>ERZ772969.76-NODE-76-length-103000-cov-7.540949_pt1 | contig 103000 bp, 79 predicted proteins | sample MGYA00511676_ERZ772969 | MGnify/ENA primary metagenome ERZ772969 (study PRJEB29015, sample SAMEA2737651) | human gut metagenome | biome: human gut; feature: human-associated habitat; material: faeces | place: China | collected 2012 ... | reverse complement strand
TTACTGTACACGGGTAGGAATTTTCTGAACTGAAAATTCCGTACAATACAGTGGTGGTAGTGGATTTTGCCGATTCGAAATGCGAAGCATCGGCAAAATCAGTTACTGTTTGCGCAAGGCGTGAACAGTAAAAGGATTTATGTGCCGGGAAGAGAGCTTTTGACGGATCAAAATAACAGCAAATACGAACAGCAGCACAGCGGAGACAGTTTCCCGGAGATGATGAAAGAACGCGGGCTGTGCAAAAAGGGAGAAGGAAATGAGTTACTTAAAAACATTGCTTATCATCTGCCCGATCTTCTTTATTTCGGGTATCATTGATTCCATAGGCGGAGGCGGAGGCTTGATCGCACTGCCGACATACTTAATGATCGGGCTGCCGGTCCGTTCGGCTTACGGCTGCAACAAACTGCAGGCGGGTCTCGGAAATCTGGTCTCGGCGATCAAGTATTTTAAAAACAACATGGTCGATCTGAGGATCGCACTGGTCTCAGCCATCACGGCGATGACGGGGGCATGGATCGGAACAAAGATCATCTTTCTCCTTCCGGAGGAGAGCATCCAGAAGGCCATCACGGTGGCACTTCCGGTGATCGCCCTCATCATGGTTTTCAGAAAGACAGATGCGAGAAACGTGATCATGAGAAGCGAGATCTCAAAAAAAACCGTTGTACAGGCATTGATCGTCGGCGTGATCATGGGATTTTACAACAGTCTTTTCGGACCGGGGATCGGTACCGTAGCGATCATCGCATTTACGATGATCATGCACTATGATGCGAGATGCGCGTCCGGTAACGGTAAGGTCCTCATTGTACTTACGAACGCCATCGCCCTTGTAAGCTATGTGAAAACGGGAAATGTCGCTTACGAGATCGCGTGTCCGGCAGCACTCTGTGCTATTGCAGGAAACCTCGTCGGCGTCAATCTGGCAATCAGGAAGGGTGAGAAGATCATCAAACCGGTGATGTTAGTCGTAGTAATCCTCACTGTGATCAAATTTGCATGGCAGAATCATCTGTGGGGTTAAATGCATAAAATTCAATAAGTTTTACCTGTTTTTGTTTACCCATATAAAAGGGCTGGTCTTACTGTGGACTGGCTCTTTTTATGTAACAGGAAATTCCGGGGAATTCTCTGTTGCACAAAAGGCACGAACGTGCCAAGGATGCGCACAGGGAAGACGGCCGGTATATTTGCAGGGGCTGGGCTCCTCAGGGGTTGTTTTTAAGGCAGGAATGAGATAAGATAGTGATAAAAGAATTTAGGAAAGAAGTGGAAAAACTATGTATGATGAGTTAACAAAAAATGATATAAAGAAGATGGAAGAGGAGATCGAATACCGGAAACTTGTGGTCCGGAAAGAGGCGATCGAGGCGGTAAAAGAGGCGAGAGCCCAGGGCGACTTAAGTGAAAATTTTGAATATTATGCAGCGAAGAAGGACAAGAACAAGAATGAGAGCCGGATCCGATATCTGGAGAGAATGATCCGGACGGCGAAGGTGGTCTCTGATGAGTCAAAAGACGATGAGGTCGGCCTCTACAACACGGTGGACGTGTATTTTGAGGATGACGATGAGACGGAGACCTATAAGATCGTTACGACGATCCGCGGAAATTCCTTAAAGGGACTGATCAGTTCCGAGTCCCCGCTTGGAAGGGCACTTCTGGGGCATAAGGTCGGCGACCGGGTACATGTGCAGGTGAATGACAGGGCCGGATATGACGTGATCATCAAGCGTCTGGAGAAGACCGTGGATGACGGAAGCGACGCGATCCGGAGTTTTTAAAAAAGACATTTTAAAGAAGACAGAGAGGTTGAGTATGAAGGATTTTAAAGTGGCGGGGTTTCCGCTGCCATTGTATGTCCTCATCCTGGCGCTGACGGCGGCATGTATGTTTACGGGCTGTGTCCCGAAGAGTCTGGTTCCGGCGTTTTTAGTGCTGATGGTATTCGGTGAGGGCTTAAATGCGATTGGAAATAACGTGCCGGTGGTGAAGACGTATCTCGGAGGATCTGTGATCTGTATTCTCGGTTCTGCGATCCTCACGGCTGGCGGGCTGATCCCCGAGCAGACGATTGAGACGCTCGATTATTTTGTCAATGACAGTGGCTTCCTGATCTTTTATATCGCGGCGCTGATCTGCGGCAGTCTCTTTAATATCGACAGGAATCTTCTGCTCAGGGCTACTGTGAAGCTTCTGCCGGTGGCGGTGATCTCTCTTTCTATGGGAATTCTGCTTTCAGGAATTATGGGGATCATCCTTGGGGAAGGTTTCTGGGGCGGGATCCTTTATATCGGAGTGCCTATGACCAGCGGCGGAATGACAGCGGGTACAGTTCCTCTTTCTGCCATGTACTCCCAGGCGCTCGGCGTGGAAGCGGCGGATGTGCTGACAAAGATGGCACCGGCCACAGTGCTTGGAAACTGTGTAGCGATTATTTTTGGCGGTCTTTTAAACAACTTCGGAAAAAAACACCCGGAGACGACCGGAAATGGTGTATTGGTGAATGATGGAAAAACGGTGAAAAAGACACCGCCATTGAAGCCGACATTTGCGTCTTTATGCACCGGGATGATCATTGCGTTCGCCTTTTATCAGCTTGGCGCGATCTTACACAGGTTTGTTCCTGTGATCCCGACGTATGCGTGGATGATCATTGCGGTCGTGCTTGTGAAGGGAACCGGCATCATGTCCGAAGAGCTGGAGGATGCGGCGAGAGAGTGGGGGCAGTTTGCCATTAAGAGCTGGACGGCGGCGGCACTTGCGGGGATCGGTTTTACCCTGATCGATCTGAATACAATTTTAAAGACTCTGACACCGTTATATCTGATCACGGTGGTGCTCATCGTGGGGATCATCACGTTTACGGCGTCAGTTCTTGGGAAGCTGGTTGGCTTTTTCCCACTGGAATCAGCCATCGCAGCGGGGATGTGTACGACAAATATGGGCGGTTCCGGCAATGTAGCTGTTTTGAGCAGTGCGCATAGAATGGAGCTTCTGCCGTTTGCACAGATCGTTACAAGATCCTGCGGAGCGCTGATGCTGACGATTGGAGGAATATTAGTGCAGATGGTGGGATGACTTCTTTTTTAGAACGGAGGAGGTTTGCTAGAAATGGAAATATATCAACTTCGATATTTTGCATATGCTGCGAAATATGAGAATATTACGATGGCTGCACAGGAATTGCATGTATCCCAGCCTTCTATCAGTAAAGCGATTCAGGCGTTGGAACGAGAATTGAATACAGAATTGCTGCGGAAAAATGGAAGATCATGTGTGCTGACGCATGATGGGTATCTGCTTCAGGAAAAGATAAGCCCAGTGTTGGAAGAACTTGAACGGATTCCATTGGAATTTCGAAACAGCGAAAAAAAGAAGATAATCCGTATCAATGCATTGACAGGGGATCAGCTTGTCCCGGAATTGATCCGAAAATTCCGGGAGAAAAATCCGGATGTTTTTTTCAAGGTGATGGATCGAAGAGAAGTGACAAACTGGGATGTCTGTATCAGAAGTACTCTTCCGCAGTTTGTGTTTAATAATGCGGTAAAGTTGATGGAAGAACCTTTGTATCTTGCTTTCCATAAAAGTTCGAGGTTAAAGGAGATTAAGGAGATCACCTTTTCAGATATAAAAAATGAAAGATTTGTTATGCTTAGAAGTGGAGGAAGCATCCGGACGATTTCGGATGCGATTTTTGAAAAAGAGGGATTTATTCCGGATATTGCGTTTGAATGCGATACAGTCCATATTTTGAAGCGGATGGTCCAGGAGGGGCTGGGTATTGCAATCTGGCCGAAGTATTCCTGGAGAAGTCACCTGTTAAATGAGACCGAACTGACAGACGTCTGCTTCCGGGAGATTGATAAGAATGAGTTTAGGAGATCTCTTTATTTGATTGTTCAGAAAGATCTGAAGATGACAGAGGAATTAGAGAAATTCTGCAAATACACGGAAGAATATTTTGGTTTAGTAAGAGATATGTAAATAAAATGTAAGAAAAATCTATTCGAAATCAGAATATGAAGTATTCGCAGAAAATATTTGCATAATATAAAGTTTAAATATATAATTGTTTCATAAAAGAAAGCGCATCTTTTTAAGAATCAAACCATAGAACTTATGGCGGGGGGCTGAATGTCCCCTTCTTAAAAAGTAGCGCTTTTTTGGCATTTTGAGACCTGGAAGACATGACTACAGAAGGAGGAAGGATTATGAAAAAAAGACTTTATCGCATTACGGCAGCGGCACTTATGATGACGATGCTTGCAGCAAGTATCGTCGGATGTTCAAAGTCGTCATCTGGAGAGGCCGGTTCTTCGGCGGAAACAAGCACGGCAGATTCGGGAAAGCAGGCAGCGGAAACCGGATTAAATCCCTCAACTCCCCCGGAAGGAGTAGCGCTGAAGGATGATATTGTGATCGGAATGAAATCTAAACACACGACAATTGATCCAATGGAAGCCAGCAATACCCAGCACAACTACATGTGGCGTATGGTTCATGATACACCGATTCATTTTAATAATGAGACAAAAGAACTGGAGCCTCAGCTTGCGACAGAATGGTCAACCGATGATGGAGGAAAAACTTACATCTTCAAGCTGCGCGAAGGTGTTAAATTCCATAACGGTGAAACTTTGAAAGCTTCAGATGTCGTATTTACATTTAATAGAATGCAGGGAACGACATCATGTAATGGTTTATATGCTAAAGTAGAATCAGTGGAGGCAGTTGACGACCTGACCGTTAAAATGGTTCTGGTTGATCCGAATCTGGACTGGCCATATATGATGACATTACCGACAGCATCGATTCTCAGTGAAAAAGCAGTGACAGAGGATCCGGAAAAAGGACCTGGAGTTGGAACTGGACCGTGGCAGATTGATTCCTATGAGTTTGGAAACTACACAAAACTTACTGCATTCGCCGACAGCTGGAGAGGTGCTCCGAATGCGAAGACATTTACATTCCGCTATATTCCTGAGAATTCTGCGAGATTGATCGCGCTGCAGAATGGAGAAGTTGATATTTGCGCTGATCCTGCGACGATTGAACTTGGAACAGTCGAAGATGATCCGAATCTGGATCTGATCAGCTATGATGGAGGCTCCCTTACTTATCTTGCGTTCAATACGAAAAAATCGCCGGCAGACAATGAAGATCTCAGAAAAGCAGTGGCATACGGAATTGACATTGACAGCATTATCGCTGTAGCAGCAGAGGGACACGGAAAAAAAGCGACTTCCTTCTGGGGCTGGGATGAGTATGGCTACTATGATTGCGGTGGTTACGAATACAGTCAGGATAAGGCAAAGGAGTATCTGGCAAAGGCATATCCGAATGGCGGCGCGACACTTGATATTTCTGTAAGTGAAGCAGAGAGAAAGACAATTGCGGAGATGATACAGAGCCAGCTTAAGGACGTAGGAATCACAGTAAATATCACAGAGCTTGATTCAGCCGGAATCAGTACAAGCACAACGAATGGCGAGCATCAGTCATGTATTTACGGTATGGGATTCAATATCTTTGGTGATGATGCGAGAAGAATCCTTCAGCCGGGTTCCGCTGTAAACAAAGCACATTATGAAAGTCAGGAAGTTGTGGATCTTCTTGACAAGGCTGTTGCGGAAACAGACGAGACGAAGAGAAAAGAGTATTATAAAGAGATTCAGGAAAATGTTTATGAACATGTTCCGTATATTCCGCTTTATTTTGCAGAAGGCTTCATTGGTGTAAAGAAGGGAACTGGCGGAATTGATATTTATCCAACTTCTAACCATGACTATTCGAATATCTTCGTTCCGGTAAACTAATTAAATATAAGAATTTCATCAGCGGACCGCACCAGCGGTCCGCAATTGATATCATACAGAACATTGTGAAAATGAAAAGGAGGATTCTATGCATCGTTACGTTATAAAGCGATTATTAATGATGATTCCGGTTATCATAGGCGTTTCGTTCCTTGTGTTTTTTATCATGGATATGGCGCCGGGAGATGCCGTAGACCTTATGGCACCGGAGGGAGCAACGGCGCAGGATCTCGCAGCGATCCGTCATGATCTTGGTCTTGATAAGCCGGTTGTACTCCGCTATATTGATTATATGCTGGGGATGCTTCAAGGCGATATGGGCGTTTCTTATGTGTCAAAGACCGATGTATTTTCTACATATATGCAAAAACTTCCGGCAACACTGATACTTTCCTTTGCATCCATTTTTGTTTCTATTATTTTATCAGTGCCGCTTGGAATTTATTCAGCGACAAAACAGGGAAGTATTCAGGATAATATCAGCATGGTTTTGGCGATTATTGGTTTGTCTATGCCGAACTTCTGGCTGGGACTTTTGCTGATCATCGAGTTTTCCCTTCACCTTCACTGGTTCCCGTCAGGAGGCGATCAGACCTGGTCAGCAATCGTACTTCCTGCTATTACGATTGGTACGGGACTTATGGCAACACTTACCAGAACCACAAGATCATCCATGCTGGATGTCTTAAAACAGGAGTATTTAAGAACAGCGCGCGCAAAAGGAATTCCGGAGAAAACTGTTGTCATGTCCCATGCGCTACGGAATGCGTTGATTCCGATTATCACGATCATGGGAACACAGCTTGCCGGCGTACTGGGCGGTAGTGTTTTGACGGAAACTGTATTTGCCTGGCCGGGAGTTGGACGTCTGATCGTTGATTCACTGAATATGCGGGACACTCCGTTAGTAACCGGCAGTATTATTATGACGACGATTTTGGTCAGCATTGTCCTTCTGATTGTTGATCTTTTGTATGCAGCAGTAGATCCTCGGATCAAGGCACAGTATGTGACATCGAAAAGGAGGAAAAAGAATGGCTAAAGCAATGAAAGGCACTTCAAAAAAAGCACGAAGCCAATTGTCAGAGGTAATGCATCAGTTTCGGAAAAATAAAGGTGCGATGCTTGGAGGCGCAGTTGTCCTTATTATTATATTTATAGCTGTTTTTGCAGATTTCCTTCTTGATTACGATACACAGGTAATTGGTCAGAATCTCGCGGAACGTCTTCAGAGCCCAAATGCGAATCACTGGTTTGGAACAGATGAACTTGGGCGTGATATTTTCTGCAGAATCCTGTACGGAACAAGATTTTCATGTTCAGTAGGCCTGGTTGCCGTGACGATCGGTCTTGTTATCGGCGTAACGCTGGGAGCTATCGCAGGTTTCTTCGGAGGCTGGCTGGAAGAGTTGATCATGCGCTGTACCGATATTCTCGGAGCGGTTCCGAATATGCTTATGGCGATCGTTATCGTTTCCGTACTTGGACAGAGTATCTGGAATCTGATGCTTGCGGTTGGAATTACGAGTGTTCCCCAGTTTGTCCGGATTACAAGAGCGGCTGTCCTTACTGTCCGGAACCAGGAATACGTGGAAGCATCGAAGGCAATTGGACTCAACAACAGAAAGATCATATTTAAACATATTCTTCCGAACTGCCTGTCTCCGATTATTGTTCAGGCAACTCTCCGGGTAGCATCCGCGATCATTTCTGCATCAAGCCTTAGTTTCTTGGGGCTTGGTGTTCCGGCTCCATCTCCGGAGTGGGGAGCTCTTTTATCAGGCGGAAGAAAATATATCCGTGACTATTCTTATATGACGTTGTTCCCGGGACTTGCGATCATGATTACGGTACTTGCACTGAATCTGATGGGTGATGGCCTTCGCGATGCCCTTGATCCAAAATTAAAGAAGTAGGAGGGCGAATATGGCAGAAAATGTTCTTGAACTTAAAAATCTCAATGTAAAATTTGAATTAGAAGAAGATACGGTAGAGGCTGTGAATGGTATCAGCATTCATCTGGATCAGGGAGAGACGTTGGGGCTTGTTGGCGAGACTGGTGCAGGAAAAACGACAACAGCATTGTCTCTTTTAAGACTGATCGATTCTCCTCCGGGAGTTATGGAATGTGACAAGATGGAAATCTGTGGGGAAGATGTTTTGGCAATGAATGCATCAGAACTGGAGCATATAAGAGGAACATTGGTGTCTATGATCTTTCAGGATCCGATGACTTCCTTAAATCCGGTGTTTACTGTGGGACAGCAGATTGCAGAGAGCATTCTCCGCCATGAAAAAGTGAATCACGAGGAAGCCTGGAAAAAGGCAGAAGATATGCTGGAACTTGTTGGAATTCCGAGAGAACGGGCGATTGAATATCCGCATCAGTTTTCAGGAGGAATGAAACAGCGTGTAATCATTGCAATCGCTCTTGCCTGCAGTCCGAAATTGCTGATTGCGGATGAACCGACTACAGCGTTGGATGTGACGATCCAGGCACAGATCCTTCATCTTATGAGAGAACTGAAAGAGAAAAAGAATACATCTGTGATCATGATCACCCATGATCTTGGAATTGTGGCAGAGACGTGTGACCGGGTAGCAGTTATGTATGCTGGAAAAATTGTAGAGGAGGGAACGCTGGAAGAGGTTTTCAACCATACATTGCATCCATACACAGAGGGCTTGTTCAATTCGCTGCCAAATATTAAGAACAGAACGGCAAGACTTCGGCCGATTCATGGTCTGATGCCGGATCCGACGAATCTTCCGGAAGGATGCTCATTTGCACCGAGATGTAATTATGCAACAGAAGCATGTAAAAAAAGGAAACCGGAGCTTATGACATTCGAGGGAACGCATAAGGCAGCCTGTCTGGCGTATGAAGATGAAAAATTCCATATTGAAAGGGGGAAAAAGAATGGCTGATACGATTCTTGAAGTCAAAAATTTGAAAAAGTATTTTAAAACAGCCAGAGGAACCCTGCATGCGGTCGATGACGTGAGTTTTACGATCGAGCGGGGGAAGACGCTTGGAATTGTAGGAGAATCCGGCTGTGGCAAATCGACAACCGGTCGTGCGATCCTGAGATTATTAGAGCCGACCTCCGGACAGGTGATCTTTGATGGAAAAGATATTACTGCCTTGAAGGCAGTTGAAATGAGAAAGATGAGAAGTGACATGCAGATCATCTTTCAGGATCCTTTTTCTTCGTTGGATCCGAGAAAAACGGTCAGCCAGACGATCGCAGAGCCGATTATAGAGAATAAGATCCTGAAGGACAAAAAAGCAATTGAGGCACGCGTGAAGGAACTGATGGAAACGGTAGGTCTTGCGCAGCGGCTCGTCAATACATATCCGCACGAGCTTGACGGAGGAAGAAGACAGAGAATCGGAATTGCCAGAGCGCTGGCGATGAACCCGAAATTTATTGTCTGCGATGAGCCGGTATCCGCACTGGATGTGTCCATTCAGGCACAGATTCTGAATCTTCTTCAGGATCTGAAAGAGCAGATGGGACTAACCTTTATTTTTATCACGCATGATCTCTCAGTTGTTAATCACTTTGCAGATGAGATTGCAGTTATGTATCTTGGTCAGCTGATCGAGAAGGCACCGACAGAGGAGCTTTTCGATCATCCGATCCATCCGTATACGCGGGCACTTCTCTCCGCGATTCCGATCCCGGAAGTTGGAATCAGCCGTCCGGAAAGAATCCTCTTAAAAGGCGAGATTAGTTCTCCGATCGATCCGCCGGATGAGTGCAGATTTGCAAAGAGATGTATTTATACCTGTGACCAGTGTCATCAGTCATGTCCGAAGCTTATGGAAGTCAGACCGGGTCATTTTGTTTCCTGTCATTTGTGGAAGGATTTTTTGAGTGAGTGAATATAGGAGGATGAAGCATGTATCAGGTATCAGAGCGGGTAAAAAAACAGTTTGAATATACAATGAGTATTCCGTGTGTAAAGGAAGCTATGAAATTTATACAGGATGACGAGAGAAATACGATTGAAGAACAGAAAGAACTGGTTCTCATAGAGGCTCCGACGAGAGAGGAAGAAAAACGAGCTGCGGTCATGATGGAAAAATTTAAAGCTCTTGGCCTTGAAAATGTTCACATTGACCGCGGTGGAAATGTTGTTGGCCTTCGAAGAGGAAGCGGCAAAGGACCGAAGGTATTGATCGAGGGTCATCTGGATACAGTCTTTCCATTTGGAACGGTACATGGTGTAGAGGAGAGAGACGGATTCCTCTACGCACCGGGAATCGGTGATGATACAAGAGCACTGGCAATGCTGTTGGGACTTTTAAGAGCATTGAATCAGAACGAGATCAAGACATTCGGAGACATTGTATTTGTGGCAACTACCCGCGAGGAAGGTATGGGCGGTCTCGGCGGAATGAAAGATTTCCTGAATGATAATGACGACATTGATATTTCACTCACAATTGATAACAATGACATGAGCGCACTGATCTTCGAGGCGACAAGCGGAGAAACCTACGAGGTCAACTTTTATGGTATCGGCGGTCATGCGTTTGGATCGTTTGGCGAGATGGCACAGCCGATCCATGCAGCAGCCAGAGCAGTTGCGAAGATCGCTGATTTTACAGTTCCATCAGATCCGAAGACAAGCTTCTGTGTCTCAAATTTCCACGCTGGAACTGCGGCCGGAGTGCATGCGATCGCATCGCAGGCAACCATCAAATTTAATTTCAGATCAAATTCACCGGAGGAGCTTGCAAAGCTTCGCACAAAAATCTTTGATGCGATCGAAGAAGCATGCCGGGAAGAAACAGAAAAATGGGGAAAAGATGAGATCACCTGGGATAAAAACCTGATCAGTCAGGTTCCGGGCGGAACTCAGGATTCCCATACACCACTGGTAGAATCCGCGTGGCTTGGTTTGAAGTCTCTGGATATTGAACCGGTATTCCATAAAGGCGGCTGCACAAATGCGAACGTAGCGGTTTCGAAAGGAATTCCATCGATCTGTCTTGGACGCGCGTTTGCACCGGATGAAAATAGAAAGAATATAATGAATCATAGTGTTCATGAAAAGTTTCCGATCACCGACTCATATAAGGCAGTTCAGCAGGCATTTATGGTATTGATGATGGCAGCAGGAATCGACGGGGAGACAAATTCTGTTGTGGAGGGAAAATAGATGATGAAGAAAATGACACTGATCGCTACAGGAGATGCGTTTATCACAAGAAGATTTCCGGAAGGCGGTTATGAGGGATTTGAGCAGGTCAGAGACGTGATCAATCAGTATGATGTGAAATTTTCGAATCTGGAGATGACATTCCATAATGAGGAAGGATATCCGGCGGCATTTTCCGGAGGAACCTGGGCAATGGCAGATCCAAGAACCCTTGATGATATGAGATCGTTTGGTTTTAATCTGTTTAATACGGCAAATAATCATTCCTGCGACTACAGTCATGGAGGCGTTCTTGCGACTATCCGAAATCTTGAAGAGAGAGACATGATCTTTGCCGGAACAGGAAAAAATCTTTCCGAGGCATCAAAACCATGCTATCTGGAGACGAAAAACGGACGTGTCGCAATGATTGCGGTCTCTTCAAGCTTCCATGAGTCAGGAATGGCTGGTGGACAGAGCGCGGAATTGATCGGAAGACCGGGATTAAATCCTCTTCGTTATGAAACGATTTACCATGTCACAAAAGAGAATTATAAGAAAGCAGAAGAACTGGCGGCGCTTACAAAGATCAACGCAACGATGGAGCGGTCTGTAAAAAACGGATATCAGAATCCGCCGGCTTCCGGAACACTGCCCTTTGGAACATACAAATTTGTTCTGGATGAAAAAGACTGGATCGAGAGCGTTCCATTCCCGGCTGATATGGAACGTGTCGAGAAGGAGATCATTGAGGCAAAAAAACAGGCAGATATCGTTCTTGTAAGCTTTCATGGTCATGAGACAGATGGGGAGGACACAACGGTTCCATCCATGTTCCTTGAGACATTTTCAAGAAGATGTGTGGATGCGGGAGCTGATGCGGTAATCGGACACGGACCGCATGAACTTCGTGGAATTGAGATCTATCACGGAGCGCCTATCTTCTACAGTCTGGGAAATTTCCTTTTTGAGACAGAAACTGTGGAAAAGCAGCCTTATGATGCATACATAAATAAAAAAATGCCGCTGGATACCAAGGTGGGTGCCTATATGGATGCCCGCAGTAAAAACGGCACGGCCGGATACGGAGTGCTTCCGGAGATCTGGCTATCCGTGATGGCAGGCTGGACCATGGAAGATGGACATTTGACAGAAATCAAACTGTATCCGATTTCTCTTGGAATGACAGAAAAAAGGCCGCAAAAAGGAGTTCCGGTGTTGACCGGTGATGAGAACGTACTGTCATACCTGGCAGAGCTTTCAAAACCTTACGGAACTGAGATGGAAATTAAAGACGGCGTAGGAACGATCAGACTTTAAAGAAGATAGAAGGTGAGCAGATATGGAAGATAGAAAGAGCAAAATCTTGAGCGAAATTGACCGGGACAGGGAAGAACTTGAAGAATTATCCAGAAAGATCCACGATGATCCTGAATTGGGATTTGAGGAATTTCATGCGCTTAGCTATATCAGTGATGTATTGAAAAAGCACGGATACCGTGTGGAACAGGGATACGGAGGTCTGGAAACGTCGTTCCGGGCTGAAAAAGAAGGATCAAAACCGGGTCCGACCGTAGCCTTTCTGGCAGAGTATGATGCATTGAAAGGAGTTGGACACGGATGCGGCCATAATTTAATCGCAACGTGTTCAACGGGGGCTTTTCTGGGACTCGCTTCCGTGATGGAAGATCTCCCGGGAAAAGTATGTATCATAGGAACACCTGCGGAAGAAGGCGGTGCCGGAAAGGTAAAGCTTCTGAAAAATGGGGCGTTTGATGATGTTGACTTTGCCCTGATGATGCATCCGTCATCAGGTGGTTCAAATCTTGTAGGACGCGGAGGCCGGGCCGCCTGCTCCGTAAAAGTACACTTTACCGGAAAAGGTGCGCATTCTTCCGTACCGAAAAATGGAATCAATGCCCTGAGCGCTGTCATTCATGTTTTCCAGCAGATCGACCTGATGAGACCGACTTTTGACCCGCAGGATAACATCAATGGAATCATCTCGAATGGCGGAAGTGCGGCCAATGTGATTCCGGCATCAGCAGATTGTGAATTCTGTATCCGCGCGGATACCATGAAGAGAATCGAAGGGCTGATCGATGTAATAAAACTCTGTGTCAGAAACGCGGAACAGTTGACCGGAGCAAAAGCGGATATCAGCTGGGGTGAGATATCAGCGGAGCGTTATCCGAACCGGCCGATGTGTCAGGCATTTAAAGATAACATGGAGATATTGGGAATTGAGATGAAGTGGCCGGATCCGAAGGCACAGTACGGATCATCGGATATCGGCAATGTTTCTATAAAAATTCCGGCGATCCATGATTATCTGTCGATCACTGATGATAAAACGATTCAGGCTCATACGAAAGAGTATGCGGATGCTGCAAAAAGTGAAGAAGCTCAGGAAATCTGCCTGAAAGGTGCGAAGGGTCTTGCGATGACAGGATATGATATTTTGTCAAGCGATGAGTTCCAGGCGGAGATCCGTAGATTCCATGAACAGCAGATCCCGGATTTTTATAAAGAGAAGAAATCATAATTGTAACTGTTCAGTAGGTCTGCGCACTTGCTGCGCTGACCGTAAGAAAACATAGGCTGGAAGGCAAAAATCCCATCAGCGAAGCTGATCTGGAATGGATTTTTGCACGTAACTATGAAGGTACTGAATAGTTACTCATAATTAAGAAATACAGTGATCTGTATAGGAAACTCAAAAAGAATATTTGAATAAATCGATCAGAATCGATATAATCAATATGAAGACGGCGCACCTGTGTGAGAAGCGGATCATCAGGTGCGCGCAGAGTAAAGGAGAGTACCCATGAACAAAATCACAAATGCGTCAAGATTTCTTTTTGAGGAACTTGTATCCAGGATACAGGAACGTTCCAACGCAGTGGGAATCGCGGTTGCGATCGTTGACCGAAATGGAAATACACAGTATGAAAAGTTTTTTGGATACCGGGATCAGGAGAGAAAATTGCCGATCGATGAGGATACGATCTTCGGATTAGCGTCCGTCACGAAATCCTTTGTGGCTTTATCGATCATGCAGTTAGTCGAAGCCGGAAAAGTAGATCTGGATGATCCGGTGAGCAAATATATTCCGGAATTTACAAACCGTAATCAGAAACCGGTAAAGGTATGGCACTTTTTATGTCACACAGCGGGCTTTTATCCGATGCACCGCACAATCATCAATGAGATTGCGCAGAAGGCAGGACTGGATGAGAATGAGACAGGGGATTTTGCGTTCTGTGAGAAGATCGCATTGGAAGGAACAAAGGCAGTCGCTGAGCTGCTGGATGCCCAGACAAAGGAAAACGGCGGTCTGATCGGAGATCCGGGAAACTACATGAGCTATTGCAATGATGGCTTTGGACTTTTGTCGGAGATCGTACGTCGTGTCGGAGGAGAGAACAGCTTTGCGGAATATGTGAAAAAACATATTCTTGAGCCTCTTCACATGGAGCGGAGCAGCGGAGAGTATGTAAGACCGGCAGCAGATGCGAATGCGGCAATTCTCTACAAAATGCAAAAAGGTGTCATGACTTCCGGCAGAGATTACCATGACAATGCATTTTCTCTTGGCGGAGCCGGTTCCCTTAAATCTACGCTTGCAGACATGAAAAAATACATCTGCATGTATCTGAATTACGGAAAAGGAATCGATGGAACAAGGATCCTCTCCCAGGAGGGTGTACGGACGATGTGCCGCCCAAGAATCGATTATCGCCCGGAGAGCCATTATTGCTTTGGCCTTTCGCAGAAGAAGCTGGATGACCTGACGGTTATGGAGCATGGCGGAAGCCTGCCGGGAGTTTCGTCGAATTTATCCTGGTCGTATGATGCCGGAGTGGGCGTTATGGTACTGTGCAACACGTCGGGCGTGCCGGTTAGCACGATCGCGGATGCAGCAATGCGGATGTATCATGGAAGAAATCCGATCGAGGACCGATTTGTTTATCAGGAGACGGAGTGGGATGCGGAAAAGAGAAAGGCGATGTGCGGCACCTTCCGTTCAGATGAAGATAACAATATCACGATCTTTGAAAAAGATGGAAATCTGGCAGTCAAAGAGGGAGAGACGCTTCTTCGATTTGTGCCGGTGCAGGAATTTTTAGGGATTGTGCGCAACCCGGATAAGGATGGTTACGTGAGATTTTTTGAAAATGAGAATGGTGAGATCTTTGCAATCGGATACGGTGGAAGAATGCTGCCGAGAGTGAAAGACTGATTGGATCAAAGTTTGAGCATGAAAAAATGCCGGACGATCGGGAAGACCGATCGTCCGGCATTTAGTGATTCTGATAGGAATATGTCAGCTTCACTGACCAGAATCACGTGCAAAGTCTCACGGAAGTTTCGACTTGAATTTGACTGCCATGCTGGATCCATACAGTGTGTTTTATATGACGATTAATTAGTGGATAAAGCTTTCTGCCCACTTTTTAAAGTTTGCGAAGTCCTCTTCGTTCGGATGGGAGAGGCCTTCATTGTATGTGTCGCGAAGAAGCTTTGCCTTTGCGTCCTCCGGGTCCTTTTCGAGCATTGCGGCAAATTTATCGGCGACTGCCGGCTGCATTTTCCCCTGGCAGACGAAGCCTGTCAGAACGGTGTTGTTTACGGGAATATTTGCCTCGGCCTGCTTTAAGATCGAGTGGATGTAATCAGGAGCGGCATATCCGGCTGTGCCGAAAAGAGCGATCTTTGTATTCTGAAGGTTCTTTAAAAAGACCCGTGTCCTGTCATCACAGCTTCCTTTATCGGTCCAGAAGCCGGCGAAGATAAGGTCCGCGCCAAGCTCCGGGGAGTAATGGGACGTATCACCGAAATAAACACAGTGCTCATGCGGAAGGATATCATGGAGACGATCTGCGAGTGCTGCAGTATTTCCGGTCTTACTGGAATAAACGATTGCATATTTCATTGGCATTTCCTCCACTTACTGTAATGATGCGGCAATTGCGTCTGCAAGTGCGTCAAGCTCAGCTTCCTGATTGTCCTTCAGGGCTGATTTAATGGTTACATCTGCCTCGAGCACATGGATATTTTTCATTGTACCGAGGATTTCACCCATCTGTTTTGAAGTGGTTGCCGCCCAGGTTCCGTTCTGGATCAGGGCCGCGGTACGGTTTGTAAGACCGTGGGCTGCAAGCTGGTGGAGAAGAGTGTCCATATTGCAGAAGATACCGCCATTATAGGTGATAGATGCAAAGACCATCGCGGAGGTACGGAACGCGTCTGCAATGATGTAGGACGGATGGGTCTTGGAGACGTCAAAGACGGAAATATGGCGGATGCCGCGGTCGGCAAGCTTTCCGGCAAGGATATCGGCAGCCTTTTCCGTATGGCCGTAAACAGAGCCGTAGGCGATCGTTACAGATTTTTCTTCCGGCGTATAGGAGCTCCATTTGAGGTATTTATCGATGAGCCATGGGAGATCTTCTCTCCAGATCACGCTGTGGAGCGGGCAGATCATCCGGATCTCGAGCCCGGCAGCCTTCTTTAAGAGACCCTGTACGGACATGCCGAATTTTCCAACGATATTTGTATAATAACGTCTCGCCTCAGAGAGCCAGGCACCCTTATAGTCGATCTCATCAGCAAAGATATTTCCGTCGACAGCGCCGAAGGAACCGAAGGCATCAGCGGAGAACAGGATCTTTTCTGTCTTTTCATAGGTAACCATGACCTCCGGCCAGTGTACCATCGGGGCCATCACGAAGGTGAGTTCGTGGGAGCCAAGAGAGAGGGTATCGCCCTCTTTTACCGGAATCGCGCGGCTGTCCACATCAAAATCAAAGAACTGTTTCATCATTCCCACAGCCTTTGCGGTGCATACGATCTTTGCCTCCGGGTAAGCGGCGATCACATCGGCGATGGATGCGCAGTGATCCGGCTCCATGTGGTTTACGATGAGATAGTCCAGAGTGCGGCCCTTTAAGGCAGCGGTCACATTTTCGAGAAAATCATGGGTGAAGGACGCGTCCACGGTATCGAAGAGCGCTGTCTTCTCGTCAAGAAGAACGTAAGAGTTATAGGACATTCCTGTAGGAACCGGATAAACATTTTCAAAGAGAGCGATGCGGCGGTCGTTGACGCCGACCCAGAAGAGAGAATCTGTAAGCTTTCTTATGTTATTCATGTTAGAAACCTCCTGATAATAATATTGCTGTGGCGTTTTCGGAATCTGTCAGAACGGGAACGGTGAAATACCGGAAAGGTACTGGCTTCTGAAAGAGTCACAAAAGGTCGAAAAATAAAATCATCTGGACCTATATATCTATATTGTTGATGAATTTTGAAATTATAGAAATAAATTCAGACAAGACAGAAATATTAGCGCAGATATATTATCATTTTAAATGGAAAGTCGTCGGAAAGCAAGTAAAACCATCCTGTAAAATCTTAAAAAATTATTAAATACCAGTTGACAAGCGGGATATGAAGTCATATAATTCACTTGAAATTGATATTCGTTATCAATACAACTGTTCCCACAAATGGTTTGGTGAGAGGTGATGGAAATGCTTACAGATGTAATTGTTTTGTTGCTGGTTGCCATGGCCGTGATCGGTGTGATAAAGAGTATCCGGAAACAGAAGAAGAGCGGTTCCTGTGGGGGCTGCTGCGGTTCCTGTTCCGGTTGCAGCGGATGCGGCAGTGTCCATTACGATACAGCTCCGAAAGCTCATAAAGCCTGAGCGGATGGGAGTGTAAAGAGGAGGAAACATGATGCCAATGACATTTTTACGTGCCGGTGAGACCGGCATGATCCAGCGTGTCGGCGGAGCGGAGGATACAAAGAGATTCCTCGCGAATCTTGGCTTCGTGGATGGCGCAGCAGTGACAGTGATCTCTGAACTCAACGGAAATCTGATCGTAAACATCAAGGATTCCAGAGTTGCGATCAACAAGGAGATGGCAAAGCACGTTATGGTGCAGTAGCTGTGAAAAAAGATGGTAACTGTTCAGCAGTTTGCATTATCCCGCAGGGAAGTGCAGACTGGGAAGAATGGGCAGTTATGGATGATGAAAGTTCAAGTGGGAGTTTTCCCACTTTGCTTTTTCCCCATAGGTTAGCATGCACTAATTAGCAACAACTAATCGGAAACTTTTGGAAAAATTTCACAAAAGGCAGGGGGAATGGATCCGGACCGCAGGAGTGGTTCACAAGGATAGAAAGGAGAAGACATGACATTACGTGAAGTTCCGGTACATACAACGGTTAAAGTTGTAAAGATCAACGGAGAGGGCGCATTCCGCCGCAGAATCATGGACATGGGCATTACCAAAAACAGCGAGATCTACGTTCGTAAAGTAGCGCCGCTCGGTGATCCGGTCGAGATCACGGTCCGTGGATATGAACTGTCTTTGAGAAGAGACGATGCGGAAAGTGTCGAAGTCGTTACAGTCTGATGACGGGATAAATGTTTTACCTGATGTGTATGCAAAACATTGGCAAAACACGGTTGCTGTCCCCGCGGAGTGTGGACAGTGACAACACAAGTGCAGGAAAATAGGAGGATGAAAAATGGCTATTAAAATCGCATTAGCCGGCAACCCGAACTGTGGTAAGACGACCATGTTCAATGCCCTCACAGGCGCGAACCAGTACGTCGGAAACTGGCCGGGTGTAACAGTAGAGAAAAAAGAAGGTAAATTAAAATCTTCAAAGAGCGGTGAAGAGATCATCATCACAGACCTTCCGGGTGTTTACTCCCTTTCTCCGTACACACTGGAGGAAGTTGTAAGCCGTGATTATCTCGTTCACGAGAAACCGCAGGCGATCATCAATCTGGTAGACGCAACAAACATTGAGAGAAACTTATATTTGACGACTCAGATCCTCGAGATCGGTATTCCGGTTGTAATCGCGTTAAACATGGCTGATCTGCTTGCAAAGAGCGGGGATAAGATCGATGTGAAGAAGCTTTCCGAGATCTTCGGCTGTGAAGTTGTTGAGACTTCCGCGTTAAAGGGCACAGGCCTTAAGGAAGTTGTCGAGAAAGCGATCGAGGCAGCGAAGAAGAACGAGTGGAAGAACCCGGCCGGCATCTTCTCCGGAAGCGTAGAAAACGCGATTGAGAAGGTTGAGGAGGCTGTCGGTGACGCTGTGGACGCAGACCAGAAGAGATGGTTCGCGATCAAGCTTCTTGAGAAGGACAGCAAGGTCATCGAGCAGTTACATCTTCCGGCATCCGCTATGGCAGCGGTCAACACGGAGGTTACCCGTCTTGAGAAAGAGACTGATGACGATACAGAGAGCATCATCACAGACGAGCGTTATACATACATCGGAAGCGTGATCGATAAGGCCGTTAAGAAATCCGGCAAGAAGCTCTCCACCTCCGATAAGATCGATAAGATCGTTACAAACCGTATCTTAGGTATCCCGATCTTCGCGGCAGTAATGTGGTTCGTTTACTACATCTGCGTAAGTACACTTGGTACCATGGGTACAGACTGGGCAAATGATACATTCGGCGGCGGCATTCAGGAATGGGCAGGCGCAGCACTCGCAGCGGCAGGTGCAAGCGACTTCATCCAGAGCCTTGTTGTAGACGGTATCCTCGGCGGACTCTTCGCTGTATTCGGATTCCTGCCGCAGATGGCACTCTTATTCTTAATGCTTTCCATCCTTGAGGACTGCGGATACATGGTACGTATCGCATTCGTCATGGACCGTGTGTTCCGTCACTTCGGACTTTCCGGTAAGAGCTTCATTCCGCTCCTTATCGCATCCGGCTGCGGTATCCCGGGTATCATGGCTTCCAAGACCATCGAAAATGATAACGACAGACGTCTTACCATTATGACAGCCACATTTATTCCGTGCGGTGCGAAGCTTCCGGTTATCGCTCTTTTAGGCGGCATCATGGTTGGCTGGACCTCCGGAGATTACTCCGATGCGGGAAATACAGCATTTTTAATGTATGCGTTAGGTATCGTCTGCGTTCTTGTAGCAGCGATCATGTTAAAGAAGACAAAACCGTTCTCCGGCGAGGCAGCTCCGTTCGTTATGGAGTTACCGGCATACCACATCCCGTCTGCTAAGACCGTTCTTATGCACACCTGGGAGCGTCTGTGGGGCTTCATTAAGAAAGCCGGAACAATCCTGTTCCTTGCCTGCGTGATCATGTGGATCCTCTCCACATTTGGTTTCGAGAATGGTGCGTTCGGTATGGTAGAAGATACAGAAAACTGCTTGATGGCGATCCTCGGAAGCGCTCTTGCATGGATCTTCACTCCTCTCGGATGGGGCAAATGGCAGTGCGTTGCAGCGGCGATCTCCGGATTCTCCGCAAAAGAGGGTATCGTTTCCACAATGGGTGTCCTTGCAAATGTCAGCGAGGATCTCTCCGAGGAGACAGACGTTGTCGCAGCCGCGATCAGAGACTGGTTTCCGACAATGGCAGCAGCCTTCTCCTTCCTTGTATTCAACCTGTTAAACTCCCCGTGTCTGGCGGCTATTTCCACAATGGCCCAGCAGATGCAGTCCAGAAAGTGGTTCTGGTTTGCAATCATCTTCCAGAACGTGTTCGCTTACTGTGTAGCACTGATGTTCTACCAGTTCGGACTTCTTATGGAAGGCGGTTCCTTCGGAATCGGCACAGTAGCAGCTGTTGTTGTTCTTCTCGGATTCCTCTATATGCTGTTCCGTCCGGATCCATATAAGAACCAGAAGAAGGCATCCCGCCGTTCTGTAGCAGCTTAATTTTAGCAGTATTACTTCATTATTCCATAGAAACTCTATAAAAGATCCAGGTCAGAGGCGGACATCGCTTCGTGGCCTGGATCTTTTCTGTTGGAGAACGCATAGCTTATAGAAGGAAGATTGCGAGAGCCGCGCCGGGATCCGGACGGCCTTCGCGGATCAAAGGAGACAAAAAACGATGGAAAATATCGGAAATATTATTCTTGGGATCATGATCCCGTTTGCGGGAACGACGCTTGGGGCTGCGTGCGTATATTTTATGAAGAAGGGAATCCGTCAGAATGTGGAAAAAGGTCTTCTGGGCTTTGCGTCCGGTGTCATGGTGGCGGCATCCGTGTGGTCACTTCTGATCCCGTCCATGAATCTTTCCGAGGATCTGGGACGTCTGGCGTTTCTGCCTGCGGTGACCGGATTCTTCTGCGGCATCCTGTTCCTGCTGTTCCTTGACGGGCATGTGCCTCATCTTCACATCGGGTGCGATGAACCGGAAGGTCCGTCCTGCACGTTAAAAAAAAATACGATGCTTGTCCTTGCGGTGACTCTTCATAATATTCCGGAAGGAATGGCGGTCGGTGTCATGTTCGCGGGCCTTCTTACGGCAAACAGCGGGATCACTTTAGCCGGTGCGTTTGCCCTGTCCGTCGGGATTGCGATCCAGAACTTCCCGGAGGGCGCGATCATTTCCCTGCCGCTCAAGGGTGAGGGAATGAGCAGCAACCGGGCATTCTTGTATGGAACGCTTTCCGGTGTTGTAGAGCCTGTGGCGGCAATCCTCACCGTTTTGATGTACAGGGTCCTCGCTCCGGTCCTGCCGTATCTTCTCGCCTTCGCTGCAGGTGCCATGATGTACGTGGTCGTGGAGGAGCTGATCCCGGAGACTGCGGAGGGAGAGCACTCGAATATCGGGACCATCGGGTTTGCGGTCGGGTTTGCATTGATGATGATGCTGGATGTGGCACTTGGGTGATACAATATGGACGACTGTGCATCCCCGCGGAGCGTTTATCTCAGTCGGACCTGATTCCCACTGAGACGAGTTTGTTGTTACTCACTACCTGAAAGAGGTGAGAGTCTTCCCGGCTAAGATAATATTATAGGGAAGGGCGACGCCCCCTTGTCCTCTGTCCGGTGGAAAAAGGTCAGAAGAATAAAAAGAAAAGTGGATATCCAGAGTCCATGATGTGACTCTGGGATATCCACTTTTTATTTCCGGCAATCAGATTTTTCAACACGGATCAGTCAAATTATCAAAATTACATCTTTTATCGGGAATGTTTGCTTAATTAGAATCTCTTCCAGGTACCACGATAGAAAAGCAGCAGCAGCGGGAAGAGCTCCAGACGACCGGCAAGCATATCAAAGGTCAGGACAAGCTTGGAGAAGTTGGAGAAGAGCCCGAAGTTCTGGGCCGGGCCTACAAGTTCCAATCCCGGTCCGATGTTGTTTAAGGTCGCCGCGACGGCGGTAAAGTTTGTCACAAGATCGAAGTTGTCGATGCCGATGAGCAGCACGGAAATAGCGAAGATCAGGATGTATGCCGCCATGAAGACATTTACGGAGCGGAGGACCACATGATCCACCGCGCGTCCCTCAAAATGGATCTTGCGGACCTGATTCGGATGGAGACTCTGGGAGAGCTCTTTTGTCAGGGACCGGAATAACAGCACGACACGGGACACCTTAATGCCGCCGCCGGTACTTCCCGCGCAGGCACCGATAAACATTAAGAGCACCAGGATCGTTTTCGGGATCGTTGGCCAGAGGTTAAAATCCACGGTGGCGAAGCCGGTGGTCGTGATGATGGAAGCAACCTGAAACGCGACATGGTGGAACGCGAGGAACAGGCTGTCGAAGAAATCCCGGACGAAAAACGTGATGACAAGGATCGACGCGGCAATGATCCCGAGGTACCATCGCGCCTCCTCGCAGCGCAGTGCTTCCTTCGGCTTTTTCATATAGAAGAGGAAGTACACGTTAAAGTTGATGCCAAAAAGGATCATAAACACGGTAACTACACCCTGCAGGTAGGTGGAATAGCTTCCGAAGCTGTCATTCTTGATACCGAAACCTCCGGTTCCCGCGGTGCCGAAAACGGTACACAGGGAATCAAACACCGGCATCTGTCCCACAAGCAGGAGAACAAACTCCATAACCGTCAGGAACAGATAGAGTCCATAGAGGATCTTTGCGGTGGACTGCACCTTCGGGACCAGCTTTGTGACAGAGGGGCCCGGGCTCTCTGCTTTCATGAGGTTCATATGATAGCCGCTTCCGGTAAGCGGAAGCAGGCAGAGAAGGAACACGAGAACTCCCATACCGCCGATCCAGTGTGTAAAGCTCCTCCAGAACAGGATGCCGTGCTGAAGCGGTTCCACGGCGGGAAGAATACTGGCACCGGTCGTCGTAAATCCGGACACAGTCTCAAACAGGGCATCCACCGGATTTGTGATGGATCCGCTTAAGAGGAACGGGATGGAACCCATGATACTCATGACGATCCAGCTTAAGGCAACCGTCACGGAACCTTCCCTTGTGTAGAATACCTTGTTTTTCGGCTGCTTGCGGACAAGGATCACACCTGGGATCAGGCAGAGGACGATCGTGATGAAGAATGCCAGCGCGCAGCTTTCATGGTAGATCAGGGAGACTGCCAGGGATGGCACAAGAAGCGCCGCCTCCACGTCCAGAATCCAGCCGATAATATAAAAGATCATCGAATAATTCATGGAATCGCTCCTTTATGATTTTAAGATATCCCGGATATCACCGAGACCGCGGTTTGTGGTCACGAGAATCACGGTATCCCCGACCGTGATCATATTCTGACCGCGGGGGGTGAGGATCTGACCGTTTCGGTTGATGCAGCAGATCAGAAGGTTGTCCTTTAAGTTTAAGTCCATAAGCGGCACATTCGTGACAGCGGAATCCTCTTTGATGGAGAATTCCAGTGCTTCGGCACGGCCGTCCAGGATCTTATACAGCGTTTCCACGTTGCAGCCGATGGTGTTCTGGCGGGCACGGACGTACTGTAGGATATAATCTGCCGTCAGGTACTTCGGGTAGATGATGCTGTCGATACCGAAGCTGTCGATCACGTCATCGAAGGCGATCTTATTGACCTTTGCGATGAGCTTTGCGTTGGAGTGGAGCTTTCCGTAGAGGGCGAGGAAGATATTCTCCTCGTCAAGTCCGGTGAGGGCCACAAGGGAATCAGCGTAGGTCAGGCCTTCTTCCAGAAGAAGATCCCGATCACTTCCGTCCCCGTTTATGATGTCAGCGCCGGGAATCACTTCGCTTAAGTAATCACAGCGCTCTTTCCGCTGCTCGATGATCCGGACGCGGAACCCGATCTTTAAGAGGTCCTGGGCCAAGTAGTGGGCGATGGTGCCGCCGCCGATGATCAGGGAATTTTTTACGGATTTTGAGCGGAGACCGATCTTTTCAAAAAACTGGGCTGTATTTTCAAGAGATCCCACGATAGAGAGGATATCCGTATCCTGAAGGACAAAGCTTCCGTTCGGGATCACGACCTCGGATCCGCGCTCAACGGCACAGATCAGGACATCGCATTTTAACTGTCGCATGATATCCATGACAGTTTTTCCGCCGAACCCGATCTCCGGCTTTAAGCGGAAGCGGAGAAGCTCGACACGTCCCTTTGCGAAGGTGTCGATCTTGATGGCGGACGGGAATTTTAAGAGCTTTAAGATCTCTCTGGCCGCCGTCAGCTCCGGGTTGATGATCATGGAGAGTCCGAGTTTTTCCTGAATGAAGCGGATCTCCTTATTATAGAGCGGGTTTCTTACGCGGGCGATGGTGTCACAGTGTCCGGTCTTCTTCGCCATCAGGCAGCAGAGGAGGTTTAATTCGTCCTCGCCGGTGACAGCGATAAAGAGATCCGCGCTTTCCACGCCGGCCTCCTGCTGGATATTGAAGCTGGCGCCGTTTCCAACGATTCCCAGGGCGTCAAACTGGTTGGAAAGATGTTCCACTTTCTGCGGATTCATATCGACCATAACGAGATCGTGGCCCTCGGCGCTTAAGCGCTCCGCAAGGCTCACGCCGACTTTTCCGCAGCCGACAATGATGATCTTCATATGTTTACCGGTCCTTTCAATTAATTACGCTTCCCAGCGTCCGGAAGCGCCGCACGGGAGTACAAGTTTGGAACTTGTAACCGGAAGTCCGATCTCCTCGGAGCTTACAGTTCCGCCGAACTGCGGAACAACGGCTGTTCCGAGCATATAAGTCAGAACGGCCGGAGCAAGTCCGGTTGTGTAGGAGTTGATCAGGTAGAATAACGGCTTGTCGGAGAGGAGCTTTGCACACAGCTTTACTAACGGGTAGATCGCGTCCTCGATCTTCCAGATCTCGCCCTTCGGGCCTCTTCCGTAGGAGGGCGGGTCCATGATGATCGCGTCATAGTGGTTTCCACGGCGGATCTCACGCTCTACGAATTTTACGCAGTCATCCACGATCCAGCGGATCGGCGCGTCCTCAAGGCCGCTGGACTTCGCGTTCTCCTTTGCCCAGGCGACCATGCCCTTGGAGGCGTCAACGTGGGTCACGGAAGCTCCGGCTTTCGCGGCTGCCAGTGTCGCTCCGCCGGTGTAGGCGAAGAGGTTTAAAACTTTGACCGGGCGTCCCGCGTTTTTGATCTTTTCGCCAAACCAGTCCCAGTTTGCCGCCTGTTCCGGGAAAAGACCGGTGTGCTTAAAGCTGAAGGGCTTTAACTGGAAGGTCAGGCCTTTGTAGTTGATGCTCCACTGCTCCGGGAGACTGAAGAATTCCCACTCGCCGCCGCCTTTTGAGCTTCTGTGGTAGTGGCCGTTCATCTTTCTCCACTGTGGTGCCTTTTTATCGGTATCCCAGATAACCTGGGGATCCGGACGGACCAGAATATATTTTCCCCAACGCTCCAGCTTTTCACCGCCGGAACAGTCGATGACTTCATAGTCCTTCCATCCATCTGCTATCCACATAATTGTATTCCATCTCTTTCTTTAGACTTTTTTGCGTAAAAACGGATCAGGGGCATAAAATGCCTATGATATACCAGTATAATAGATTCGGGGGATACTGTCAAATAGGAGTGGGGATGGAATGCGGGATGTTGGCGGAAATATGGGGAACATGAACGGAAAATGTGTCTTTCTGTGGCGGGAATGCGGCAGAACTGTGGTGGGGACTTAAGAGAATTGACAGGTATTTTCTGTTGAATAATCAGGGAGTTACTGGTAAAATAAAATCAGATGTATTGCGAAATGAAAAATACGGCCGGAAGGCAGAAATCCCATCGGCGAAGCTGATCCGGAATGGATGTTGGCGATAGTTATGCGCCTTTTGGGGTACAGGAAGGAGACGGAGCGAGTGAAGAAAAAAGGGTTAAGAATACTGGCAGCAGCGGCGGTCCTGACTTTCGGATGTCTGACGATGAACGCCTACGCAGCGGAAGGCTGGGCGCTTTCCAATAATATATGGACGTATCTTGATAAAAACGGAAACCGCGTGACGAATGAGTGGAAAAAGGGCGCGGACAATCTCTGGAGATATTTAAACAACAGCGGTGAAATGGCGGTCAACAGCTGGGCCGACAACGATTACTATGTGGATGCTAACGGAATCATGGTGGCGGATAAGTGGATGCAGATCGCGTCTCCGTACAGCAGAGACAGTCAGACCTACTGGTTTTACTTCGGTTCCAGCGGAAAAGTCACAAAGGACACCTGGAAGAAGATCGATGGAAAAAGTTATTACTTTGACTCTGACGGAATCATGCAGACCGGCTGGACCGAAGATGGGGATTACTATTTAAGCTCCAGCGGAGCGATGGTGACAGGATGGAGATATCTGGAGCCGAAGGATGAGGACAGCAGCCTTTACGGAACGGAAAGCGATGATGGAAAGTACTGGTTCTATTTTTCCGCAAGCGGAAAGAAGCAGAGCCCGTCGACCAGCGATGACGGCGGAGAGTATAAGGTAACAAAGATCGATGGAAAATACTATTGCTTTGACGCAGACGGACGGATGCGCACCGGCTGGGTGTATTTAGAAGGTGATCCGGAAAATTCAAGTAAGAGTTCAATTGCGGATTGGAGATATTTCGCGGAGAGCGGGATCCAGAACGCTACAGTCGGCGCGGCGATCCCCGGCTGGCTTTCCTTAAACCCGCCGGAACAGCTTCAGGACAATGTGGATGAGCCGGTCGTATGGTATTATTTTGATAAAAACGGCGAGCCAAAGACCGGACCGGAAGACGGAAAAGCGTCCACGAGCGATTTTGTCCGCATCAATGGAAAGACGTATCTCTTCGACCAGAAAGGAAATCCGGTCAAAGGATTAAAGAAGGTACGGATCGGATCGACCAGCGAATATACGTCCTACTACTTTGATGAGTCATCCAGAACCTCAGTAAAAGGAAAAATGACCGTCGAGGAGGGCGATGGAAATAAGACCACGTTTTATTTCAATGAAGGGACCTATGCGGGCCGCGGAACAAACGGCGTGAAGAACGGATACCTTTATTATATGGGAAAACTTCAGCAGGCAGACAGCTCGAGCCGTTATGCGCTGATCAGCATTCCGAATGGAAACGGCGGTTATCAGACGTATGTGGTAAACAGTTCCGGACGTATCTCCAAGAATACGACGGTGAAGGACCGCGACGGAAACAAATATAAAGTTAATTCCAGCGGGATCCTGACGCATATCAATGACGAGGCAGCAAGCTCCACGGAAGATTACGGCGAGCCGACCGAGCCGGTATTTGAGAATGACTGATATGGATCCAGGATAAATGATAAAGGATTTTTTGAAGGACCAGGGGCAGAGATGTTCCTGGTCTTTTCTTTTGCATTTCGTGCAGAATTTTGACATCTTGTGTCGAACCGATTGACACGCCTTGTTTTCTAATGATATTCTGGCGACAGAGACTTGAAGATAAGAGGGAGGCGGATCGCATGAGATATAATTTTAGAAGATGGATGGCAGGATTATTGACGGCAGTGATGGTGGGATCCACGATCATATCACCAGTGTATGCGGAATCAGCTATGATTCGACCGGATACTGATTTTGAAGTATATACGGCGAGTGATGCAGTGAAGGAGAAAGCGACACAGTCAGACACGGTGAGAAAACCGCAGAGGGCGAAAAAAGATGAATTATTGAAGCTTAAGGCATCGGACTCCAATGCGCTTCTCAGGACATTGAGTGCCGGAGCAGAGTATGATCTGAAGAATGGGGAAGTGACCATTGATAAGAACGGCGATTACACGATCAGCGGCACATATGAAACGACGACTGGAATGGATCATGTGATCACGGTGAAGAAGAATGTTTATGCGACGATCACTTTAAAGGGTGTGTCAATTGGAACCGCAAATGCGAATACAGTTCATATGTCCTGTATTGAACTTGAAGAGGGAGCGGATGTGACGCTGGTTCTCTCCGGAAAGAATAACCTGTATACAGTCAGCAACTCCGGCGCGGCGATCCATGTGCCGGAAGGAAGCAGCCTGACGATCCGGGCAGGATCTGATCAGGATGTCCTGTATTCGTTTGCGCGCGCTTATGGAGCTGGAATCGGAGGAAACAGCGGAGAGGGACATGGCAAGATCACGATTGAAAGCGGAACAGTGGCAGCTTGTTCTGGAATGAGGCTGACAGATAAAGGACCGGAAAAAGGAACGGAATCGGACAGTGGAGCCGGAATCGGATCTGGTTCGAAGGGAATTGGCGGTGGTGTGATTACAATCGCTGGTGGATCTGTTTATGCCGTAGCATCTGTTGGAGCTGGAATCGGTGGTGGATATAAGGGAACATCGGGAACTGTTGTGATTTCCGGCGGAGATGTAGAGGCACGGGGCGGAGAGTATAACCGTAGCGTGAATGCTGTTGCAATCGGTCCAGAGATGGTCGATGGTAAGAATAATAGTTTTACATTGAAAGCCAGTGGAAAAGAAAAAGCAACGGCAGAATTCCGTGGAGTTGATCAAACCAAAACATACACGGTCGATATTGGAAAGGAGCAGACCATCAACTATCCGGGAAGCCGTGTGGTGATCAAGTATGGAGAACAGACACGAAATGGGAAGCTTACCGTTACTCCAAAAGAAGGTGTTACCTATTCTGGAAACGGAAGAGTTGAGATCGCCGGAGCTGGTCCATATACAGTTACAATGGCAGATTCTGGGACAGCGACAAGGGAATTTATTAAGATCAAGAGCAGCTGTACCGTTACATTGAAACAGCTCAATATTTATCCGAATGCACAGAAGGTTCCTGCAATTGATATCGATGCGGGACTTAAAAAGGTGACCTTAAAGCTGGAAGGCAAAAATATTCTTAAGGGCGCTGAGCTTGCGGCGGCGATCGATAATCATGGGACTCCGCTGGAGATAACAGGAAGCGGAAGTCTGGATGCCACAGCCGGCTCCGGGTCTGCGGCGATCGGTGGCAGCTGCCATGTAACTTCTGTGCCGGTAGGCAAAAATATTACGATCTCCGGCGGTGATCTGACCCTGTGGTCAAATGGAGAGGGAACCTGTCTGGGAGCTGGTGCTGCCAGCAGCAGAAGTACGGGGAGTGCAGATAACCTGGTCATTTCCGGTGGAAATGTAAACCTGATCAAGAGCGGGGGCGGTTATTGTATTGGATCGACAGACGTTTATGTTGATTCGGAACCGAATATCCGGATCACAGGAGGAAATGTCACAGCGACGGTGTCCGGGGACCCAGGAAAAATCTGTCAGAGTCCTATCACGATAGCGCCTGAAAATGGAAAAACAGCGACACTGTATACAGGAAACTCAGCTCCGGGAAGCGCGGCTCTCGGGCTGCGCGGGGAAGGAAAATATGGGCCCGCGTCAGAGAAGTATATGCGTGTAAAGTTTGGAACACCGCATAAGCTTACTGTTACGGGAGGAACGATCACCTCAACAGAGTCCGAATTTGCGGAAGGTGAGAAAGTGCCGGTCAGCGCGAGTGTCGAGATCACGGATGGAGCCGGAGGAACCTTGTATTTTGCAGGATGGACGGTTGAAGAAGGAAGCGGAACGTTTGCGGATCCTTTGTCTTCCGGAACAACATTTACGATGTCCGATGTGGATACAGAGATCAAGGCGAACTATACAGGTGGATATTCTGTTACAGTTGCTGACGGAACCATCACCCCGGGACAGGAAAACTATGCGCCGGGCAGCACTGTCACGATCACAGCGAAAGATAGATCCTCGGAAAAATTATGTTTCGATCACTGGGAGATCACGAACGGAAACGGAGAATTCTTAAACGGAACGGCCAGTCAGAAAACGGCACAGCTTAAAGTAAACAGCAGCCTGTCCGTAAAGGCGGTCTATGTTTCCGGGCACAGCCTCACGGTAAATAATGGAACTGGAAGCGGAGCTTATAGAACTGGGGATATAATCGAGATCACGGCATCTCTACCGGCGGGATCAGAATTTTCGTCATGGACGCTGGATTATGGCTCAGGAACCTTTGAAAACTTCTACAGCAGCACGACAAGATTTACGATCGGATCAGAAGATGCTGTGGTCACAGCCCAGTATAAGGGCGAAGGACTCACCGGTGACTTCATCGTGAGCGGTGGAATCCTGGGAACAGATTATAAATATGAGAACAAAACACTGACCATAACGGGCAGCGGAAAATACGAGATCTCCCTGAAAGAGGGCATTGAGACGACTGGAAATCAGATCACGGTTCAGGGCGGAAAACCTGTAATTACGCTCCATAGCGTAAAAGTGAATGGAGACTATGCGCTCAGGATCAGGGATGAAGCAAATGTGACGTTGATCCTGGATGGGGAAAACTCCATGTGTTCCAAAGAATCGAACTGTGTGTATGTGTCGGACAATTCTTATCTCACGATCACGAGCATTCAGGGCGATGGAAGCTCTGCGGGAACACTGCGTGCAGAAGGAAATGAGTCTGTCGGGATCAATCATGCCGGAATCAGAGGCGGTTCCATTACTGTAAAAGGCGGAACAGTTATCGCTAAAGGTGAATATGAAGCGGCAGGAATCGGCAAAGACGCGCGTGAAGGAAACACAAAGTTCTCCATTTCGATCGAAGGAGGTACCGTGGAAGCTGACGGCGGCTGGGGAGGTGCCGGCATCGGAAGCGCAAGCCGGGCAGGCGGAAATGTCAATATCAGTATTTCCGGCGGAACCGTAAAGGCTGTCGGAGGCCAGGGCTCTGCCGGTATCGGAATCGGATATGATAGCTGGGCGAAGAGCAGGATAACGATCACCGGCGGAAGGACAGACGCAAAGGGAGGAAGCAGGGGCTCTGGCAAAAATACGACCAGCGGTGTCGGGGCAGGCTCAAAAAATGATGATGTGGAGTTTTTTATTGATGAGAAAGCGCTGATCATGCACGGACTGAGTTCCGCAGATGCGAAGGTCACAGCGGAGGCGATCAATAAGAAGACCACGAGGATGGGACGCTGCGCGGTCATTTATTTTCAGGCCGATGAGAGCGGAGAGGCCGCTTCGATCTCACTGACGCCGGAGACGGAGGTAATGTATCCTGGAAGTTCAAAACAGTTTACCGCAGCTGTTAAAGAAGCAAAAGATCCGACGGTGGACTGGCGTGTATCTGGAAATACCAGCAGCGATACAAAGATCAGTTCGCTGGGAATCCTGACGGTGGGTGCGGATGAGAAAGCGGAAACGCTCAGCGTGACAGCGAGCTTAAGGTCATATAATAAAACTGCATCCGCCGTGGTAACAGTGAAACAGATCCAGACAGGTCTTGTGGTTGATCCAAAAGAAATTGAAGTTGGAGCTTCTGTTTCGGCTGTGATGACGGTTCCGGAAGGAATGAGTGGACAGATCCGGTTTTATGTAGATAAAGCCGCGGTGGGAAGTCCGATCACATCAACGGGAGGCGAAACATCGTTTAAGATCGGAAAAGAACTTCTCCCGCTGGGAACACATGAGATCTATGCGGAATATTACGGAAATGGATTCCGGGTCAAGAGTGGACAGATCTCAGTGACTGTAAAAAAACGTAATCCACAGATTGTAAGCTGGCCGGAAGCTATAGGGAATATTTATTATGGCCAGCAGGCATCAAGTGCCGGACTGCAGGGCGGACAATATGGAGATATACCTGGAGACTTTGGTTTTGATGTTGCATGGCCGGAGGTGGGAACGGATGAAGCTCTGTGCCACTTTACGCCAAAGCCAGCGTACCGCGATACGTATGAGACGATCTACCATAAAGTTAAGATTAAAGTTTTACCGGCAACTCCGAAAGTCGAGGAGAATCCTGCGGTAAATATTCAGTATGGACAGTCCCTGAAAGATGCGGTGATCTCTGGAGGAAAGGTGATCAATCCAAATTATAGATTAGGGCAGATGATCGTGGATGGAAAATGGAGCTTTAAGGATCCAGATTCTGTACTTTATCCAGATACATCCTGCGCAGTAGTATTTACCCCGGAGGATACGAAAAACTACACGGGAGCGACTGAAACAGAAGTTTCGGTTACTGTTTCGGCGGCAAAACCAGATCTCACTATGGAACTTGACCGGGAGACGCAGGTTGCAGGAAAGCGGATAACTGTTTCGGCAAAAGCGAAAAATGCGTTTTCTCCTGCACTTGAGGATGTACCGGAGATCCGAATTTCTTATCAGATCGGGGATGGAGCTGAGCAGACTGCTTCAGGAAATGAGATCCAGATCCCTATTGGGACCGCTGTCGGGACGATCATCACGATCACGGCGAAAACAGCTGCTGTTGATGGCAGATATATTGAAACTTCCGAGACAAAAACGGTGACAGTGGCAGACAAAACGATCGTGGATAAGCAGATATCTGTGACGGTACCTGATGTGGAATATGGCAGCTCACCAGTTCCGAAGGGAACATTTGCGGGAAATGTGGATGGAGATGAGACATGGGCTTACACGTACAGTGTGGATGGTGGAAATACATGGAGTACGGAAGCACCGAAAACAGTGGGAAGTTATCTTGTAAAAGCTTTTTATGAGGATGACTCACAGAAAGGAGAGAATATTTCTTCCTGGAATATTATTCCCAAAACGGTGATTGTGGCGGGCATTGTACTGGAGGAAAAAATCTATGACGGAAGAACTGACGTGAATGTGAGATCAGTAAGCTTTGGCGGTCTTGCAAACGGAGATACTCTGGAGTCAAAGGATTATTCTGCAGCAGCAGAATTTGAAGATGCAAATGCGGGAACAGATAAAAAAGCTTTTGTAGAGGTTTCCTTATCCGATACGGAAAATGCAAAGAATTACGTTCTGGATCAAGCTGGAAAGTTCATTCTCGATGGACAGAGCATCAAAAAAGCCGAAGCGCCCTCTGTTCCGGAGATCTCTGAGGCGTACAGCTATGGAATAAGCGGAGAGCAGGAGATCGTTCTTTCCGGATTCTCGGAAGACTGTGGAGAGATTTCTGGCGGAAATGCCGATATTATATCTGATGAGTCCGGCATCCTGGAAGAGAAAATTGCCGTAGAGGGGACGCAGTTAAAATTCGCGCTGAAGAAGAATGACAGATCACAGATCGGAGCATCAGCAGTGATCCGGGTCAGTGGCGTTCTTACGGAAAACTATGAGATACCGGATATTCAGGTCGTAATCTCTCTGAATGACAAGAATGAGCAGCATCCGATTGCGGGAACGATTACGTTCCAGCTGAATGGTGATGAAAAAACATTCACAGCTGAGATCGGGGCTGTTGAGGGCGCAGAGTACAGTTTTGACGGTACCACCTGGTCAGACAACAACCGGAAAGATGACTGCCAGCCGGATACCCTGTATCACGGATGGATCCGTCTGAAGGAGACGGAGACAGAAAATGCGGGACCTGCGGCGGAGGTTTCCGGAAGAACTCCGAAACTGGCAGAAAAGCCGCCTGTGGACGGACCGGAGAAGCCCGGAGATGGCGGGAATACTGGAGGAGACAACGGCACAAAGCCTGGAGATGGCGGAAATGCTGGAGAAGATAACGGCACAAAGCCTGGAGATGGTGGAAATTCCGGAGAAGATAACGCCACAAAGCCTGGAGATGGTGGAAATTCCGGAGAAAACAATGGCTCAAGACCAGAAAGTGGAACTGGTTCATCCAGTTCAGACTCTTCCAAACCGGAGATCAGTGAAAGAAAGCCGGATATCAGCCGTGACAGTAAAAAAGGATATATTGATCCTGTAAAGGGAATTATCCCGGGCGCTGCGAACAAAGCGGTAAACGATGGACACAGCCATTGGATGAAGGATAAGAATGGCTGGTGGCTGAGATACAGCGATGGCAGTTATGCGGCAGGAAAGATGATCGTGGGAGAGCACGATAATATGCAGACGGTTGAGCATCAGTGGGAACTGATCAACGGAAGCTGGTATGCATTTGATGAGCAGGGATATCTGCGTGTTGGACTTGTCTATGATGCCGGTTATAGGGGCTGGTTCTATATGGACGAAAATTCCGGAATGCAGACTGGCTGGGTACTCATCAATGAAAGGTGGTATTTCTTCAATCCGGTTTCTGATGGAACAAGAGGAATGATGTTTATCGGAAGAAAAACGCCGGATGAGTATTTTGTGACGGAAGATGGAAGCTGGGACGGAAAGACAAAATAATAAATAAGAGAACAGCCGGGTGAAGTGAGAAAACTCCCTCTTTGCAGTTTATGGGATAAACGCGCAGAGAGGGAGTTTTTATCATTTATGAACCTAAAAATTCAGAGAAATAATCAATGAAAGGCAGTCTCATTAAACTTCTTTACCATTGATCAAAACGTGCTGGATCACACCTGTCACATCAAACGGACAGCCGTCAACAATGACAACATCGGCGTCTTTTCCTTCTTCCAGAGAACCGACGCGGTCAGCGATGCCGATATGCTCGGCCGGGTTGATGGTTACGGCGCGGAGTGCCTCATACTCGTCCATACCGGCTTTGATGGCGAGCCCTGCGCAGAGCGGCAGGTAGTGGAGCGGAGTTACCGGCGCATCTGTGATGATGGAAACATGACATCCGGCTTTCGCGAGAATGCCAGGTGTCTCCCAGGTCTTATTCTGGAGCTCAAATTTGGAGGCATGTCCGAAGGTCGGACCTACCGCGAGCGGGAGATTTTCCTTTGCGAGTTCATCCACGATCATATGGCCCTCTGTCACGTGCTCCAGAGTCAGGCCGACACCGAATTCTTTCGCGATACGGATCGCAGTGAAGATATCGTTTGCCTGATGGGCATGGGCTTTTAACGGGATCTCATGGTTTAATACCGGGATCAGAGCTTCGGACTTCTGGTCGTAAGCCGGAAGCTTGGAAGCGTCATCACCGGCCGCCTCGATCTTTGCCTTGTAAACCTTCGCTTTATTTAAAGCCTCGCGGATCTTTGCGGCATTTGTCATACGGCTGGAGATTCCCTGTTTCTGGTAGCAGCGTTTCGGGTTTTCACCGAAAGCGCATTTCATAGCGATCGGGAATTTTACGATCATATTGTCAACACGGGTTCCAATCGGTTTGATAGCAGCGAAGGTTCCGCCAATGGAGTTGGAACTGCCTGGACCGGTTGCGAAGCAGGTAACACCGGCTTTCGCGGCCATCTTCATACACGGGTCAAACGGGTTGATTCCGTCGATCGCCTGTACCTGTGGAGTTACCGGGTCATTCAGTTCATTGTAGTCATGTCCCTCGTAGCCGATCCCGTAGCCGTCAAGACCGATATGGCAGTGGGCCTCAACAAATCCCGGATAAACCTGGAGTCCGGTGGCATCGATAACCTCAGCACCGTCAGCAGAGAGACCTTTTCCGATCTTCACGATCTTTCCGCCGTCGATCAGGATGTCAGCGATAAAAGTTTCCTTTGATACCGCTGTGTGAAGTGTTCCGTTCTTGATACAAATCATTGGAATTCCTCCTCTTTTCAAATCATAACTCCATCATACATGAATTGCGAGAATATTTCAAGGATTCTTTCTGTACAGTAGTTAAAAAAAGGTTACGATTCACGCTTTGCGCAAACAGTAACAAAAAAAGGAACTATATCATCTTAAAAGATGAAAAGTTCCTTATATTTGAGTTATGAAACTACATTCACCGGTTTCCCTTCAAGGAATCCCTTTACATTTCCGGCAAGGATGGAAACGAGACGCTGTCTTGTCTCAAGTCCCTTCCAGCCCATATGCGGGGTGAGGATCACGTTGTCGAGGGTGTAGAGCGGGTTGTCGGCTTTCGGTGGCTCAGTTTCCTGAACATCGAGGCCTGCGCCTGCGATCTGGTGCTTTTCAAGCGCTTCGATCAGAGCCGGTTCATCGATGAGAGCACCGCGGGAGGTATTGATCAGGAATGCGGTCGGCTTCATGAGCGCAAGAGTCTCTTTATTGATCATATGCTTTGTCTGCGGAGTTAACGGGCAGTGCAGGGAAACATAGTCACTGTTCTTTAAAACAGTCTCAAGATCTACATAGCGGACACCGTCTTCGTCGGCTCGCGGTGTTCTTGTATACACGAGAATGTTCATATCAAGAGCTTTTGCAATCTTCATTACAGTCTTTCCGATATGTCCGGCACCGATGATTCCTAAAGTCTTTCCGTTTACCTCAACGTGCGGAACCTGGAGATTTTTCGTAAAGTTATCATGGTTTCCGTTTGCCAGCATTTTCATCTGGACCTGCATGGTGGAGCTTAAATTTAAGATCATCATGACCGCCGTGTGGGCTACGCGCTCGGAGCTGTATGCCGGGATATTGCAGACGGTGATCCCCTTCTCCCTTGCGGCATCAAGATCCAGATTGTTGTATCCGGTACCTGCCTCGCAGATCAGCTTCACGGAAGCCGGGAATTTGCGGATCAGGTCACCGTTTACCGGCATCTCCTTTGTGACGATAATATCAGCTCCCTCAATGCGCTCTAAGAGCTGTTCCGGTGTGGTATCATCGTAGACGGTCACGTCGGAAGAGAGAACAGAAAAGTCGAGATTTCCGTCAAAGTTCATTTTTTTTGCATTTAATACAACGGTCTTGTCGCTCATGGGTAAATCCTCCTGCGAAAATGATAATAAGAAAATTGTGCGTGCTTTGGCGCTATATCCATTATATATCGGTTTTTGAAATGTGACAATAAAGAGTTTGTGGTTATAGGTTATGTGAATCGTTTTAGTATTGTCGTGGTCTGATGGGGATTCCGAAGGTTTTATCCGTCTGAAACTTGTGTGTCAGGGAGCGATACTTCCGGAAAAACTTAAATGGGCCTGTGAGACAGTAAATGGGAAATATGCCACTGCCTAAGTGCTGGAAATTAGCGGGAAGCTACTTGCGCTGTCCGGATTTCGGAAGTATACTTATGCCATAATATTTGAAATGGATGGAATCATATGCTTGGATTAAAACCGGTAAAACTGATGCCTGCGAGGGAGCGGGTTGCTTCGGCGCTCAGAAAGGCGATCATATCGAGACAGATTAAGGAAGGCGAGACGCTGGCGCTCGAGGCGACGGCTCAGGAGCTTGGGGTGTCGATCACTCCAGTGCGGGAGGCATTTCAGATCCTCGCAAGGGATGGGCTTTTGGAACTGAAACAGAATAAAGGAGCCATCGTTTTAGGGGTTACGGAAAAGACGCTGCGGGATCACTATCAGATCCGGGCAGTGCTTGAAGGGTACGCCTGTGTGCTCTGCGTGGAAAACGGGGCAGATCTCTCTGCCCTGCAAAACTGTCTGAAGGTATCGGAGGAGATGATCGCTTCCGGAGACAGCAGCAGATATTCGGATATGAACCAGTCGTTCCATTACGAGATCTGGAATGCGTCGGGGAATGAGAAGCTTGTGACAATGCTCTCAGAACTCTGGAATGGACTTTCCATGGGAGTCCAGACGACGGAGAGGGAGTACGCGAAGAAATCGTTTGCGGAACATAAGGAAATTTATGAGGCGATTGCGGCGAAGGACGCGGAGACCGCGAGAGCGCAGATGGAGAAACATATCAGGAGAAGCCTAGAGGATATGCTGACACGGTACAGAGAATAAATACAATTTATCTATAATGCACAAAAACATAAGCTACAAATTAGACAGTATGATGAAAAAGTAAAATTGGTATTGACTTTTTCATCATACTGTTTTATTTTAAATGCATAAATTGTATACATGATAAAAAATAAAATATCAAATACAAGAAATCAACATGCAGACGAAAAGCAAATGGCTGCCGGAAGTCAAAATTAAAGCACGGACAGTCAAAAATTTTAAGGAGGTTATATGATGAACAGAGAGGAGCAGGTGGAGAAACTTACCACATATATCGCCCATTTTACGGACTATATCGGAAAGCATCTCCCGGACGATGTAAAGGCAAAAATTTCAGAATTAGCAGAGGCGGAGACAAACCCGCTTGCAAAGTCCATCTATGAGACAATGAACTTAAACCAGAGATTAGCCTCTGAGTTAAACAGACCGAGCTGCCAGGATACCGGTGTGATCCAGTTCTGGGTAAAATGCGGAACAAAGTTCCCGCTGATCGATGATCTGGAAGTTCTTTTAAAGGAAGCGGTTGTCCGTGCGACTGTGGATGCCCCGCTCCGCCACAACAGTGTCGAGACTTTTGATGAGTACAACACCGGAAAGAACGTCGGAAAAGGAACACCGACCGTATTCTGGGATATCGTCCCGAACAGCGACCAGTGTGAGATCTATGTCTACATGGCAGGCGGCGGATGCACACTTCCTGGAAAGGCGATGGTTTTAATGCCAGGTGCCGGATATGAGGGCGTCGCGAAATTCGTCCTTGACGTTATGACAAGCTATGGCTTAAACGCATGTCCTCCGCTTCTTGTTGGCGTCGGCGTCGCAACATCTGTCGAGACCGCAGCACTTCTTTCCAAGAAAGCACTGATGCGTCCGATCGGAAGCCACAATGAGAATGAGCGCGCCGCAAAGATGGAAGCACTTCTTGAAAAAGGTATCAATGATATCGGTCTCGGACCGCAGGGAATGGGCGGAAAAGCATCTGTTATGGGTGTTAATATCGAGAATACCGCAAGACATCCATCGGCCATCGGTGTAGCAGTAAATGTTGGATGCTGGTCCCACCGCCGCGGACACATTATCTTTGATAAAGACTTAAATTACACGATCACAACACATTCGGAGGTGACTTTATAATGGTTGAGGTAAAGAACGGAAAAAAAATTCTGACAACACCGATCAGCGCTGAGGATCTGGAAGGAATCCATGTCGGTGATATCGTATATTTAAACGGAAGCATGACGACCTGCCGTGATGTGGCACACCGCCGTCTCGTGGAAGAGCACAGGGAACTTCCGGTGGATGTAAAAGACGCGGCGATCTTCCACGCAGGCCCGATCATCCGCCCGCTTCCGGATGACAAATTTGAGATGGTCTCCATTGGACCGACAACGAGCATGAGAATGGAAAAGTTCGAGAAGGAATTTGTGGAGCAGACCGGCGTCCGCGTGATCATCGGAAAAGGCGGCATGGGCCCGAATACAGAGTACGCATGCAAGAATTTCAAGGCGATTCACTGCGTATTCCCGGCCGGATGTGCTGTTGTTGCCGCAACCCATGTTGAGCAGATCGTGGAAGCACAGTGGAGAGACCTCGGAATGCCAGAGACCTTATGGCACTGTGATGTGAAGGAACTTGGACCGTTAATTGTCTCCATTGATCCGGACGGAAGAAATCTCTTTGAGGAAAACAAGGTCACATTTAACGAGAGAAAAGATAAAGCGTTAGAGGAGATCTATCCGCAGGTAAGTTTCATCAAATAACTGGAAGAAAGCAGCAGATCAAAGAGATGCTTCCATAGATCGCTGCAGGTTCAGATAATACGGGGGAGCACAAGATGGATAACAAACTGGTCATCTGTATGGTCATTTTTGCACTGACACTTTTGAGCTATATCATCAACAAGATCCCGATGTGGGTCACGGCACTTTTATCACTCAGCGCACTTTACATTACCGGGTGTGTGGATGCGAACGGAGCACTTGGGGGATTCGCAAATGTCAACACGATCCTGATGGGCGCCTGTTTCATGGTGGCGTCGGGATTCCGCCGCACATCTCTTGTAAAACTGATGTGTGACTGGCTCCTGAAGCTGACAAATGGTTCTTTTATGAAGGTATATTTCGGATATCTCCTGCTGGGAGTGCTCCTGACAAACTTTATGAACAGCCCGATGGTGGTCTACGCGATCATTGGTCCGCTCCTCTGCGCATTATGTGACAGGACGGGATACAGCCGTTCAAAATACATTTTCCCGCTGATGGTGATCGTGGTTGCCTGCTGTTTTGCACTTCCGCTTCCGACTTCGATCCAGAAAGCGGGAGAGTTTAACGGATATCTCGAGACATATCAGTTCACCGGGCTGGAATTTACCCCGATCAGCTTTTTCTTCGCGAGATTCCCGGTGATCATCCTCTGCCTGATCTGGGCGATGACGATCGGACCGAAGATGTGTCCGCAGCAGGCGGTCTCCGATCTGGCCGAGATCGAGGAGCAGAAAGATATCTCCAGCAAATTATCGCCGACCGTTGACAGGATCGGAATCGTGATCTTCATCGTCACCATGCTCGGTCTGATCTTCTCCACACAGCTTCACATTGCGTCCTGGTGGATCGCACTCGCGGGAAGCATCCTCATGGCAATGTTCGGAGTTGTAGATCAGAAAAAAGCACTGTCAGAGATCCCGTGGGAAATGCTGATCCTCTACGCAGGAGCGCTCGCCCTGGGAAATGGTCTTGTGAACACCGGAGCAGGCGAGGCGATCGGGGGATGGCTTGCTGCAGCAGTCGGAGGAACCCACAACAATTACCTTCTCGGAGCACTGTTCTTTGTAATTCCGTTCCTGATGACCCAGTTTATGTTAAACCGTTCTGTCCAGGCAGTATTTATCCCGATCTGTCTTCTGACCTGCCAGTCCCTGGGGGCTGCGCCGATGGGACTCGTCATGTGCGTGGCATCCGCTTGTCAGACTGCTTTCATGACTCCGATGGCGACTCCGGCTGTTGCCATGTGCATGGGAGAAGGCGGATATGACCTGAAGGCACTCTTTAAGAGCGGCTGGCTGATCTGCATTTTGCTCGCAGTCGTGAACATTTTCTACACAATGACGGTATATCCGGCGTTCTAAGTCTGTCAGGAGGAAAAACAATGAAGATCACAGATGTGAAACTGATTTTTGCGAAGCATTATCTTTTCGTCCAGGTTTACACGGATGAAGGGATCGTCGGGCTCGGTGAGGCGGGCAACTGGGGTTACCTGATGGCGACAGCTGCGGCGATCGAAAAGTTCAAAGAATATTTAATAGGAAAAGATCCATTCCGGATCGAAGATTTCAATCAGAATTTTTACCGGTCTGTTTATTTCCGGGGATCTGTCGTGATGAGTGCGATCTCAGCGATCGACATTGCACTCTGGGATATCAAGGGAAAAGCTCTCGGCGTACCGGTTTACGAGCTGCTTGGCGGTCTCACAAGAGATAAGGTCCGTGTTTACGCATCTCCGATGGTGCGGGATAAGGATCCGGAACAGTTGGCGAAGCGCTATATTGACCTGAAGAAACAGGGATTTACAGCAGCGAAGATTTTTGTCAACGGAAATGACAAGTCCTTAAAAGAAGGCCATGACGAATATTTCTCCGGTCGTATCGAGATGGAACTTGAAAAAGTGAAGATCTGCAGAGAAGCCGTGGGATATGATTTCGATTTCATATTAGAGGCACACCGCGGAATGACACTTCCGGAGGCAGTTGCGTTCGGACGCGCAGTCGAGCCATACCGCCCGATGGTTCTGGAAGATCCGGTGACACCGGACAATTACGATACCATGGCAGAGGTTGCTTCGAAAATCGGCGTACCGATTGCTACCGGTGAGCGTTTCACAAGCCTCAGGGAGTTTGAAGTCCTGATGAGCCGCCATGCTGCCCAGTATGTCCGCCCGGATGTATGTGCCATCGGTGGAATCACTACCGCGAAGAAGGTAGCTGCGATCGCGGAGGCACACGATGTTCTCGTGATCCCGCACAATCCGTTAGGTCCGGTATCCACCGCAGCCTGCCTGCAGATCTGCGCAAGCATTCCAAACCTTGGAATTCAGGAGCTCCCGGGATTCTGCCTGAATGGTCAGGAAGATGCAATGGTGAAGGAACCGTTAAAATTCAAGGATGGTTATCTGGAAATCCCATCCAAACCTGGTATCGGTGTGGAACTTTCGGAGAACGCATCGGAGCTTTATCCGCTTCATGAGCGTGGAAGCAACTCCGCAAAACGGTACTTTGACGGTTCTGTCAAAGATATGTGATTTAGCCCCCTCATTATATAATTTTTCATATACCCCTTATTTTTAGTAACTGCTTAGAATTGTAGGCGGTTGCAATCGACAGCCGTCCCTGATCTCAGAGGCGGCTGTTGTCTTATTCTAAGACACAGAGACAGGGTAAGCGGGGAATCAATCAGCCACAAAGGGCAATTGCAGGAAGGAGATCATCTATGAGATATAGTTATGATAATCTGGAAATGACAGTAACATATAGAAAAGATAAAGAAATAGAAATCCAGGTCGCAAATCATAACACGTTCCGTGTCGGGAATATTACGGTAACAACAGAATACGCTGGAAAAAAACGGACAGAGTTTATCGGGAGAATCGAGGCGCATGAAACATGGAAGAGCGGAGATCGTACAGAAAATATCCCTCCGTTTCATGCGGCTTCCTTTTATGAAGGAAAAGAACAGATCATAGATCCGGGACTGTATGATGAAAAATCGGGAATTTATTGTGGAGAACCCTTTCATGCGCTTGTATGGAGAGATGAAGAAAAAAGGAAAACATGGCAGCGGTCCCATACCTGGGTGTCTGAGGATCCGGCAGCAGAAGTAACATTAAGTTATATTGCGGACGGACCGAGAGTGGCTTTCACCGGAAACAGCTTTACGGGACTCTGGGACAGTACATATGAATATTTTCGTCAGATGGCGGAGGCGGACGGATACCATGCGCAGGTGGCATACAGCTACTGGGGAGGAACGGGACTTGCCCAGTATGCGGGACTGATCCCGGAGAGCATGGAACGTGCTGAGCAGTGCCAAAAGGTATTAGACGCGAATGAGGAATATGATTTTTGCTTTTTTGCGGGAAACAGTGATGAGGCTTTGTCAACCCATAGCGGAAAGCCGGGAGCAGAGGACTATTCTCTGCGGGAAAATATGGAGAAGGCAGTCAGAATCCTGAAGAAAAGGGCAGAAGAAAAACACGCGAAGATGGTTCTGTGGGCACCTCATGCTTATCAGTATGGATTTTTCCGGGATAAGACAGCGAAACCATGGAAAATAGGAAATGTGGGAGACTGGTATGAACGGGATGGATGGAGATATCAGCTGACCCTGTCGGAGCAGGAGATGGTGGAGAGAAATATGGAGTGGTACCGACATCTCTGTGAAGAACCGGAAAATAAGGGAATCCTGCTGGCACCGGTGGTGAGAGCATATCATGAAGTCGTGAAGTGTGGAATCGGAGATCCATATCTCGCAGAAGAGAAAACAGGAGATTTTGGACACCAGAATAATCTTGGAAATTATATTTCTGCCTGCGTCTGCTTTGAAATTGTTTTCGGAGAGATGCCGAAAGCAGACTTTGTGCCTGTCTCCCACACCTGGGGAATGGGAGGCGGAACACTTACGCCGCATCAGGCGGCGATGATCCGCAAGAAGGTCCATGAGGTGATGGAAGAGGAGCGGACTCGCTAAATACGATAAACCAGCCCCCCCGCCTTGGAAAGACCAGGGAGGGGGCTATATAATGAATATTGAGGAAGCAAAATTATAAAGAAAGTTTTCTTTTACAAGCTCATCTACAATGAGATGACCTTCAGTGACATGCTCCAGAGTGATATCAAGACCAAACTCTTTTGCGACACGGATCGCATTGAAAATATCGTTTGCCTGGTGTGCATGAGCCTTTAATGGGATTTTATGTTCAAGGACCGGCATCAATAAGAATATCAGCCAAAACCAGTTCTTTTGAAACTGCGGTATGAAGGGTACCATTTTTAATACACAGCATGGCGAATCTCCTTTTCGTTTAAGATATCTCCAGTTTAATGATTTCAGAGAAGAAAGTCAAAATCTCAATAGTTTCTTTAAAAGAAACTTTTTGCAAAAATTTTACATTTGGAATAGAATTTAAAGTAGTATTGTGCTAAAATAAAGGGAAAAGGAAAGAAAACAGTCATATTTTATCAAAATCTGGATTTTAACGACACTTGCAATAACACAGAAAGAGATGAAGAGCAGGGACCGCTGGCGGTACTATTACGGGAAAGGAAGGGAAGACAATGTCGGAATTAAACCGGGAGATCGGAGGACTTATAAGAAACTACAGAAAAGCGAAGAATCTTACGCAGGACGAACTTTCGGAAAAGATCTGCAAAAGTAAATCAACGATCTCGAAATATGAAAAAGGAGAGATTGCCGTGGACGTTGAAACGCTCTACGAGATCGCGGACGCGATCGGTGTCCATGTAGAGCAGCTTCTCTCACAGCGATCATTTGAACGAAAGGAAATGCAGAACGAGTTTTGTCCGGCATTCTTTCGGGGAAGAAACCGTTTTTATGGATATATATTTGATGGAAGGAGCAATCAGTTAATACGCTGTGTATTTGACCTTCTCTCAAAAGACGAAAGAAACCGTGATAAAGTTATGATGTATATGAATTTTAAGGATTACGCGCACTACCAGAAATGTGAAAATACATACTGGGGATACATGGAACATTATAACGCAGTTACTAATATCCACCTTGTAAATCAGGACTCTCCGATGGAGAAGGCAAGCGCCCAGTTACTGGCGTCATATCTTGATTCAGATACAAAATGGGGACTGTTTAATGGGTTTTCATCCAGACCTATGATGCCGATCGCAGCAAAGATGCTGTTCTCAAAAGAAAAACTGAAAGAGGATGATGCACTTTTATCCTCTTTAAAAATATCAAAAGAGGACATCCGGGTGATGAAACTTTACAATATGATGGCGATCACCTGACGGAAAAAACAATGCCGGATAGTATGAAAAATGTAACTGGCAGGTTTCCTAAAAATCATATTCTAAAAAGAATTAGGGGATTTTTTGGTGAGAAGGATATAATTTTGGAGGATCGGTCAAAAAAGTTTATTTTCATTCAAAAATAAATATAAAAAATCCACTCTGAGGAAACAATAGGCGTTTTGACAGAGGGGATGCTGATTGGTACAATGTGTTCATAGCAAAGCATATTGCACAAAAAGAGATCAGCATCCCCTCTTTTTTGTGCAAAAAACGACAAGAGGAAAGGAGAAAACGAATGACAAAGCTTTCCATGAAAACGATACGTTTCCATATGATCACAGGAGTCTGTATTGGTATGATCTGGATGATATTTTCCCACGACCGGATCGGAGTTATGTACTTTGGAAAGCTTGTAGAGATGGCAGATGCGGATGAGCTGTTCCGCTACCCGCTGCATCCGTATACCCGGTCGCTTTTATAGGCGATTCCGGAACCGGATCCGATCAAGGAGAAGAAAAGGGTAAAAATCCATTATGACCCGTCGATTCACAATTACAGTGATGAGAACAGACCATCTTACCACGAAGTAAGCCCGGGTCACATGATCTACTGCTCAGACAGTGAGTTTGAAGAGTATAAAAAGATCAGACAGGCTGTAACAATCCAGTAGATAAATAGGAATCATTACAGTAAAAATAATGAAATTGCGAGGAAAACGATATGTATAATTTTGATGAGATCATTGACAGACGTCATACGAATGCAATGAACACGGATGGTTTCCGTGACTATATCTTCCATGCGGATGAGACCATGAAATTTCCGTATCAGGATGAAGAGTTTATCCGTATGTGGGTGGCGGATATGGAGTTTGCCACACCGGATGTTGTCATCGACGGAATTAAAAAGAGACTGGAAAAGCGTATTTTCGGTTACACAAGAGTTTTTGAGAAGAGCTATTATGACGCATTCGCGGCATGGTGCAAGAGCAAATACGACTGGACATTCGACCGCAAAGAACTGGTAATGTCCAACGGTATTATCCCGGCTCTGTTTGAGATGGTTGAGTATATCTGCAAACCGGATGAAAAGGTTCTTTTCCTGACCCCATCCTATGCATATTTTAAATATGCGGCAGATGCCAGCCACCGCGAGTCTGTTTGCTCCGATCTGATCAACACAGATGGATACTATACCATTGACTATGAGGATCTTGAAAAGAAAGCGGCAGATGAGAAAACAACGCTCTTTATCCTCTGCAATCCTCACAACCCAAGTGGACGTGTATGGAAGGAAGAGGAGTTAAAGAAAATCGGTGAGATCATTGAAAAGAACGATATGTGGGTGATTTCTGATGAGATCCACTGTGATCTGCTCCGGCTTGATCAGAAGCATATTCCGCTGGGAAAGGTTATGCCGGACTATAAAAAGCTTGTAACATGCATGGCGCCGAGTAAGACATTCAACCTTGCAGGTCTCATGATCTCCAATGTCATGATCCGTGATGAGGGATTAAAAAACATTTGGCTTTCCAAACATTATAACTTTGATAACCCATTGAGCATTGCAGCTGCCCAGGCCGCATACGAGGGCGGAGATGCATGGCTTCAGGAGTTACGTGCTTATCTTGATGGAAACTTTGAATTTACGCAGGAATACTTAAAAGAGCATCTTCCAAAAGCAACCTTCCGTATTTCTGAGGCAACGTATCTTGCCTGGGTAGATCTCAGCAAATATTTTGAACCGGATGAAGTTCTTCCGCTGTTCTTTGCATACAAGGCAGGCGTTCTTCTCGAAGGCGGAAATATGTTTGTACAGCATTCAGATGGATTTATCCGCCTGAACCTTGCATGCCCACGCGCAACTCTTGAGGAAGGTTTAAAGAGGATCTGCGAGGCAGTCAATACGAAACATACAGAGAAGTATCATGGAGAAGAGAAGTAGTTAATACATAAATACAAAAAGCGGTTCTTCCCGCAATGGGACGAGCCGCTTTTTGTGTGATGGGTTTCTATCTGAAATTAAGGATTGTTGATGGGCTGTTTTACTGCGCTTTCCGCTGCATTTTCGCAACGAGGGCGCTGGTCCTCTGACGGTAGTCGTCGAGTTCGGTGACGATTCCCATGAAAGAGGAGATAAGATCTAAGGAGGCGCGCAGAGAACTCTGCTCACCCTGTACGACTGCGCGTTTCGTGAGGCGCATAGCCTGCTGCGGCGCTGCCAGAAGTTTTTCCATATACTGATCCACAAACGCGTCAAGCTCTGTATCTGGGACGCAGTGGGTAACGAGTCCCATATCTGCGGCTTCTTTTCCCTTTAAGGTCCGGGCTGTCCAGAACAGGTCTAAAGCTTTGTCCCGGCCGACGAGACGGGGCAGGAAATATGCTCCGCCGTCACCAGGTACAATTCCGGCATTAAAATAGCTTTCCGACATGGAAGCATTCTCCCCGGCGATCCGCACATCGCACATGAGAGCCATGTCAAGACCGGCACCGACTGCGGCACCATGGATCTTGGCAACCACCGGTTTATCGATTTCTTCTAAAAGAAGCGGAATTCTTTGGATTCCCTTCCAGAGTGAATTCTTTCTTGCGAGGGCTGTGGAGGAGATATCCTCATGACTTTCGAAGAATCCGTCACCGGCTGCCATTGCCTTGACGTCACCGCCTGCGCAGAACGCTTTTCCGTTTCCGGAAAGCAGAAGTGCATATACATCATCGTTGTCACGGACATCTTCCAACGCTTCTGTCCAGAGACGGATCATCTCCTCGCTGAAACAGTTGAGCTGCTTCGGACGATTCAGTGTGATGCGTGCAAGGTGGTTGTGTACTTCGTAGATCAAGTCTGCCATAGAATATCTCCTCCCCTATTTACTCTCTCAATATACCATATTGTGGAACTGATTTCATTATATGGAATTCTGTACAGAATGTCAAGCCCTTGAAACTGGTTTTAACGTAAAATTTGCAAAAAAATATTGTCCAGAATCGAAAAATCCTGGACAATATCACAAAGCGAAAAAGTATTGCATTCTATATCACAATATGAAATTCTGTTACAGACGTAATGATTTAACCATCCGCACACTTGATTTACAGAGAGAGCAGCATCCACCCCGCCGCGCACAGAATTATGAGAAATATGAGATTGTAAAGGGTGAATACCATCATGTACGTTCCGGACTTTGCTTCCGGAATCTCAGCGTAGGCCCGGTAGGAGATCACGCTTGCCATGGATGCGATCAGGGTCCCGAGACCGCCGACATTCACACCAAAAAGCAGAGGACGCACTGCACCGGTAAAGCCGGAGAGCAGGATTGCCGCGGGGACATTGCTGATGCACTGGCTTAAGAGAACACCTGCCGGAAATTCATGACTGGAGATCAGCTTCGTGAGGAGTCCGGAGATCGCAGGGATCCGTTCCATATTGCCGATAAAGATAAAGAAGCAGACGAATGTCAGGAGCAGAAAGTAGTCGACCCGGATAAACAACGAGCGGTCCTTTATGAGAACAGCAGCCAGGATGATGAAAAACATGACCGGCCAGGAATAGATCCGAACGACGCAGCCCAGACAGACGAGAAAAAGCGCCAGATAGAAGATCAGAGAAGTCTTCGTGGGACAGCCGTCCTGGTGAAGGGAGGTCCGGCTGAGGGTGATGGCTTTATTTTTCAGCAGGAAAACGGCAGCTACAAGCAGCAGGGCTGAGAGTACCGTTAACGGCAGCATGTATCCCACAAGCTCACCGGCAGAGAGGCCAAAGGAAGAGTAGAGATACAGGTTCTGTGGATTCCCGATGGGTGTTGCCATACTGCCGAGGTTCGCGGCGATAGTCTGCAGGACGATCACAGGGATCATGAGTTCCGGAAGTCCAGCCATATTGAGGATCAGGATGGAAAACGGGACAAATGTGATCAGGGACACGTCGTTCGTGATCAGCATGCTGGAGAAAAAGCAGAGTGCTGTCAGGGTGAAGGCAAGCTGGCGAGTGGAATGCATTCCGGCGAGCAGGGATGATCCGAGATAACGGAACAGACCGATCTCCTTCAGCCCGGCGACCACTGTCATCAGGGAGAAGAGGAGTGCCAGAGTGCGGAAGTCAATGTAAGACAGATACTCCGGTGACGGAGCGACAAAAAACATGGAGAGGAACGCCAGAACCGCTGCCGCGGAAAGGACTGGTTCTTTTTTTATGAATGACATGGATCGATTACCTTCCTTATATAAATATCATGCATGCGGCAGAAGACAGAAAAACTGTATACAAAGTGCCGCCCTGCAATTCAAGTCGAACATCCGAGAGACTTGGCGCGTGATTCTGGTCAGCGAAGCTGACAAATCCTATCAGAGTCACTGCCTATCCTGCGGGATGGGAACAACTGCAAAACTTCTGTAATTATTATAAACAGTGGCTTTACGAATGTAAAGAAGAAGAGTATACTGTACATGTTTGGTCACTGCAAATGGGTAGGAATTTTCTGACCTGAAAATTCCGTACAATACAGTGGTGGCAGTGGATAAACAGGACAGGATGTCTGCTGTTTCTGTTTGAGGGAGGAATATTATGGGGAACAACAAGTTTTCAATCGCCAGTGTTGGAAACCGGCGGGCATTCCGGGATGGAGCCCGGGACGGGGTGCCGATCGCGCTCGGGTATTTTGCGGTATCTTTTTCACTGGGAATCGTGGCGCGGAATGTCGGGATGACACCGATTCAGGGAATGATCACAAGCGCACTCTGCAACGCGTCCGCAGGCGAGTACGCGGGCTTTACGATGATCGCCGCGGGGGCTGCGTATATCGAGATGGCGATCGTGACACTGATCGCGAACGCGAGATATTTACTGATGAGCTGTGCCATGAGCCAGAGAATGGATCCGGAGATGCCGTTTTTCCACAGGCTTCTCATGGCCTTTGATATTACCGATGAACTTTTCGGAATTACGATCGCGAGACCGGGGTACCTGAATCCATGGTACATGTACGGAGCAATCGCCCTGGCACTTCCGGGCTGGGCAGTGGGAACAGCACTTGGAGCACTGGCAGGAAACCTGATGCCGTGGCGTCTCGTGAGCGCCTTCAGTGTGGCACTTTATGGAATGTTCCTAGCAATTATTATTCCGCCGGCGCGAAAGAGCCGGATCCTTGCGGGGCTTATCGCCATCAGCTTCGCGGCAAGCTACCTTGCGGAGCATCTTCCAGGTATCTCATCGATCTCCAGCGGCACGAGAACGATCATTCTGACTGTTGTGCTCTCATCTGCGGCAGCAATTCTCTTCCCGCATCCGGCAGAGGACAGTGAGATCGAGGTTCAAGAAGAAAACCAGGAAGGAAAAAATAATTCTTCTGCAGGTGCAGCAAAACAGGGAGCTTAACTGTATATATAGTAGAAAGCAGTTCTATTTGTAAGAAAAAGAAGTATTTACGAAAACTGTATCGTTAAATTAAGAGGAAATACATAAAAAACATGGAAAAGAATATTTATCTCTATATTGCGGTGATGGCGGGCGTTTCATATCTGATCCGTGTCCTGCCGCTCACATTGATCCGGAAACCGATCAAAAATCAGTTTATCCAGTCATTCTTATATTACGTCCCATATGTGACGTTAGCTGTTATGACGTTCCCGGCGATCCTCTCCGCCACAAACAGTACGGTGTCGGCGGCGCTGGCGCTGGTCATCGGAATCATCGCGGCGTGGTGCGGAAGAAGTCTCCTGTCCGTTGCGGTGATCTGCTGCGCGATGGTATTCATTACGGAATTTTTCTTAGTGTAGTAAAAATACATAAAACACATATATTTAGTAAAACAAAAGCAGTTTCGGCATCTGATCATCCATCAAAGAATCGTGCTGCTTTTTTTAGAATACCATTTACGGCATTCTTGCAGGGCGTGAAAACCCGCGAAAAAAGCAGTACATGGCGCAGAATAACGGAATGCGGCGGTCTGCCAGGCCAATGCTTTAACGTTGTAAAATAAATGAGATAAAATCCCATTGTCTGAAATTTCACAATACGAAATATATTCCATTTTAGCAAAAGTGCTGATTTTCTAAGCGGAAATTTGGCAATTATTTGGAAGAATCGTACTTGTATTTGTGCGGGAAAGTTGTTATAATCAGTAGCCGTGTTGAGCGAAAAAAAGAGTAATGGCTCATAAAAGCTGATTACATGGAGGTTTACCCATGAAGAAATTATTTGCATTCTGCGCAGGACTTCTGGCGGTCTTAAACCAGACTGCAGTTACAGCGCTTGCGGCAGAACCAGAGGCTGCCGGGGCGGCAGCACAGACGCCGTTATGGCTTTGTATTCCATTTGCAGGACTCCTGCTCTGCATTGCGGTTCTTCCGCTTGTGAAAGCAGAGTGGTGGGAGGCGCACCAGCCGCACGCGGTCGTGTTCTGGTCCCTGCTGTTCCTGATCCCGTTCGCCGTGAAGTACGGTGTGCCGAAGGCGGCGGAGACGACACTGGAATGTATCATAAACGACTACCTGACATTCATCGTCCTTCTTTTCGGATTGTTCTGTGTGTCCGGTAATATTACCCTGTCAGGTGATCTCGCTGGTTCCCCGAGGATCAATGTGGGACTTCTGGCACTCGGAACCCTGTTATCCAGCTGGATCGGAACCACCGGAGCCAGTATGTTAATGATCCGTCCGATCATCAAGATGAACGCGTGGAGAAAGAGAAGACGTCATATCGTGATCTTCTTTATCTTTATGGTATCAAATATGGGCGGCTGCCTGACTCCGATCGGAGATCCGCCGCTGCTCATGGGATTCATGCGGGGTGTCCCGTTTTTCTGGAGCTTAAAGCTTTTACCGATCCTGATCTTCAATATGATCATCCTGCTGTTCATCTTCTATCATTTTGATATGAAGGCATACAGAAAAGATATCGCGGCAGGCTTAAAACCGGATATCAGCAAACCGGGTACTGAAGTGAAGATCCGCGGCGGCCACAACCTGATCTTTATCATTATGATCGTGATCGCCGTTATCTTAAGCGGTACCCTGCCGTCCATGCCGATGTTTCAGGATGCCGCAGGAAATGTCCTCGGGATTCATGTGTTCGGAGAAGTTACATTATCCTATCCGGCGATCATTGAGTGCGTGATCATCCTTGTATCCGCATTCCTGTCCTTTAAGACGACGGATGGATCGATCCGCCGAGAGAACCACTTTACCTGGGGCGCGATCCACGAGGTCGCAGTTCTGTTCGTCGGTATCTTTATTACGATGCAGCCGGCGCTTATGATCTTAAAGGCAAACGGAGCGGAGCTTGGGATCACAGAACCGTTTGAGATGTTCTGGGCGACCGGTCTGTTATCCAGCTTCCTCGACAATACGCCGACCTATCTGGTATTCCTGACAACAGCAGGCGCATTAGGATTGTCACAGGGCATGGTGACGGCCCTCGGAACCGTTCCGGTCAAGATGCTGGAAGCGATCTCCTGCGGTGCCGTATTTATGGGCGCGAATACATATATCGGCAACGCGCCGAACTTTATGGTCAAATCCATTGCGGATGAGAACGGTATCCGGATGCCTTCGTTCTTCGGATATCTGATCTGGTCCCTTGGAATTCTTGTTCCGGTATTCATTGTGGATACTCTGGTATTCTTTTTATAGGAAGGGGGAGGAAATATGGCTGCAACGAAAGAAGAAATCAAAGAACTGGCAGAACATATCTACGATCTGGACGCGGAGGTCTATGTCCACCTTGGTTCCTCCCTGGGACGTGTATTCAACCGTGACAGAGAGCGCTGCGTCAACGAACTTACAGAGTTACTCACAACAAGACCGCAGGGACATTTGGTCCGCAGCGAGCTTGGGCTGATCGCGAACATGGCCCGCACCATCGAGGATAAAGAAGAACGCGCGATGTGTATGACCGAGTACAACCGCATCCTCAATGAGGTCATGAGTCTTCCGACAAGCTTCGCCAGCGGCGATGTGATCGACCCGATCCTCGCGAAGTTAAACAGTTTCAACGTAGCGAACCGTTTCTCCAACGACGACCACCTGATTATCTGCATCAGCTGGACATACGGAAGCGGCGGAATCGATGTCGGCTTCAAACTTGCGGATAAGCTTCATATTAACTATTACGATGCCGATATTTTCGAGGCAGTATTAAAACGCCTCGACGCGGAGAAGGATAAGACGATCCGTGACGCGGCGGGATATGCCCACGTCTCTGAGGAACTGCAGCAGAGTCCGGCGAGCGAGTTTGAGGCAGTGACCCATATGTCCCTGAAGGATCATATCAAATATTTCAGCCGTTACCACGGCCTGAACCGTCAGGATGCCGTCTTCTTCAACCAGAGCGACCTGATCTGTGATATGGCGAAAAAGGAAGACTTTATTATCATGGGCCGCTGTGCCGATGCGATCTTAACGAACAACGGTATTCCGCATATCAGTATCTATATCACTGCACCGATCGAGCAGAGGATCCAGCGCGCGATCGAGGTAAACTCCGAATTAGACCGGAAAAAAGCGCGCCATTTCCTGAAAAAACTTGACAAAAAACATGCGCATTATTACAATTTCTATACCGGAAGAAGCTGGGGAAACGCGAACAACTACGATCTCTGTATCAACAGCGCAAGCTACGGAATTGACGGTACCGTTGATTTCATTCTGCGAATGATCGGGCGTGACCATGAAAAAAAGAACGATAAGAAATCAGAATAGTGACCTGAGCAAAACACCGCCGGTGAATCGACCGGAGGCGGAAAATACAGGTTCCATGCCTGGCTTTCACAGAGCCAGGCATATTCTTTTTACGCGAACAACGAGCCAAAGTCCGCGCTTACGCGAGAACTTGGCGACTGTCGCCTGCAGAAATTTCCAACTGTATGCGTAGGCATGATCTGGCGGAAATAGTATCAGATAAAACCGGAAATGTAACTATGATTAAGAGGAAAGGACCAACAACCATGCAGCTTGATATGACAAAGGGAAGACCATTGCCGGTGATCCTGCGGTTTACGATCCCGCTGGTCATCGGAAATGTTTTCCAGCAGCTTTACAATATGGCGGACACGATCATCGTGGGCAGATATGTCGGCGCGGGAGCGCTGGCGGCGGTCGGCTCAACCGGAACGATCATGTTCCTGACAACGGGATTTGCACAGGGGATCACGGCAGGATTCTCGATCCTGACTGCGCAGAGATATGGTGCCAATGATGCCAGAGGCGTGAAACGCAGTGTGGCAAACGGAATTCTCCTGTCTGTGATCGCAGCGATCATCATGACGGTGTTCTGCGTGTGCATTATGAATCCGCTGCTCCATCTGATGAACACACCGGCAGATATTTTTCGTGATGCCTATACCTATATTATGGGGATCAGCATTGGACTTACGGCGAATATTTTCTATAACCTGTTTTCTTCGTACCTGCGTGCGGTCGGAAACAGTCAGGTCCCGCTGTTTTTCCTGATATTTTCCGCCTGTCTGAACGTGGGACTGGATCTGCTTTTTATCATCCGAGGCGGTATGGGCGTAGCGGGGGCTGCCTGGGCGACGAATCTGTCCCAGGCGATCTCGGCGGTGCTCTGCGTGGGATATATCTGGGTTAAGGTTCCATCCTTAAAGCCTGATAGGGAACACTGGAAGATCCACGGAAATGACACGAGAAACCAGCTTGCGGCCGGGATCCCGATGGCGTTCCAGTTCGCGATCACTGCATCGGGGACTATGATCATGCAGTCCGCCATCAACCTCTTCGGCTCCGTGGCGGTTGCGGCCTATACGGCTGCGGCGAAGCTCCAGAGTCTTGTGATCCAGGGCATGATCGCCATGGGACAGACGATGGCGACCTACGGTGGTCAGAATTATGGAAGCGGAGATGTCAAGCGGATCAAGTCAGGCGTGCGATCTGCGCTCCTCGCGGAATTTGTCTACTCCGTTGCCGCAGCGGCACTGATGTGCGCACTCTTAAAGCCGTGTCTCGGGCTCTTCTTTACAGGAGACGTAGACCTTGGGGCTATGATGCCGTGGGCAAAAACATACTGCTACATGACGGCGGTCTTTTTCCTGCCGCTCTGCACGATCTTTATTTTCCGCAACATTATGCAGGGCTGCGGTTACGGATTTCTCCCGATGATGGGCGGTGTGTCGGAACTGATCGCGAGACTGCTGGTCTCAATGGCGGCGATCCAGCTTCTGAGTTATCCGCTGGCGTGCTTCGCAGATCCGGCGGCATGGATCGCAGCAGCTTTATTTACAGGAATTTCTTATTTATTTGTTATAAAGAAGATCGAAAAAGAACTTTCGTGACAGCTACAGTTTTGAAGAAATTAAGAAGACCGGATCCGGATGCTCCAAAGACGGGAGATGAAACACACCGGAATTTCTGGTTCCTGATGATGGGGATCTCGGCTGCGGGAATCCTCTTTATGACCAGGAAAAAAGAACAGGAGTGAGGAGTCTGCAGGGCCGTGGATATCCAGGACTGCAGGCGGATCAGAACATGGGGAGCTAAGAAATGAAAAGAAAGAAAAATCCGTTGTGGTATCGGATCGGAGTCCTTATTTTCGGCGGGATCTTCTGTTTCTCCGCCTATATGGCAGGTCGTGATATCTTCGAGGCACGAAAGGAGGCGGCGGCATTCAGGAAACTGAGGGAAGCCGCTTCTGACTATATGGAGACTGCGGAACAGAAGGACTCCATCGTGGATCCAGCGGATGATCACACGACAGAAGTGGAAAATACGGCGGAGGCAGAAGAAAAACAGGAACTCCTGAGGGAGGCTGCCGGTTATGCGTCTCTGGCGGAGCAGAACCCGGACTATGTCGGATGGCTGAAAATCCCGGGAACGCGGATCGATTATCCGGTAATGAGCAGAGCATCCGATCCGGAATATTACCTGCATAGAGCGTTTGACGGATCCCGCTCGTCGGGTGGAACCCCGTTCCTTGGGCAGTTGTCGGATAAGGACAGCACCTGTATGATCGTGTATGGACACAACATGAAAAATGGTTCCATGTTTGGGACCCTGGATGACTACAAGTCGGAGAAATGGCAGACGGAACATCCGGTCATTGAGTTTTTTGTGGATGGTGAAGTGCGGGAGTATGAGGTGTTTGCAGCTGCGGAGAGCAGAGTCCTCTACGAAGATGAGGAAGGATTCCGCTATTACCGGTCCGGAGGGGATCTTTCAGAGGAGGAATACGGGAAGCTGATCACATGGCTTCAGGAAAATTCTGACTATGAAACGGGGATCATCCCGGAATACGGGGAGCAGATCCTGATGTTGTCCACATGCAGTTATCACACGAAGGATGGTCGGTTTGTGGTGGCAGCCAGGAGAATCAGTGAACCGTGAGAAAACTTCATAATAGTAGATTGGAAGAAAGAAAATGCTTTTTGGGAGAATGCCCGGAAAGCATTTTTTGATCAGGGGATCGTCGGGAGAAAATGGCTTGACATGCCGGGTGATCTGGGGTATCCTCAGAATCAGATAGATCCGGATTCGGAGAAAGGAAAGGGAGTTATGGCAGAAAAAATTTTGATCGTTGTGGACATGCAGAAGGATTTTGTGAATGGAAGTCTCGGCAGTAAGGATGCGGAGGCAATCGTTCCGGCTGTTGTCAAAAAGGCGGAAACGTTTGACGGGGAAGTGATCTTTACGAAGGACACACATTTCGAGAACTATATGGATACTCAGGAGGGACATTTTCTTCCGGTTCCTCACTGTATTAAGGGGACAGACGGCTGGGACCTGATCCCGGAGCTTGAGAAGATCGCCATAGAGCGTGACGCGGCGACTTACGAGAAAATTACCTTCGGATGTCCGGAGCTGGCGGAAGATCTTCTTGAGAGAAATAAGAAGACACCGATCGAGTCCATCGAGCTTGTGGGACTCTGCACGGATATCTGTGTGGTTTCAAACGCGCTCCTGATCAAAGCGTTCCTTCCGGAGACACCGGTCTTTGTGGATTCCGCATGTGCGGCAGGCGTTACGAGGGAAAGACATGAGGCGGCTCTGGAGACTATGAGAAGCTGCCAGATCGTTGTGAAGTAAGAAGAGCAAAAATCCTATCGGCAAAGCCGATTTGGAATGGATTTTTGCTCGTAACTGTGAGGCACTGAACAGTTACGAAGTAAGAATAATACAGACGGAAAAGGTATGTGCAGATCTGAGTTCTTTACGGAAAGTTCTCGGGTCTGCACATTTGTTTTTTTCGAAACGGGAAATTCCGGGGAATGATACACATCCGCGCGTATAAATTTTCATCTCCTGTAATAAGATGGTAAAAATATCATCGAGGGGCAACCCTATGAAGGAATATATTGAAGAGCGGGCGATTCAGATCGCGAACTATATTATTGATGAGAATGCGACGGTGAGACAGACAGCAAAACGGTTTGGAATTTCGAAAAGTACGGTGCACAAGGATGTGACTGACCGGCTGATCCATATCGATCCCTCTTTGGCAGCGCAGGCGCGGGTGGTTCTGGATATCAATAAGGCGGAACGGCATATCCGCGGAGGGCTTGCGACGAAGGAGAAGTACGAGCATGAACACCAGCTGCAGGCGTGCAGCAGGGAGAATCTGTGAATCTGGAAATAATCCGGTGAAAATTTGAGAGAAACGATCCCAATACCGGGGAAAGGTCTGAAAACAGATAAAAAAGCTGATTGAATTTTTAAAATATCTGCGATAGAATGGGAACAGGACTGTTTCTGAAGATGAAATTCAGAGAAGCGTCCGGCCGAAAAATTGATTTGGCGGCACAAGCGGTAGTCTGAAAAGATGAACGGAGGAATAAATGATGAACAAAACAGAGGCAATGATCGAGAAAGTAAAAGCACTTGCAGATGCGTCGTCCTGCTGTGCTGAGGCAAAGGAAGCCGCAAACAACTGGCTTGCGGCTGTCAATACGGAAAAACAGGATGAGGCGGCAAAAGCGCTGATCGAGGAGATCGCGGCAGATATTATCCCGATCGACGGTCTGATCGCTTTCGCAGGATCTGAGGATGGAAAGAAAATCTTCGGCGCTGAGAAGGCAGCCGGAATCGAGGCGCATGCGAAGAAGATCAAAGCAGAAGGCGCAAGATTCTGTGACTGCCCGGCATGCACAGCGGTTGCTGCGATCCTGACAGATAAGGAAGATCTCTATGCACCGACATACAGACTGACCTGGACGGTCACAGATGAGATGACCGCAAAACGTATCGGCAGCGCCGGTTCGAAAATCCTCTCCACACCCAATATGGTGGCGCTGATGGAGGATGCGGCGTTGGAGCTTGCAAAATCTTACCTCGAAGAGGGGCAGACGACAGTCGGAGCGGAGATCCACTGCCGCCATTTAGCACCGACACCGGTTGGCATGAAAGTGACAGCTACAGCGAAGCTTCGCAGCATCGAGAGAAGAAAGCTCTGGTTCGATATCGAAGTACATGATGAAAAAGGCAAATGTGGAGAAGGTTCCCACCTGCGTATTATCGTAAACTCCAAGGCGATGAGCGAGAAGGCGGAGAAGAAAGCAGAATAAGAGCTGCAGAAAAGTTACAGGACAATCAGGATCTGACAGCAAAAGGAGAAGAGCATATGGGAAAACATACAATCGATCCGCAGATCAGCGCAGAACACCTTGCAGGTGCGGTCCGCTTCGCAACCGTATCAAACGCGGATAATTCACTGACTGACTATACAAAATTTGACGCATTCCATGAATATTTAAAGGAAACCTACCCGTTGGTACATAAACATCTGACTCTGGAACATACCGATCAGGCCGGACTTCTCTATCACTGGAAGGGAACCGGAAAATCCGGCGCTGCTCCGCTTCTTCTGATGGCGCATCAGGATGTTGTCCCGGAAGGTGACCTTGAAAAGTGGACGTATCCGCCATACTCCGGAACCATCGCGGATGGAAAGATCTGGGGACGCGGCTCCAGCGACTGCAAGAGCAACCTCATCGGACAGCTGGAGGCTGTTGAGGCACTTCTTGAAAAGGGTTACGAACCGGACTATGATCTGTATCTCTCCTATGGATATATGGAGGAGGTAGCCGGCGGAAAGATTCCGGCGGAGACGCTCCGTGGAACAGGGATCCGCTTCGGTGCTGTTTTAGATGAAGGCGGCGGAGTCCGCCCGGGAAGCGATTACGGGATCGATGAGAAAGGACTCTGCACCATCGGACTCTGCGAAAAAGGATATGTGGATTTTGAACTTTCCTACACGGCAAAAGGCGGACATTCCAGCCGTCCGGGCGAGAATTTCGCGACGACCATGATCGCAAAAGCACTGATCGCGATTCAGGAGAATCCAATGCCGTACCGTGTGACGGATATGATCCGCCGCCGCTTTGAAGTTCTTGCTCCGTATATGGTGAAAGAAAATCCGGAGCTTGCAGAGCTTCTCAAGAATCCGGATGATAATCTTGAAAAGCTGGTTCCGTATTTCAAGAAAGATCCGGCTCTCGATGCAATGTTCCACACGACGGTCGTTCCGACGATGCTCTCAGGTTCCGCTCAGGCGAATATTCTTCCGGCGAAGGTCACAGCTGTCGTAAACAGCCGCATCCTTACCGGGGATACCGTTGAGAGTGTAAAGAAACATCTGGAAGACATCGTGCCGGAGGAGGTGGAAGTCCGTGTCCTCAATGGCAGCAACGCGTCCCCGACATCTCTGTATGACGGAGCGATCAAGGATCTTCTCGTCGAGATCAGCAGCAGGATCTACGGCGATGTGATCCCGTGTCCGGAGATGATGCTCGGCGGAACAGACGCAAGATTTGTCTATGACATGAGTGACCGTGTATACCGTTTCTCCACGATCTACGCGAAGGGAGACCACCATGTTCATGCCGTTGACGAGTTTACCGGAGTGGAAGAGCTGGCGGACAGCATCGACTTCTATATGGAACTGCTGACCAGATATGGGGAGACAGCGAAATAAGAAAGAGCGTGTGCCGGTAAGGCACAGAATAGCTGAAAATTAAGAAAATCATGTAAATAAAAGACGTTTTCACAGCGGAGTATCGTTGGATATCCACGTGAAAACGTCTTTTTTAATTCAGATAATTCCTCATACTCTTCAGTGCGTTCTTCTCCAACCGGGATACCTGCGCCTGACTGATCCCGACTTCCCCCGCTACTTCCGTCTGCGTCTTTCCCTCGAAAAATCTCATATCAATGATCTTCCGCTCCCTTGCCGGCAGCCGTTTCATTGCCTCACTAAGAGAAAGCTGTTCCACCCAGTTTTCTTCCCGGTTCTTCTTGTCACTGATCTGATCCATCACACAGAGCGGATCCCCGCCGTCCGTGTAGACCGGCTCATAAAGGCTTACCGGACTCTGGATCGCGTCCATCGCGTAGGTGATTTCCTCCTTTGAGATCCCAACCTCATCCGCGATTTCCATGATCGTAGGTTCCCGGAGATTTCTTTTCGTGAGAAATTCCCTCGCAGAAAGAGCCTTGTAAGCTGTGTCCCTGAGTGACCGGCTCACCCGGATCGAATTATTATCCCTCAGATACCGCCGTACCTCACCTAAGATCATCGGAACCGCATAAGTTGAAAATTTCACATTCTGTGACAGATCAAAATTGTCGATGGCCTTGATAAGCCCGATGCACCCGATCTGGAACAGATCATCGATATTCTCACTGCTGCCCGAAAACCGCTGGATCACACTCAGGACAAGTCTCAGATTTCCTTTAATATATATTTCTCTTGCGTCCGTATCTCCATTCTGGATCCGTCTGAAAAGGTCGGTTTTTTCCTCATTCGTCAGAAGCGGGAGTTTAGAAGTATTTACCCCGCAGATTTCAACCTTATATCCTGCCATGATAAGAACCTCCGCAATTTGTTTTCATAGAAAAATGATTCACGAAAACAGGGCAGTTTATACATGAAAAAAACGGGAGTTATTTCCTGAGAATCATTCCTGATTTTGACATCTTATGCGGAATTTTGACATCTTGTGCAGAAAGAATTGCGGGTGGAACAGAAAAAACGTATAATAAAATCAACTATGAACTGTGGAATGATCTGAAATTTTGCAAGTATAATCCGAAAAAAACCTGTCATAAAGGGGGAAATGAATATGAGAAAGAGAAAATGGTATGAACGCATGTCAGCAGCAGTCCTGATTGCAGTCCTTCTGGTCAATCATGGTGATATGGGAATTATGGCGAAGGCGGAGACAATAACTGCGCTGGAAGAAAATCTGGAAGAAGAGAATAAAAAAATCGAGGCCGAGACAGCCAGCGCGTCCAATGCGGACGAGAAGCGGGATACAACTGTGGATTCAAACGAGACGACCGAGTCTGACCTTGAGAAGGAGATCGCGACAGCATCAAATGGGAAAGAGACCCCGGAGATAAAGAGAAAAATGGCTAAGAGTGCGATGAATGCGGAGCCGGTTACGGAAGTAATGTATTCGATCAGCCAGCCAACAGAAGGAACGTTTCAGGTTAGTGGCGGAAGCTTGACAGAAGATGGGGAAAACTTAAATAGTCTGACAGATGCGTTCAACAAGATTTTGAGTTTCGGTACAGATACGAATATAAATATTAATTTTGATAATGTCAATATTAGTAGCGAAGCGCCGAAACTTACGCAAGGCTGCGAATTGACTTTGAAAGGCACATATACGAGTGCAGTTGAAGCATTTATTATTGGCTCAGATGACACATTTATTATACACAATGAGGCTGATATAAAAACAGTAAAGACAGGTTCGTACGTTATTGGCAGGTCTTCTGCTCCGAATTCTACAGTTATTTTTGAACAAAATGGCGGTACTGTTGAGTCTGTAGATGGCTTTTATATGTATGAAAATGATGTGATTTTTTTAAACGGAGGAACAATTAATGGAAATGCCAGAGGAAACGGTGGAACAGGCAGTATTAAAATAAAAGACGGTACATGGAATGGACAACTGGCACATATAAAAGATATAGATATATGTGGGGGACAACTCAACAATATAAAAGATGATACGAGTATGATTGCTGCAATTAAAGAATGTGGAGAGGTCTCTATCAGAGGAGGAAGAGTTTTCGCAAGAAATACAGAAGGAAAAGCTTTTGCAATTTATATGATAAAAAATACGCAGTTGACTTTATCTGGAGATATTGATGTATCTGCATTAGGAACAACAAGTGGTTCTATTTATTACGGAGGGGCTTCGACATATCCAGTTATCAATGCGGAAAAGGTACAAAGCATTGGAGAAAATTTTTTAGTAGTTCCAAGTGATACAACTATGAAAGTGAATCCTGTGTCTAACTGGATTAAGGGATCGAAAACCAATATTGAATATTTGTGTAATAAAATAAAATTAAAGGTTGTTAATGCGTATGATACAGGTAGTGCAGATAAGTATACAAATTATACTCTGAAAGCAGTAGGTAATTATATTCGCTTTGTTGATAAAAATGCATCTGCAAGTCCGCTTAAATCTGGGGCGATTAAACTCGCGAAAATTACATTGTCTTCAGATAGAACAAGCTATGAAGTCTATTATGAGGTAACAACAGACGAAGAAGAGTATAACGGAACAGTTACATATTCTGCTCAAAATCAGAAGGTATCCGATATTTTAAACGATATTGTTTCAGTAAATACAGGTACTACAGGTCCAGAGATTACAATAGGAAGTATAGAAACACCAATTGAAGAAGACATAACGATTGATACTGGAAATGCGGATGAAAATAAGACAACGACTTTAAAGGGTGCAATTACTGGAAAAGTTAATGTAACAGGAAGCGGAACCTTGCAGTCAGAGATTAACTGCAGTGGATTTTATGGACGAACTAACAGTGAGATCCACATTACGGATGGACAGATCACTGGAAAGGAAAATGCAGAAGATGCTGTAATTGTATTGGAGGCTGCGAACCTTACAGTAGAGGGTGAAAACACAAAAATTTGGGATAAATCAGCGTCTGGAGGTGATCACTATGCAATCCAGGCAATAGGTGGTGTATCAGTAACAATTAAGGGCGGTGAAATCAAATCAGATAATCATACGGCTGTGTATATATATAGAAGTAGCGGGCAAAAGAAAGACCATGCAACGTTCACGATGGAAGGTGGAACGATTACAGGGGGAGTGTATGGTTTAAGACATGCTCACCTTAATGAAATCAACTTGTCAGGCGGAACGATTACAGGTGGGGCTAATCAGCCCGATGTTTATATGGCACGAGAAATAAATGTCAGTGAAACTGCAAACTTCACGGTCGAGGGAAATTTCCCGTTCAAATCTATGCAGATCGAAAGTGCATCTTTAAAAAATGAAATCGATTTTACAAAGGCAACAGTAACAGAAGATAAAAAGATTCTGATCAGTTCTCCACTGGATGCCAATACCAAAGAGTCGTATGTGAAGCTTTTTAAGGCATCGACCTCAAATTATCAGAATCTCATCAAACACATTGAGCTGACTGGCGGATCTAATCCAATCTGCGTAGTTTATAACGCAAATCCGGTCTCTGCAGATCCGACAACCACTGAGATTTATGCATTCAGCGCACCGAATCTTTATACAGTTCATGTGAAGTACTATACTGGACAAGATGAAACTAATCCATTTTACGATGAATATCTTCTGAATCTCAATGATGGCAATCGGAGCTACTTAGGCAATATCAGTTTACCGGATGGAAAAGATTGTAAGGTATGGAGGTATAAAGAAAATTCAAACAGGAATGGCACTGCGACAGATGTTACAAAAACAGTAAATGAACTTGTTAATGGAGAACTGTATCCAATGGACAAGGTCCCTGAAATTGAACTTTACGCAGGTTATAGTGTTTCTATCGATGCGTCAGTATCCGAAGAAGATATTACTAAGGACTCAGCTATCATAAAAGGAAATACAGCCGGAACAACTGTATATTACACAAATAAATCTGACTACCAGATATATACAGGTGAAGAACTCAGAAACGCAGCCAAAAGTACAGAAAAACGGAGTGATTTCACGCAGATTAAAGTAGGGGAAGATGGTACATTTTCAATTCCACTCACAGGCCTCGATCCGCTGAAGAAATATACCTATTATTTAGTCGCAGAAAATTCCAATATGGATGTTTCTGATAGCCGTGCAGTAACATTCACCACAAAAGCCCGTATTCTGACGGCAGCTGATTTTCAGATTGTAGGTGATAGGGAATTCACATACGAGAATAATGGCGCTACACATACAGTAACAGTAAAACCAGCGGCGGGAAATGAAGAATTATTTGACATCGATTTCGTTGTATACAAAATGAAAAAAGGAGAAGAATATACCGGAAGTTATCTCCAGCCGCCGGCAGCAGCGGGAACATATGGCATATATGTAACCACCAAACCGAAGAAAAGTGGCATTGAGCAGGCTAAATACTTATTAATTGGAGATATGACGATCAAGAAAGCGAAGTTTAATCCAGAGTGGTTTAATATCGTAGACTCGATCACATATGGAACTGAGGAATATGAGAGTTTAAAACCATGGATAAAAGATGAGTATAATGGCGTTGGAGGTCCGGCAGTTACTGAATATGGCCAGATTGAATATAAGCTTTATAACGATAGTGAATTAGCTCAAGAAGTTTTAAGAAATTCTGATGGTCACTATGATTCATCGCCAGATATGAACCAGGATTATGCAACTTATTATATGGGAGTCACCAGCACTGGCGGAGATAACGTGGAGCCGCAGGAAACTCCTGTATTAGTAGGAACACAGATAACTGTTATGCGTGCCACAAATACAATTTCCATAACATCATGCCCGGATATCCGCTACGGAGAAACACCACAGCCGGAGATTGTGGCAACAGACACCACCGGCGGTGTTAAGTACACTTACAGCAGCACCGCGAATGGCGAATATACAGACTGGAATGAAAAAAACAAACCTGGAAAATGGTATGTAAAGGCAACTGTGGGCAAGAGCCAGAATTACAATGAGGCGGAAAGCATTCCGGTTGAATTTGAGGTATCCAAAGCAAAGCTTGTTCCCTCTGTAAGTGCGGTTAAATCAAAGATCTATGACGGCAATACAAATGCTGAAGGAACGCTCACCCTCAGATCCACTGACGGAAAACCGATCCTCTCAGAGGATGCGGCGGCATTAGAGGCAAAGGGAACTTTCACATGGACATCCAAGGATGCTGGAACAAACACTGTGAAGGTTACAGGCATTGCGTTGGATTCCAAATTTGAGGATCGCTATGAACTTACAACGAGTGAACTTTCCAATGTTTCCTGCAGCGGTGCAAAGATCGAAAATGCCCAAATTAAGAATGTTTCTGTACGGCAGATGATGGAATTGACCTACAATGGAAGGGAACAGTTGCCAGAAGTCACGGCAACAGGAAGTACGATCGGTGGCACGGCTATCACCTTCCACTACGGCCTCACAGCAGAACAGGCTGCAGACGAAAATGAGTGGTTAAACTATGTACCTGCCTTCACCGATGCCGGCACCTATACGGTATACTACACCGCATCTGCAGTAAATCATGATTCCGTATACGGCAGCTTTGAAATCAAGATCAAAAATGCCTCGATCACAGGCGTCGACGCAGCCGGATATACAGGAATCTACGACGGACAGTCCCACGGAATCAAGATCACCCTTTCCGGAAACGCTGGAGACGGTGAGATCCTTTATGGTGAGTCCGAAGATAACTGCAAACTCACAGAAAGCCCTGTATACAAGAACACAGGCAGCTATACCGTCTACTACACGGTGACAAAGAAAAACTTTGACACCATAAGCGGCTCCGCAACCGTTGCGATCACCCCGGCACAGCTCACTGTGACGGCAGAATCAAGAAACGTGACCTATAAGGACGAACCGCCGGTATACAGCAGCACGTTCGAAGGTTTCGTAAACGGAGAAAACGCAGAAGTCCTCGGCGGAACACTCTCCTACGAGTGCGCTTATGCGGACGGCAGCGATGTGAACGAGTACGAGATCATCCCGTCCGGCCTTATAGCGGAAAATGGAAACTATGTGATCACATATCAGCCAGGAAAACTGACCGTATCCCAGGCGAAGCCAGAGTTTGAACTTCGGAATCTGGATCAGTTAAACCGTGTCTATGACGCGAAAAACACCGCGCCGGAGGCATGGACGGACAGTGATGGAAACATGACCGTGACGATCAAAAAGGGCAGAGAGATCTTAACGGAAGTGCCGATGAATGCCGGAACCTACACGGTGGAAGTTCATACGGAAGCCGGAAAGAACTATGAGGCTGGAAACCAGACATTCTCCTTTGAGATCAAAAAAGCTCCGCTCAGCGTAAAAGCAGTGGATCAGAATGTCACAGTCGGAGATGCGATTCCGGAGTACAAAGTCCTCTACGAAGGATTTGCGGGAACAGATACCGCGGATGTGCTGAACGGCAGCCTGCAGTTTACCTGTGAATACGCGCCAGACAGCGCGGCAGGAGATTATTCGATTCTGCCGTCCGGTCTGACATCTGGAAATTACGAGATCCTCTTTGAGAACGGAACACTTCACGCAGTCCGCAGAGCAAGCAGCGGATCCGATGATTCCGACAATTCCGGCGGTTCCGGCAGCACAAAGAACCCGGCGGCAACGAACTTTGGAAAGAATGTTTCTAACAGCAGCTCTTCTGAAAATGACGCACAGGGAACCTGGAAACGCGATGAAAAGGGCTGGTGGTTCGAATTCAAGGACGGCACCTATCCGGCGGGAGAAAAGACCAGTGATCAGAACGGTGAAAAGCTGGGATGGATCCAGAAAGACGGAAAATGGTGGGCTTTCGGTTCTGACGGCTATCTGAAGAGAGGATGGGCACAGGATAACGCCAGCGGAAAGTGGTATCTGATCGACGAGAACACCGGAATGCAGACAAGCTGGCATTACGATGAGTCAGACCAGCATTGGTACTATCTCGATCCGGCGAGCGGAGCAATGCTCACAGGATGGCAGTTCATCAATGGAAAATGGTACTACTTGTCAAAGATATCCGGAGCTGTGCCGCTTGGCTCCATGTACAGAGAAATCAGGACACCGGATGGATATTATGTCGACAAAGACGGTGTATGGGACGGACTTGAAACAAAAGAAAAATAAGACATGAACAAAAAAGATCCGCAGGATCCTAAAAATGGGAACCTGCGGATCTTCATGTTTATACGGATAATACGTAAAACGGAACGCGGAAGCTTTAACCAAAGATCCGGAACACTCCGATAAAGGAAAGAACAACGCTCATCACAATAAAGCTGATGGCTGCAAGCAGCAGCTGGTTGTAAAGCTTGTCCTTATCAACAGACTCCGGCGCGCAGCCGACACAGATGCCGCCGACCGTGGACAGCGGACTGATGACGACGCCGTTGGTTCCGACGATGACACCGATCACGATGCTCATGGAGGAGATGCCTAAGGTCTGGCTCAGCTCCGCGGAGAGCGGGATCAGGGTCGGCATAACGACTCCGGTACCGCTGGAGACAGCGCCCATAAGTCCGCCGAGTACCATCATGATCGGCTGGGCAGTTCTCTCGCCTATGATGTTCTCAAGACCGTCAGATAAGAATGCGATGCCGCCGCAGGTATTGACAACGCTGATCAGGACGGACATGCCGCAGATCAGGATGATCGTGCTCCACGGAACAGCAGCGATGGCTTTTTTCTGGTCGACAGCGCCGAGCATTAAGAGAACACCCGCGCACGCGAAGGAGATCAGTCCGATATTCTGTCCAAAAAAGATTACGCCGATGAGGACCACGAGGATCGCGGCGAGTGTCAGAGTCTGATTCTTATCAAATCCCGTAAAGTGCGGTGTCGCAGCGTTTTCCATCTTTTTCGGGTGAAGACCTCCGAGCAGGAAGTAGGCACCGATGGAGAAGAGCGTCATGGCTGTGGCGTATGCGCCCCAGAGCGGAAGGTAACCGGAAAGGCTTTCACCGATGATATTGTTTTCCACGGAGAGCTGTTGTGCCACGATTCCGTTGATGGCAAGGGGGGACAGGCCGCCGACCATAATACCGCCCATGGTGACAAGACTCATCATTAAAACTGAGATTCCGTTTTCAACTGCGACGAACAGAGCAATCGGCATGATGACTGCGACGATCAGTCCGCCTGCGCCTGCCGCGGAGATGATCGCGCCGAAGAGAAAGAAGATCACCGGCAGGATCTTCGCGTTTCCTCTTGCGAGGCATACGATGTTCCTGGAAAGTGCCTGCGTGGTGCCGTTTAAGGTTGCGATACCAAAGAGGAATGTGGTGGCGAGAACGATAAAGAATACGCTCGTCGGCCAGTTTCCGGTCACGACTTTTGAGACATTGATTTCGGTGCCGCATTTTGCCGCTATGATGGAGAAAATGTATGCCGCGACAAGACCGACAACGCCGGCATTCTTTTTTGTGACTGCGCTGAAGGCGATAACCGCGATCAGAACGATTAAAGATGCAACTGCAATCATGATGTTAGAACCTCCTTTTTCTGCAATCGAAATTCGTGTGAAATGAAGCCATAATACGCTTCACTTCCGGCATTTATGCGATATTTAAGCGAAAAAAAAATCTCCCCATGCATTGCTGCATGAAGAGACGATGATTTTCACCGCGTTACCACTCTGATTCGTCCATAGAAGACGCTGCTTTACAGGGTACCGGCCGGATACCCTTTCCCTGTAACGGGAGAACCCGTTTCCGCCTACCGTTCAATTTCAGCGGAACCGCTCAGAAGCGAGTTCGAACTGTTTCATCCCGCCGTGCTCCCAGCAACCACGGCTCTCTGTGGGGAATCCTGCAGCCTACTATTCTTCGTCTACGCGTATTTCGATTTTTTACGGTATCATTTTACTACTTTAATGTAAGTTAGTCAAGAAAAATTACAGCGAAATAGTTTGAAAAATCACAGCGAACGATCGAAATTGCCCGGGAACATTCATCGTTTTTATCATGACTCCGCAGACGGAATTAAGATCACCGATGCGTAGAACATCCCGTTCTTCCATTCAAACCGTGCATCTCCATGGTGCCGTTCAGCGATGAGACGGATAGACTGGGTACCTATGCCGAGGCCACTGTGCTTTGTGGAGAGAAAACGCTTTCCTTCGAGAACTGGAGGCTTTCTGCAGGGATTGTCCACCGTGATGGCTATGAGGGAGGTGCCGGTCTGGCGGATATGGACCTTGATCGCGCCGCTTTCATTGTTTTCCCGACATGCGTCCACCGCGTTTTCCAGTAAATTTCCCAAAAGCACGCAGAATTCCGGTTCCGGGACCGGTATTTCCTTTTCCATCTGTGCCTGGATCTCCAGAGCAGTTCCGGCTTTTTCCGCAATCTGCGCGTAGTAGCTAAGGATCGCGTTGACAGCCTGATTTTCACAGTAAGCAGGCAGCCATTCCGGCATCATATGTTTCCGGAAGGACGCGAGATAGTCTGAGATCGCGTCAAGATCTTTGTTCGCCGCGTATCCCGAGAGCACCGTGAGATGCTGACGGAGATCATGGCGGGCGATCCGCGTCTCGTCGATGGAGCGCTGGAGATTGCGGTACTGGGCGCTCTGGAGCTGCAAAAGCTCATTTTCCCTCAAAAGTCTCGTGTTCTGGTTCATCTCCGATGCCATCAGGTAGAACATAAAATAGAAGAGCAGGAGGAATGTCAGAAGCGCCAGAATTAAAATCGGATAAAACTTCATGACCCGGTTCGTGTAGAGCGTCTCGTAGTAGCGCGGACGGATCAGACGGTTCAGCAAGAAGAATGCCGCCGGGAATACCCAGAATATATACCAGGTCTTCGCCATTTCGATATCGTCCACCAGCCATTTCGCGGCATGGGTTGCCGGATACCATACGATGGCCATGATGAGAACGGAGAGCAGCAGGTGGATCCCCGCGCCCGGAAGCGTGAACAGACCGGAGGTGTTCGTCCGGTCAATGAGGGCATCTGCGACGAGTGTCAGGTTTGTGATACAGGAGAAGACCGCGCAGACGGCGATCAGGATACTGAACGGCTTCCAGAGGGCGAGATCACAGACCCGATGGAAGAATACCGCAAACAGGATAAAGGACGGCAGGATCCAGAAGTCTCTCGCAATCCCGAAGTCTGCGCAGACGAGGCCTCCGGCGAAAGCCCAGAGGATCGAGAGCGGGATACCGGTGAGAAAAATATTCAGCGGTTTTATGCGGAGCCGGTCCTGAACCGGAAGAAAGCAGAGGACCGCACAGGGCACCATTGAAAAAAATTCCAGAAAATACCGCATGACAAGGGACCAGAATGGGCTGTTCATACTCAACAATCTCCTCTCGTTTCTATATGTTCCATTATAACAAAGTTTTACTGTCCTGAAAGTACAACTCATGCAGGATTTTGACATCTTGTGCAGGGATGAGAAGTTTTAGGATACACAGAAAAAACGTCTGTGATGGAGCAGGTAGATCCTTGTCAATGAGGCAGGAGTCTTATATGGTTGAGATAAAATCTGCGGCAGAAATCCGGTGAGTGGAATATCATCGGATTCTGCCGCAGATTTTTTCAATATGGAACTTTTTATTTTTTAGTGGAACGCCTCTTTTGCATACTGTTCCAGTTCATCCCTGAAATCCGGGTGCGCGATCGCGATCATGGCCTCGGCGCGCTCTCTTAAGGTCTTTCCGGAGAGGTTCGCAATACCGTACTCGGTCGCAACGCTCTGGATCATGGTACGCGGTGCGGAGACAGTGGAGCCGCCCGGAATGAACGGGACGATGTTGGACTTTAAGGTTCCGTCCTTTGCCTTTCTTGCAGAGTTGATGCAGATGTATCCCTTTCCTCCAACGGAACGGTAAGCGCCCTCAAGGAAATCCATCTGGCCACCGATGCCGGAGAGCTGGCGGGTTCCTGCGGACTCAGCATTCTCCTGACCCATAAGGTCAAGCTGTACGCCGCCGTTGATGCTGATGACGTTCTTCATGGTTCCGATGCGCTGTGGATCATGGACATAATCGAGGTCAGCCGGATGGAAAAGCTTCGGATTTTCTGCGATCCAGTCATAGAACTCCTGAGATCCCATCGCGAGATTCCAGGTGGAGAGACCGGTGTCAAATTCTTTTTTTGCATTTGTGAGCTTTCCTGCTTTCCAGAGGTTTAAGTAGGCGTCGCTGATGGTTCCGGTATGGCAGCCGAGATCCCTGAGATCGGATTCCGCCAGCATATTCGCAACGGTGAACGGAACGCCGCCGACACCGAGAGAAAGGACAGCGCCGTCCGGAATCTCGTTTACGACGAGCTTTGCGATCTGGATATCTGTCTCAGACGGAGCTTTGTAGGTTCTTACCGGAAGCGGTTCATGTTCGCCCTCTACGATATAATCCGCCTCGGAGAGATGGACACGGTGGGAACCGTCCACACCCTGAAGCTTCGGATAATGTTCATTGATCTCAAAGATCACAGTTCTTGCACTCTCAAACATGGTTCTCCATGCGAAGTTTGAGATGCCGAGACCGCAGTAGCCGTTCTCATCCGGGGCAGATACCGGGACGAAGGCAACATCTGTCCGGATATAGCGCTGGCGGTAGAGCGTCGGGAGAAGGCGGAGTACCACAGGCATGAATTTTACGAGACCACGGGTCTGGAGTTTCCGTTCATAGTCACCGATATGCCAGCTGTAGTAGGAGAAGCTCTCCTGTTCCGGATCAGCCTCAACGACCTCAATGCGCGGGCGGATCACAAGACCGCCGCGAACTTTCACATCTTTTAAATGACCTTTTCTTGCGGCGAGCGCCTTGTCAAGAAGCTCCGGATATCCGCCGCCGAATCCATAGTCGACCCAGTCACCGTCTTTTACAGCAGCCGCAACGGCAGCTTCTGCAGTCACAAATTTACTTTTAAAATTTTCCATATGTAATCCCTCACTATATAATATTTTCGGTAAAACATGAACGATACCATATATGTTCATTATAGGAGTTTTTTCGGTATGAAACAAGTAGATTATTGAGAGTTATGATATTGAATGGATATGGATCATATCAGAAAAAAATATATTTTATTCTGAATGCATGATCCGATCCTTCACATTTCGGCTCGGAAACAACTTTATTTTTCGTCCAAGATGTAATATAATAAATTTATATTGCAGGCGGCAGAAATTACCGTTTCTGCCAAAAGAAAATAATGCATGAGGGGAGTCAAAACATGAAGGATTACATGAAGATCTACCAGGAATGGCTTGCCAATCCGTACTTTGACGAAAAGACGAAAGAAGAGCTTCGCGCAATCGCGAACGATGAAAACGAAATCAAGGAACGTTTCTATATGGATCTGGAGTTTGGTACCGCAGGACTTCGCGGAATCATCGGTGCCGGAATCAACCGTATGAATATCTATACAGTCCGCCGCGCGACTCAGGGACTTGCCAACTATATTATCAAACAGGGCGGAGCAGACAAGGGCGTTGCGATCGCGTTTGACTCCCGTCATATGTCCCCGGAATTTGCCATGGAGGCTGCAATGACACTCGCCGCAAACGGCATCAAGGCGTATAAATTCGAATCCCTGCGCCCGACACCGGAACTGTCCTTCGCAGTCCGTGAGTTAGGCTGCATCGCCGGTATCAACATCACCGCGAGCCATAACCCACCGGAATACAATGGATATAAGGTATACTGGGAGGACGGCGCACAGTTCACACCGCCGCATGATAAAGGGGTAACGGCTGAAGTTCTTGCGATCGAGGATCTCTCCACCGTGAAAACGACGACCGAGGAAGAGGCGTTAAAGAGCGGAAAATTCCAGGTGATCGGAAAAGAGATCGATGACAAATATATCGCCCAGGTAAAAGCCCAGGTAGTCAACCAGGAAGCGATCAACCGCATGCAGAAAGACATCACGATCGTCTACACACCGCTTCACGGAACCGGAAATATCCCGGCCCGCCGCGTTATGAAAGAGATCGGCTTCGAGAATGTCTATGTTGTGCCGGAGCAGGAACTTCCGAACGGAGATTTCCCGACCGTCAGCTACCCGAATCCGGAAGCTGCCGAGGCATTTGAACTCGGATTGAAGCTTGCAAAAGAGAAGAACGCGGACCTTGTTCTTGCAACGGACCCGGATGCAGACCGTCTCGGTGTCTATGTAAAAGATACAAAGTCCGGTGAATATATCCCGCTTACCGGAAATATGTCCGGCTCCCTGTTATGTGACTATGTGTTAAGCCAGAAACAGGCAGCAGGAAAGATCCCATCTGACGGCGAGGTCGTAAAGTCCATCGTTACCACAAATCTAGTTGACGCCGTTGCGAAACACTATGGCTGCAAGCTTGTCGAGGTTCTGACCGGCTTCAAGTATATCGGTCAGCAGATCTTAAAAGAAGAGACAACCGGCAAGGGAACCTATATGTTCGGTATGGAGGAGAGCTATGGCTGCCTGATCGGCACATATGCCCGTGATAAGGACGCGATCTCCGCAACTGCCGCTCTCTGTGAGGCTGCCGCTTACTACAAGGAAAAGGGCATGACCTTATGGGATGCGATGGTCGCAATGTACGAGAAGTATGGTTACTATAAGGATACCGTAAAATCCATCGGCTTAAAAGGAATTGAGGGACTTGCGAAGATCCAGGAAATTATGGAGAACTTCCGCAAGAACCCGCCGAAGGCACTTGGCGGTTACGAGGTAACTTCTGTCCGTGACTACAAGAAGAACACGATCACAGAGGTTGCGACGGGCGAAGTAAAGGAGACAGGTCTTCCGGAGTCCAATGTTCTTTACTATGATATGAACGACGGCGCATGGCTCTGCATCCGTCCGTCCGGAACCGAGCCGAAGATCAAATTCTACTATGGCGTTAAGGGAACCTCCCTTGATGATGCTGAGGCGAAGTCCAAAGCCGTCGGTGATGAGCTGATGGGCATGGTGGATAAGATGATGTAAGATCCCATAGTGTGGGGATAAGCGCAGGGAAGATGCTGCGAAACAATTAAGATCGAGTGCCTGAGGATCTGGCTGTGAAAAGCAGAGAGACTTGGGCAGAAAGGAAAAGCTCCCGGATGGGAACCGCATGTTATAGATATGATGTGGTTCTTTTCGGGAGCTTTTTTATCGCAAACGACTGCACCCGGTACGCGAAGGTGCCAGGCTTTGTTTCCTTTACAGGCGGGAGAGTTCAGCAAGGTACATCTGGGCTGCCGGGGAGAGGCGTACACGATTGCGGAAGATGCAGGAAGCAACAAGCTCACGATCGTGCCCGCTCTCGGGCCACAACCACTCCGGAACCGGAAGCGCGGTGATCTCAGGGGAATTTTCACGGTCATGAAGCGGAGCAATGCCGATCCCGATAGAATCCGTCTGCTCGACGATGCTGTAAAAAGAAGCACGGCTGTTCACATAGGTAATCCCGGAGAGCTGATCCTGACGGATAAGAGACTGGATTCCGTTCAGAATGCTGCTTTCTGCAGAAATCTGGGATGCCGCTTCGGCGGAATGCAGAACAAAACTGTATTGATCGAAAAGCTCCGGAGTCAGTGCATTTGGATCCTTCAGAACCGGATGGGCATTCCGGCAGAAAAGCTGAAGGGAAGAGTGAAACAGGATCTGTTCTTCCAGACTGTGAAGAGCCAGAAGCTCCTGTACCTTTTCGTTTTGGGATTCCGGATACACGATGAAACCGATATCTGCATGTCCGGCATCGAGTTCCCGGATGACTTCGTGTCCTGCCAGCTCGCGGTAAAAAAGGCGGAATGTCCGATCGTGCTGATCAGAAAAGGCATGGATCGTCTTACTCAGGGCATCATTCTCGGGAAAACAGCAGTCTGCAGCAATCCGAAGACGGCAGGAGTCCAGGTGCTCCCGGAATGTCTGGCGGAACTGCTCTGCATGTTCAAGGAGATCCCGGCTCATATCGAGAAACAGACGTCCGGATTCCGTCGGGATGATCCCTGTTTTTCCGCGGGTAAAGATCGTGATCCCGTATTCTTTTTCTGTCTCACGGAGAACTTTACTCAGGTACGGCTGGGTCACAGACAGCCGCTTTGCGGCCGCCGATAGAGAGCCGGAGTCGGAGATCTCGAGGAGATATTGCATGTTTTGAAGGTTCATTTGGAGGTAGCTCCTTTGTTGTAAAAAAATCATAAAAATAGTATAATTAAGTCTATATGAAAACAATGAATCTGTCAAACAGGAGAGATGTGGAAAGTCAGCAGTAAAGTCTGCTGCTACCGCTGCAACAGATGGAAATACGACTTGAAAAATTTTTGCTCGTGAAGAGCAGTCAGACAAAAAAATAATGAAAGGAAGATCCGGATTCCGGACAGAAGCGATGGATAAAAAAGAATTTGTTTTAAAAGCAGTTGCGGACAAAAAAGACCTGATCGTCGAGGTGAGTGACAAAATTTTTGATTATGCGGAGACAGGCTTTCATGAATTTAAGACCGCAAAACTCTACGAGGATGTTCTGAAAAAAGAAGGATTCCAGGTGGAAATGGGAGTCGGCGGCATGCCGACGGCATTTAAAGCTACATATGGAACAGAAAAGCCGGTGATCGGATTTTTAGCGGAATATGACGCTCTTCCGGAGCTGTCCCAGGAAGGTGGCTGCACGATGAGAAAGAAAGCCGAAGGGGAGAACCCGGACGGACATGGCTGCGGCCACAACCTGCTCGGTGCGGGAGCCATGGCGGCAGCGCTTGCAGTGAAAGCGTATCTTGAGGAGCATCCGGAAGCGGGAAGCGTGGTCCTTTTTGGATGCCCGAGCGAGGAAAAAGGCGACGGCAAGGCGATCATGGCAAGAGAGGGAATCTTTGACGGCGTGGATGCGGCGTTCACCTGGCATCCGGGCGATAAGAACGAAATCTGGTCGGAGTCCACTCTGGCGAATGTCAGCGTCTTCTTTAACTTCAAAGGTGTGACCTCCCATGCAGCGGCAGCTCCGGAACTCGGAAGATCTGCGCTGGATGCGGCGGAACTCATGAGCGTCGGTGTCAATTATCTTCGGGAACATATCATCTCTGACGCGAGGATCCACTACGCGTACCGTGATGTCGGAGGAATCGCCCCGAATGTTGTCCAGGGACACAGCCGCGTCCACTATTTCATCCGCGCGCCAAAGTCCTGGCAGGTAAAGGAAATCTACAGGCGTGTGGTTGATGTGGCAGAAGGCGCCGCAAAGATGACAGGGACTGAGATGACATATGAGCTCTATGCAGGTCTTTCCGATTACATCCCGAACCATGTACTCTCGGAAGTTCTTCATGAGTCCATGGAGGAGATCGGCGCTCCGGCTTACGATGAGGCGGATTTTGCGCTGGCATCCAGATTCTTCCATGAGACCGCGACGCCGGAGGAACTGGAGGCAAAGCGAGCGTCCCTGCGGAAACTCTTCGGTGCAGATCATCTGGATGAGATCGAAGCCCGCCCGCTCCACACCCGGATCTCTCCGCTTGTATGGACTGGAAAGGTCCAGGCGGGTTCCACCGACGTCGGCGATGCCAGCTATGTGATCCCAACGGCGATGTGTACCACGGCGACAGCGACTCTCGGCACTGCCGCCCACACCTGGCAGATGACCGCACACGGCAACACGGAGATCGCCCACAAGGCAATGTTAAATGCGGGTGAGGCCATAGCATTGGCCGCCTTAAAGACCATGGAAAGCCCGGAAATCTTAAAGAAAGCCCACGACGAATGGCTGGCCGAGACAAACGGCATCTACGAATGCCCGATCCCGAAGGAGATCGGACCGAGGCTGGAGGATTAAGGGAGCTGCGTGCACAATCGAAAATAGAGGAGCAATACAATGAGACAGGAAACCATAGACAGGATCCGAAAATTCACCGATGACCGCGACTGGAACCAGTTCCATTCTGCTGCCAATCTGGCAAAATCCATTGTCATTGAGGCAGCAGAACTTCTGGAATGCTTTCAGTGGAGTGATGAGGAGTATGATCTTCAGCATGTGAAAGAAGAGCTGGCAGATGTGATCGTCTACTCACAGAACCTTTTAGACAAGCTGGGGCTGGATGCAGATGAGATCGTGAATATGAAAATGGGGATGAATGAGAAAAAGTATCCGGTGGAAAAGGCGCGGGGGAAGTCTGCGAAGTATGATCAGTTGTAGGGACTAGAGAAGAATGCTGCAGGGCAGCCATACAGCGTGGATTGGCTGCCGGCGGATCTTGGAGTTGTGGGGAAGATTGAGAAGTGGATGGAGAAAGAAATCTGATAAATTTTTTTGCTTTCGATATGCAAGACCAAATTATAGGACACCTAATGTGATATACTGTGTCTCAAAGAGGTACAGAAAGTCAAACATATGGAAAATATCCATAGGATCCTGCGAATCTGCGGATAACCCGATCGGGCAGATGGTGATGGATTCAGAAAATATGGAAAGAAAAATGCAAAGGAATCTCTGAATGAAGAAACACAAAGTATACCTGCAGGACCTGCTCAATGAGTATCCGGAGTCGGAAGACTATCAGAAATTCTATACATATGTGATGGAGCTGATCAGGAGAGACGAGCTTGTTCCGATGAAAAATGCGAAGAGCAACGGCCGGAGACCGGCGCTTCCGCTCAGCTTCTGGAAATATGAAGACAAAACGGATTATACGGATATCTATGAGGAACTGAAGTATAAGTATCATCCTCTGATCAATACTTCCTATTACAGGAACCATCCGGAATGCTATGAGACGGACAAGGAGAAACTGCAGATTCTGAGTGATTATCTGAAAGATCATTCCAAACTGCTTGATACCGAGGAGACGATGAATGAGCGGAGCTTCGAGATCTTCCGTCGGGAAAAGTTTTTCCAGAGAGAGGGCGGTCTCGAATTTTGCAGGAAAATTGGGATCAGTCGGGAACAGCTGGCATTTTATGAGACTTCTGAGCCGCTCTCTTATTATTCCCGGTCCAAACAGACCCCTCAGAACATTCTGATCGTGGAGAATAAAGACACATTTTTTGATATCCGGCGCTGTATGAATGCGGGGCATGACCGGATCTTTGGAAAACAGTTTGGTACTGTGATCTACGGGGCAGGAAAAGGAATCTGGAAGACGTTTGCGGATTATGTGAATGGGGCAGAATCCTATTTCCTTGGGGATAATGAATTGTTCTATTTCGGAGATCTTGATTATGAGGGGATTCTGATCTATGAACATCTTCTGGAGCAGAAAGAGTATCAATGGGACAGGCAGAGAAATGGCAGTGCCGGAATGATCCAACTTTTCCGGAAAGCATACGAGGCGATGCTGGATAAGGCGCTTCAGATTGGTTTTTCAGCTCTTCCTGACATGAAGGAAAAGCAGAATTCGAATATTGGAACGGTATTTCTGGATGTGTTTGATGAGGAGAGAAGGAGACAGATCCATGAAATCCTGTCAGCAGGAAAATATATTCCACAGGAAATTCTAAATGAGCATGACTGGTAGCCAACCGACAGAAGAGATACGGAAAGGTTATGATAAATGAACAAAACTGGTGATAAAAGATGATCGAGAAAGATTTTTTAAAGAATTTTGAGCAGCGAATGAAATTTGTCGGGAGATATGCGTTGCTCTGCAACAACAGCTTTGGAAAGCAGCAGTGGAAGGATTACGGCATAGAGACGCGGGATGAGCAGATGAATATGTTGTTTACACTGCTGCTTTTTATCATGGAGTATTCTTTGCGGGAAGAAAACTGCACGATGGACGATATTGCGGCGTTCGTGGAGGACATCAGTTACGAGTACCATGCGAAAAAGCTGAGCTTTGAGCAGAGTCGGGACTTTGCGAGGTTTATGGTGGAGGATATCCTTGGAAACAGCGGTTCTTCCATGTATTTTAAGGCTTTTGACTATGAAAAACGGACATATAAGGAAATCAACATCCGTTATATCGACAACAAGGTCGTGTATCTGGAGAGTGGCGTCAGAAGAACATCCTATTACCTGACGGACGAGGGTTACAATATGATGCTCTCCACGATGGAAATGGAAAATAATCTGAAACTTTCGGTCCATGAAATGCTCTTTAAGCTGCATCTGGAAAAGGCAGATTATAACAGGGCTGTGGAAGATATCAAAAATATCTTCAGTCAGCTTAGAAAACAGAGCCAGAAGATCGAGGAGGCAATCCTGTCGGTCCGGAGAAATGCGTTGGCTTATTCAGTAGAAGAATATGGGCAGCTGGTGGAGGACAACATCAACACTGTAGTCGAGACAAGAGAAAAATTCAATCTTCACAGGCAGTTTATCGACGAGAAAATTGAAGAATTTGAAGAAAAACAGATGAATGCGGAAACATTCACGGAAAAAGAAAAGGGCAACCTGAACAATCTTCGTGTGATCGGAAGATATCTGACGCAGACTCTGGATGAACACCAGAGAATCCTCGGTCAGCATTTTGATCTGAAGAAATTATATGATGAAGAGCTGGAAAATTACTCGAACATGACACTGGTCCAGCGGTTTCCGTTCCGGAGTGATGTGTATGATAAGGTATTAAAAGATGTCTCGCTCCTGAAAAATGTTGATAAAATTTTTAGTCCGTTATTTACCGGACGGGTGGGGAAGATCTTTAATCCGGAGAAAATGCTGGAATATCAGAAAAAGTTAAAAAAAGCGGATGTGGAAGACGAGACCGTGGAGCTGGATTTTGATGAAGAGGAGTACAATCGGGAGAAAGAAGAGCGCAGGAAAGAACGGATGAAAAAATATGAGGGCTGTGTGAAGGGAATCCTGGAACAGCTTTTCAAATATAAAGAAATGACGCTGGAAATCTTAAATACGGTGTGTACAGAAGAAGAACGGACACAGCTTCTTCCGACTGCAGAGATTTTTCGCGAGGTGATCATCGAATTCCTGACAGCGGGCACAATCGATATCGGAGCACTTCAAAATGAACAATCGGATTATCTCATGGATGCGTCAGATGGATTTGTACTGAATGAGATGTTACTTGGTCTGATGGAAGACCGGGAATTCCGGAAAATCGGAAAGATGTTTATTTTCCCGATGGAAGACAGTGCGCATGTGTACTTTAAGAATGTAATGGATGAAAACGGAAACAGAAGAAATTTCAGATGTTCCAACGTGGGATTCCGGTATGAGGAGAGATAGAAGATGGCATACGAAGCAGAGATGATCACATACAGCCAGAAAATATTTTATTATCTTTTGTGCCACGGGGCACTGAGTGACCTGGATGTGGGAGTCAATGATCTGTACCGCGCGTATGTGGAACATGAAGAGATCATGAATCTCGTGAAAAATCAGGCGGAAATTGCAGACTGCAGAATCGAGCGGTACGGGACGACGATCTATCTGATGCCGGATATCGACAATAAATACCTCGGTTTTACGAAGGCAGACCTGAAAAAAGAATTATGTAAACCGAATGCCACAGACCGGGATTATTATCTGGCACAGTTCGTAATCCTGACGCTGTTGGTGGAATTTTATGACGGACAGGGAAGTACCAGTAAATCCAGGGAATTTTTAAAACTCGGGGAGCTGCAGAATCTCGTATCGGAGCGTCTGAAAGCAGGACTTGCGCTTGAACAGGAGCGGGAACAGGATGGAACAAATCTTTACACAGAAATGTATGAAAATGTCCTGGATTACAAGAGTATGAGCGAGGCCTATGAGTCCTTAAAAAGCGCGGAAACGGGAAGCCGGTCAAAATATACAAAGGAAGGCTATGTGAGCATTATCTGTGAGTTTCTCGATCGGCAAGGGTTGATCGTTTTCGTCCGGGAAGATGAGATGATCAAGACGACGGCAAAGCTGGACAACGTGATGGAGTATAAGATCCTGAATAAAGAAAACTATGCAAGGATCATGGAGGCATTGGGGGAAACATATGAGTAAGATAGCGAGGATCCGTATTTTAAACCTGAACTATAACAATAACACCATCAAAATTGATGACGAGATGTTTGACTTCAATGGTCAGAACACACTCATCTCCCTGAGAAACGGCGGCGGAAAAAGCGTGCTGGTACAGATGATTGTGAGCCTTTTTGTCAACCGCTCATATCGTGATTTCGGAGACCGGCCGTTTAAGAGCTATTTTACGACGAACCGGCCGACATTTATCATGACAGAATGGATCCTGGATAATAAAGCCGATCGTTTCCTGGCAGGTATGATGGTCAGGAAAAGCCAGCGGGAAGACAATGACGCGGAAGAGCTGGAAATGTACACTTTTACCGGCAATTATTCAAAAGCCTGCAGCTATGATATTGAGAATCTTCCGGTCATCAGACAGGAAGGTAGCAAAAAGATCCTGAGGGGATTTTCTGAATGCAAAAACCTGTTGGAGGAGATCAGTAAAAGTGAGTCGAGAAACTTTCGGCTGTATGACATGACCAGCTCCTATGGAAGAGGCCAGTATTTTAATAAACTTCGCGAGTATCAGGTCAACAATAAAGAATGGGAGAGCATCATCCGAAAGGTCAACCAGAAGGAGTCGGGACTTTCAGAGCTTTTCCAGAATGCCAAAGATGAGAAGAATCTGGTGGAAAACTGGTTCCTTCGCCCTATTGAAGATAAATTAAACCAGGAAAAGAATAAGACGGATGAGTTCCGGAAACTTGCGTTCCAGTTTATTGAACAATACAAGAGTAATCAGTCGAAAATTCAGCGGAAAGGGATCATTGAACAGTATTTTGAGGACACGAAGCCATTGAAAGTCCAGATCGATGATTATGTTCAGAAAGATCATGATGCAGCGGCTCTCAGAACAGAGATGATCCTTTATGTGAAGGCGCTGCAGAGAGAATTGAAGCGGCTGGAGACGGAAATTGCTGCCGGACAGGAGAAAATAGACCAGATCAAAAGGGAACAGAGACGGATCGTTTATGAGAAGCTCTCATATGGAATTTACATTGATGAGGACCGGAAGACAGCGCTCCTTGCGAAGAGAACACAGCAGGAGACGGCGATCACAGAGCTGACCTATCGGAAAAATCAGTTGACACGGGAGATCGACCGGTATGATCTTCATAAGCTCTATCAGGAATTAAAGGATTTTGAACGTCAGAAGGCCGAGGTAGATGCAAAGCTGCAGGTGCTTTTACAGAAGACGGAAGAATCAAAGGATGAGATCGGAAAGATCGGAAGTCAGCTGTATGCGCTGTATTCCGGGAAGGCAGAGAAGCTGGAGAAACAGAAGAAGCGGGAAGAAGAAAATCGTGTCGAGACTGAAAATACGAAAAAGGAAGTAGAGAAGGAATTCGGTGAAAATGAGCAGAAGATCCGAAAATTAGGCGTAGATATCGGTGCATTGACTTCAAGAGTGAAAAGCTTTGATGAGGTGGAAGACACCTTTAACAGAGAATTCAGTGCAGATCTGAGACGAAATATCGTAGGTCTTTATGTGGATGGTGCACTGGAGATTTTTCGGAAAGAAATGGAAGCAGGGCTTCAGGAAAAGAAAAATGAATCGGCAAAATATGCCAGAAAACTTCTCGAGCAGGAACAGACACAAAAAAGACTTTCCCGGGAAATAGTGGATGGAAATTTAAAAGCCAACGATCTCGCACATCAGCTGGACAGTCTTTCTAAGAAACTTCTGGATCTGGAGAAACAGAAGAATGAACGCCTGAGAATCATGAAGTATGTCGGCATGGATGAAGCCCATATGGATCAGAAAAATCTGATTCTGGATCAGCTGGACGGAAAGATGAAAGAGCTGGACATGGAAAGAGACAGTCTGATCCAGAAAAAAGCCGCTCAGGAGAAACAGCTCCGGCAGCTGAAGGAAGGAAAAACGACAGAGCTTCCGGAAAATATCAGGACCTACCTGGAACAGAACGGAATCGACCCGGTATACGGAATGGAATGGCTCACGAAAAACGGACGGACGGCGGCAGAGAATGCGGAGCTTGTAAAGAAAAATCCGTTTATTCCGTATTCTGTTGTGATGGAGCGGGCGGATTTTGAACGGTTCAGAAAGAATGAGGAGGAACTGTATACGAGCTTTCCGATCCCGATCATCATAAAAGACGAACTGGAACAGGAGCGGCAATCTGTGGATGCGAGATTTGCAGTCTATGGAAATGTGCATTTTTATGTCATGTTCAATACACATCTTCTTGATCGGGAGGAGCTGGAAAAGATTCTGGACACGATCAGGAGGAAGATTGAAAGTCTGAAAAAGTCAATCGGGGACAAGGAATCGGACCTGGAAACTTACCGAAACTACAGGAGTAAAATTGAAAGTCAGACGTTCAGTACCACTTTGTATCAGCAGACAGAAAAAGAGATTACGGATCAGAAAAAAGAGAGTGAATCAGTGAAAGAACGTCTCCAGGAGATCCGGCGGGAGCAGGGCAGACTGGATGAAGAAAAAGAAGAGACGAAAAAGCTTGCGGAGACGGTGAAACGGCAGATCGATAAGCTGAACAGGGAGAAGCACCAGTTTGATATTCTCTGCAAAAAATATGAGCAGTACGAGACAGAGCGGACGAGTCTGGAACGCCTGAACAAGGAAAATACAGAATTGACGGCGAAAGAAAGTGCTCTTAAGATCAGAATGATAGAGCTTCAGGAACAGGAGATTGGACTCCGGGCGCTGGTGAAGGAAATTTCGGAGCAGATCGACCGTGTGCAGAAACAAAAAGAAAAATTTGAAACTTTTGCTGAAACAGCCGGAAATCATGAACGTACCGGTCAGGAATCTGCGGATCCGGCAGAACTGGAAGCGAGATATTATGCACTGACGAAAGAAATATCGGATAGTGTCGATGAACTTCGAAAAGCGCAGAATGACTGGATCGGAAGAATCCAGGGGAAAAAGAAAGATATTCAAAAGAAAAATGAGGACAGCCGGATTCCGGAGGAGGAGTACCGGGAACTGATCTGCCCGGAAGAACAGTATGACAGCTGGAAATGTCAGAAAAAGCAGACAGAAAAAGAGCTGAATCAGGCAGTTGAAAAGAATGTCAGTCTGGGAGAACAACTGGGTGTTTTGAAACATCAGATCGAGACCAATATGAAAAACCTGAAAAAGGAAACGGGATTTGATCAGCCGGTCGATCGAAAGACGATTACAGACATAAACTTTGAAGAACGCTGGAATTTACAAGAATATGATCTCAGGACAGAGCTGCAGAAGCAGTCGCGTCTTCAGGAGAGAAATATCCAGCTGTCTGCACAGGTTGCGGTTGTAGCGGAATATGAGGATGAGATGCTTCCGGAAGCTGAAATGCTCACGCAGACAGAAGAGGGGCAAGAGGATGCCTTGACTGCCATCCAGGCACAGATTCCGGATATCCGAAATGCGGAGATCGAGGCTGTTAAAACGTATCAGAAAGAGATTCGCAGAAAAATGGCGGAGATTTCCAAAGCTCTGGATCAATGCAGACTCAGCATGTCAGAAATGATCCGCGAGATTGCGTCCGGTAAAGAGTACGCGGATGATTATTTCAGGAAAACGTTTGACAGCCTGCTCTCGCAGACTGCCAGTCCGCAGAATCTGTCCCGTCAGTTTGAGCTGAACCGCCAGGCATACGAAAATCAGCTGGAAAAACTGAAGATCGACCTTGCGCATATCGATGATGAGCAGAAAAATCTGGAAATGATGTTCCTGGAATACATTGAGCAGATCAATGCGAATATCGGCATGATTGACAAAAATTCTACGATCTCTGTGCGCGGCAGAAGCCTCAAAATGCTGCGAATCCAGGTACCGGACTGGGAGACGGAAAAAGAGCATTTCCGCCTGAAGCTGCATGATTATTTTGAACATGTGGTGAAAATGGGAATCGAGACGATCGAGAAGAATGAAAATCTGACGGAGTTCCTGGGACGGGTGATCACGACGAAAAAGCTGTATGATGACATCGTAGGAATCCAGAATGTGAAGATCCGGTTGTATAAAATCGAGGCGGAACGGGAGGTTGCGATCTCCTGGTCCGAGGTATCGGCAAACTCCGGCGGCGAAGGTTTCCTGTCCGCATTTGTGATTCTGACCTGTCTCTTAAGCTATATGAGGCGGGATGAGACCGACATCTTTAATTCCGGCGAGGAAGGAAAGGTCCTAATCATGGACAACCCGTTTGCGCAGACAAACGCGGAACATCTTCTGAAACCGCTGATCGAGATGGCGAAAAAGACGAATACGCAGCTGATCTGCCTTTCTGGGCTCGGAGGCGATTCCATCTATAACCGGTTTGACAACATCTATGTACTGAAACTCATCGAATCCAGCATCCGAAATGGAGTGCAGAGAGTTGACGTGACCCACGTGAAAGGCGATGATCCCAAAAGGATGGTATTATCGGACTTCAAGATGGAACAGATAAGTATGTTTGATGTGGAGGCTGAGGAGTAGGAAACAGCGCGTTGCTTTCCGTAGTATCGGTTTTCTGTTATGATACTGGTAACGGAGGTGCACGAAATGGAGACAAAGGACGTTATTTTTGGACTGCGAACAAAAAAGGGTTTATCTCAGGACGAACTGGCTGCGAAGGTCATGGTCACGAGGCAGGCGGTGTCCCGATGGGAAAACGGTGAGACAGTTCCGAACACAGAGACCTTAAAGCTCTTGTCAAAGGAATTCGATGTTTCGATCAATACCCTGCTCGGGGCTCCGCGGCAGCTGATCTGCCAGTGCTGCGGAATGCCGCTGGAAGATGATGCAATCATGGGGCATGACAGCGACGGGACGCTGAATGAAGATTACTGCAAGTGGTGCTATGCGGATGGAACATACACATACAGCGATATGGATGATCTGATCGATGTCTGCGTCGGTCACATGGCAAACGAAAATTTTACCGAAGAACAAGCCCGCGCCTACATGAAGGAACTGCTCCCGAAACTGGATTACTGGAAACGCTACGAGGAACTCTGCGATCATGGACAATTTGAGACGTTCAAAAAACAGCTGATCGCGGAGATCAATGCACTTCAGATCGAGGGAATGCCAAAGGTTGAAAAGCTCAACGCACTTGTCGGAAAATACGTGAATCTGGAATACCGGCTTCCGAATGGGATGAATGTTAAATTCCTGGATGATCAGACGACGTATCTGGGAACCCAGCTGGAGTCGGAATTTGGCGGGGACAGATGCTTCGGGGTTCTGGCGAATATGGATTTTATTCTGGTCAGTACGTATGAGAATGGTGGGGAGAATACGGAGTTGGTGATCTATAAGAAGAGGTGATGTCTGAATTGCAGGAATCGAATTTCTGAAGAGGTGTTTTTAATTGGTCAGACCGAATTATATTTGAGAATGTAAAACAAGCAAAAAAGCAATCGCAAAAAAATACGATTGCTTTTTTGATTATTTGTGCATGGATATGATATAGATAAAAATAGAGTTGCGTACGAGGTAGATATGAGAGCGAAAGGATATAATTATTTGATTGGAAAAGCCGAAAAATTGGATGTGTCATTCAATATTGATAAACGAATTGATCCTGATACATGTGGATGTAAGGAGTTGTATGATGATTTTATAGAGGCATTTTTTTCTGATGAACATTGTAATATTGAGCATGGTATTAAAAAGGTTGAAAATGTGAAACAGCAGTTTGGCAATAAGTCACCAGTCTATACTATTTTTTTAAATGATAGTGATTATTTAATGTCGACAGATTACATAGGACCTTCTGTATATTGGGCGAGATATCGGAAAATATCAGATGGTAATATTATTAAATTTTTAAGTATATGCAGAACTATTGGTGGGCACATGGCATGGCCGAGAGGTAGAGAAGTTTTTGTAAAAATAAATAGTGCACGTGCTGGAAAAGCTGGTTTGTACGATAGAATAGATTGGACATTAGCACTTATAAAGATTTATTATGAGACTCTAAAAGAAGGTAAGAAAGAATTCATTGCAAAGGCATTGACTATTGAGTCTGATAATTTAAACAAAGATGTTTCAATAAATCAAAGATTTGAAAGAATGTATGATGCCTTTAACTGTTCTAAATCATGGTTTGAGCTGTTTGGATCATTTTCAGAATTTTGTCGACAATTTAAAATGACTGGAAAAAATGGATTTGTTAGTAATGATTATAAAGTTATAAAAATGGCGCCTTGGTTCCCATTTCTTCCGGAAGACTATGCAAATTATATAGATAATATATGTGATGCTGTTATTACAAGAAATAATGAGATATATAATTCTCAGTGGTAGGTCTTTTTGTCTTGCTACCAACTTACATATACAGAAATTATTAAAGTGTGTGAAACTTCAAGTGCGTTTTGATTGATCGTAAAAAATATAGGTTATTGATGCATCAATGAGATACAGATTGATTTTGTTCGCACTTTGGTGTATAATAAAAGTTGATTATTTATATCTTATTGCGAGCAGGTTGCAACATGAAGAATGAGGTTGACTATGGATTACTTATCAATTAAACAACTATCAGAAAAATGGGGGATTTCAAAAAGAAGAATTCAAACATTGTGTTCAACAGATAGAATTCCGGGTGCTAAAAAAGTTGGTTACTCATGGATCATACCTGACAGTGCAGAAAAACCCGTCGATGCCCGCATTAAATCTGGCAAATATCTGAAGAACAAAAGATTCTCTGAGGCGTTGGAATAATAAGGTTTAAGGAGGGAAAAGAATGTTATTATTTTCAACTATCCTTGAAATTGACAAAAGACTGACAAAAGATGATTTTATAAATTTAGTAATTGAGTGGAATCAGAAGGGGCATCCTGAAAGCGTTATATCAGGTATTGAGTGGAATGGAGAAAGAAATATTCGCTTTGAGGACGAGAATAAATGCCTGGAGATTCAAGAGTATCGAAACAAAAATATAATTGCAGTTCGGTTTGAAAAGAGAGAGTCGGATGGAGCTGTATGGGACACAGATTATATTATGAATTTCTCAGAAATGAAAATGGCAGTACGATTGGATCGTAGTTATATTGAAGAAGCATTAAACGTTGACACAAAATTCTTCACTCCATTTTTTATTTCCATGTTAATTGATAGAGGTTATATTCTGAAAGATGGTAACCTTGAAGTACGGCGTACGCCATTAATGATTGATGAAGAAAATCTTGATTTAATCGTTAATGTTATCAATGGAACCGCAAGATATAAATTGCCAGTTGTAATTATAACGAAAACTTTTTTTGATGAAGACCCAGTGGATATTAATAAATTGGCAAAAGAATTAAAAGGTGTAGCTCATGTATTAGTTCAAAAAACTAATTGCTCAAACCCTAGATTGAAAGAATTATGTAACGGCAATAACGAATACTATGGTGCTATTGGAATCTATCATCCGAATCCTGCAATTGGACATAGGAGATATCTGTACAGAATGTCAGAGGGCATTGACCGTATTTTATCTGACAAAGTAACAAGGACAGTTATGCAGTATAGTAATTCGCAGCTGGTAGGACCCCTGTATACATGGTTTGGGGTGAACAATGCGATATTGCAGGATCGATTAGCTTGTAAACGTGAAGAAAATGTTGAGGCAGAAGCCGGAAGAAGAAAGGCTTTGTATGAGTTGCTCGCACTTAAGTCTGACTTGGACCAAGAAAAGGAGAGCATGAGGAAGCAGGCTTTAGGAGAGGCAAGAGAAGAAGCTGACAGAATTCTGGAAGACTTCGAAGAAGATATGCAGAAGAAGGATTCTGAGATTGAAAGACTGACTTCTGAACTTCAAAAGAAAGAATATGAAATAAGCTGGTTAAGAGCTAAATTGAACTCCATGACAGACATTCCTGTCTTAGTTGCAGGAGATGAGGATGATTTTTATCCGGGAGAAGCAAAAGATTTTGTATTGTCTGCTGTGAAAAAAGAATTGTCAGCTACGGAGGCAAGAACAAGAAGATATGATGTGCTGAAGGATATTTTAGACGCTAATGATTATAAGGCTATAGGGGAGCAAAGAGCAGAAGAAGCAAAACATTTACTTAGCAATTATAGTGGGATGACACCAAAATTAAAAAAGGGATTAGAAGATATTGGTTTTATTTTTGATAAATCAGATCATCAGAAAGTAAAATATTACGGTGATGACCGATATACAATTATTTATGCTAGTACCCCGAGTGATAAAGGACACGGTGGAAAGAATAATGCCAGAACTACCATGAAGAAAGCATTTTAATGCTCCAGCAAGAATTATGGATTTCAATGAAAGTTCAATCTTGATGGATTGACAAAATCAGTCAATATTGAAAAATGATAGGGCTGCCATTGGAGCAGCCTTATGTAAATAAAATTTATTTGTTATCGGATAGAAGTAGCAATATTCGATCGTAAGGAAAATGGGGAAGATGCTTTTTTTGCTTTTGCACATGACATAGTGTAGAATTATTTTGTTTTATGGCAAAATTAAGATAAAGAATTATGTAAATATTAGTAATATAGAGGAGAATGTTTATGTCTGAAGAAAAAGAGGGATATATTATTGATTATATTTCCGGTAAAGAGGTACGAGAGACGCCTGAAGAAATCCAGGCAGTTCAGCCATATGCAAAGAAGCTCGTTGAAGATTATGGATACCCAGTAGAAAATATAATGGTTCATCCACAATATAGAGTGAAAGTTCGGCCATCTGATACAAAAAAAGAGTATCCGGTTGATATAGCAGTTTTTTCTGACAAAGATCATATAGATGATGATTGTTATCTTATTGTTGAATGTAAAAAAAATACGAGAAAAGACGGAAAAAGTCAGCTAGAAGATTACTTACGGTTTTCAAAAGCGTCGTTAGGAGTTTGGTATAATGGAGAAGAAACATTATATTTACGTAAAATTGAAAAAGATGGAAGAGTTGATTGTGTTGAAATTCCTAATATACCAATATATGGACAGCGAGTTGAAGATGTAGGGCTATTTAAAAGAAGTGATTTGAAGAAGACACACAACCTAAAATCTGTATTTGCAAGTATTAGAAATTATCTTGCTGCTAATAATACGGGAATAACGTTAGATAATGAATTTGTAGTTCAAATTATAAATGTTATTTTTTGCAAAATATATGATGAACGCTTTACTAAAGCTAAGGACATTGTGAGTTTTAGAGCTGCTGTAGATGAAGACGATAAAGATATAGCCGATAGAGTAAAGAAATTATTTACATCAGTGAAAACGAAATATCCAGATGTTTTTGAAGAACAGGATAGTATTAGCTTAACAGACGCTTCAATTGCATATATTGTTGGAGAATTGCAGCAGTATTGTTTAATTGAAAGTGAAAGAGATGTAATTGCAGATGCATTCGAAATGTTTATTTCACCATCTTTGCGTGGTGGACAAGGACAATTTTTTACACCTAGAAATGTTGTGAAATTGTTAGTCTCTTTGGCCAATCCGACTCGTAATGATAAGTTGATTGATCCAGCATGTGGAAGTGGCGGATTTCTAATTGAGAGTTTGCGATATGTTTGGGAACAGGTAAAAAAAGAAGGCGAGGAATTAGGTTGGCCAGATCGAGAAATTTTTGCAGATCAACAAGAGGTTGCAATAAAGAATTTCCGGGGTATAGATAAAGAAAGTTTCTTGAGCAAGACTACAAAAGCGTATATGGCAATTCTTGGTGACGGGAGAGGTGGAGTATTTTGTGAAAACAGTCTTGATACACCGAAAAACTGGGGGGATAGTACCAGAAATTTGATCCAAATGGGAGCTTTTGATTTGGTACTGACAAATCCGCCGTATGGATCGAAGCTAAAGATTGATGACAAAGAATTACTTTCGCATTATGATTTGGGATATAAATGGAAATCTAAAAGTGGTGTATTTGAAAAAACCACAAAGGAATTAGATTATCAAACACCACAGGTTTTGTTTATTGAAAAATGTCTTGAATTATTAAAACCAGGTGGAAGATTAGGAATTGTTGCACCAGAAAGTATGTTCTGTAATCCTAGTCATAAATACATTATGAACTATGTTGAAAGCAAAGCACAAATAGAAGCTGTTATATCAATGCCGGAAGAATTATTCCAACCGCATACTCATGCGAAAACATGTGTTGTATTAATGCGAAAATTGAAAAAAGGTGAAACAATTGATTCTGAGCATGAAATTTTTATGGCTGTTGCTAAATGGTGCGGACATGATTCTAGAGGATTGTGTGTTCCATATGATGATGTTCCTGCGATACAAGATAGATTTGAGGCTTTTAGACAGGGTGAAAAATTGGAATATGACCATTTGGGATTTGTTGTCAAGCAGTCACAAATCATAGATAGTATATATTTACCAATATATTATAATCCGGAAATTCGTAATAGCTTAGATTCTTTAAAAGAAAAATATGATTTAGTCACTGTTTCCGAGCTGGTCGAAAAAGGCCTGGTTAGTATATCTAATGGTGATGAAGTTGGAAAGCTTGCATATGGAACGGGAAGCATTCCTTTTATTAGGACATCAGATATTGCGAATTGGGAGATAAAATTGGACCCTAAGCAGGGATTGAGTCAGGAAATTTATGATGAATTAAAAGAAAAGCAGGATGTTCAGGAAAATGATATATTGATGGTTAAAGATGGTACATATTTGGTTGGTACCTGTGCAATGATAACAAAAGAAGAAACCCAAATGGTTTATCAAAGCCATTTGTGGAAAATTAGAAGTCTGGATCATGAAAAATTAAATCCATACTTGCTGTTAGCATTACTGTCTTCGCCTATTGTAAAACGTCAAATTAGATCGAAGCAATTTACACAGGATATTATTGATACAATAGGAAAGAGAGTATATGAATTAGAGCTGCCATTTCCAAAAGATAAAAAACAAGAACAGGAAATAATTGATAATGTAAAAAAAGTGTTCGTAAAACGAACAGAGGCAAAAAATTTAATGCGAAACGTTCTTCTTAATGTAACTCCGGTACACGGATATGATGATAATAATTCTTTTCTGACATTATTATAAGCGAGATTAAAAGAAATACTTCAGAAATGAGGTATTTCTTTTTTTTCTGCGAAAAAATATAGTAGCTCGTAAGCGGTGAATAAGTCATTGTTTTTTATAGCGTAAGCGCCCAGCCATAGGGCGTGCTGAACAAAAGAAATCTGGCACCCTATGCAAGGATGCCAGCCATGCGAGTGTTTTACTCTATGCTATTTACATGTTCCCTGAGCCAGCTGATTATTTTTATACAAACAGTGCCTGTCTGAATCTCGATAGTGGGTTTGATTTTCGTGCCTGCAGGGATCTGTCCTTCCGGATCGTGAAGTACTGTTGCTGGATCTTCCGGGATTACTTCAAGTTTTACAATATCCTGTCGGGAAGCAGCTTTGTAATCCACTCTGCCTGCGGCAGGAGGTATTTCATAGCAGGCTTTTTTGCGAAGCCGTTTTACCCAGTTGTAAAAAGTGCCAGGTTTGATATTGGAAAGGTAGGCTGCGGGTATAGCATTTGATCATTATAAATTTAGGAAAATGTGGATTTAGTCCTTGCAAATGCAGATTCTGCGAAAATGGGTATTTTCGAAAAATAGCAGAGGCAGATCGTGAGCTGGATAATACGCAAGATGTTGGAAGCATAGATAGCTTTCTTATGCAAAGCATGTCAAAAGAAAGAAGCACCAGAACCGGTGATATGCCGGAAATGGTGCTTCAAGTCTATTTTGAGGTTTCGACTTCCCTGTCGTTAAGATATTCTGCAAGGCTGTAATACAGCTCGCCCTCTCTTCCGCGGGTCTGTTTTGCAGCCGTCATGGAATTTAGGATCGCTTCCTGTTCAGCTTCCGCTGCAGCGAGAAAAGCCCGGTTGATCACATGCTCCGGAATTGCTGATATCTGGAGAAGTTCCTCTTCGCGACCGGATGGGATCCGATTTGCGGTTGTAAAGCCGATCATGACTTCTCCGCTTCCATGTCCCGTATAACCGCCGGTTCGTGCGATGCCAACTCCTGTTCTTTTCAGAATCCGTTTGAGCTGACGGCTTGTCAATGGGAGATCCGTAGCCAGAATGCTCATGATCGAACCTTTATCTTCTTCGGATGCAGCCATATCATTCTTTTCCTGCTTCCATTCCAGAATTTTTGGACCAACAGCCTCTCCGTTGAGTACAAAATCTTCGGTTGCACCAAAGTTTGATTGAACCAGAACGCCGATGGTGTATTCCTTTTCACCAATATAGATCACGCGGGATGCAGATCCGATTCCACCCTTCATGCCGTAGCAGATGGTACCGGCACCGGCACCGACATCCCCCTCTTCGAACTCCTCGGCAGCAGTCTCAAAAGCCTGTCGCACTTCTTTTTCACCAACTGCACGCTTCTGGATCTGGTTGATCCGGCAGTCATTACACTCGCCAACGACCGGATTGATGCTCATGGGTTCCAGCCCATCGTTCTGGCACTGTTCGATCACGATACCGGCAAGTGCATCCCAAACCTTTCCGACATTTAACGTATTTGTAAGGGCAATCGGTGTTTCAAGAGTCCCAAGCTCTTCTACCTGTACCAGACCGGCACTTTTCCCAAAGCCATTGTGGACATAGGCTGCTGCCGTATAGTGATTTGCAAATGCATTGTCTGGTCCAGGAACGATCACGGTCACACCGGTATAATTTTCTTCCGTGTTCACAGTACAGTGTCCTACCAGTACACCAGGTACATCCGTAATCGCATTTCTTTTTCCTGTTTTCACTCTTCCGGGTACAATTCCGAAGTCCCGAATCCGTTTTTTCTCCACGTTGATTTCCTCCTTGGATTTTGTCGGCTATTTCTAATGATTGTATCATAGTTTTTGAGAAATAAAAACAGGATGGGGGAAATTTGCGATTGCAGCAAGAATGGCAAGCGAAATGGCAGCACAAGCCAATAGTATAAAAGCTATGTGTAAAATGCCTGCAATCGAAACATAATCATGCAGAGGAAACTGTGTTGAACGAATTGATTTATAGATAATTGACAATGCAGTACATACCTGTTACACTCCGTGCAACAGGTATGTACTGCAAGAAATAGTGGAAGCTTGTATTCTTTTTTCGAAAAGGAATCTTGCAACGGTGTACAAAGGGAACATAATAAAAAACTTAATAATGGACTGCCAATCTTACACAAAGTACCGCCCAAACGAGACTACGGGCGGTATTTTTGTATCATGGCGGAGAAAGGAGGAACTTCCCACGGGGGCTTGACTGAAAAGTTGAGCCCCTTTTTTCATGCCAAAAAACAGGAGGTAAATGCTTATGGCAGATGATAAAACCACAAAAACGCCGGAACAGCCGGTAACGGATAGCGGGCCGGGCAAGGAAACACCTCCCGCTCCCCCAAAAGAGCCGGAGAAGGTTTCCGTTTCCCCGGAGCCGGAAAAAAAGACGGAACCGGAGGTAAAGAACCCGCAGGTTTCCGTCTATAACTTCGCTGAAATTATGAAGGAAAAGAAAGCCGAGGAACGGGCGGCAGCTCCCGGCGTGGAAAAGCCTGACCCGGCAAAAACGGAAAAACCGGAAAAGCAGCCGGAGGCTCCGAAGAAAGCGGAGGAAAAACCCAAAGAGCCGGAACAGCCGAAGCGCCGGGGCCGTCCCCCGAAAGCAGATAAGGACAAGGACGCAGCCCCGAAGTCCAAAGCTCCCGCACAGAAACCGGAAAAGGCGGTCAAAAAGGAACCGGAGAAAAAAACGGCTCCAACGGTACAGGCCGCTCCCGCTCCGAAGGAACCCGAAAAACCGAAGGATGCACCACGCCGGGGCAAGGAGCAGATCGTCTATATCAAGCTGAACGAGCTCCACGCCTTCAAGAACCATCCCTTTGAAGTCCGGGATGATGAAGAAATGCGGGCTATGGTGTCCAGCGTCAAGGACAAGGGCGTGACCCAGCCCGCTATCGTCCGTCCCCGTGAGGATGGCGGCTATGAGATCGTGTCCGGCCACCGCCGCCAGAAAGCCAGCGAGCTTGCCGGGTATGCGGATATGCCCTGTATCGTCCGAAACCTGACGGACGATGAAGCCATCACGCAGATGGTCGAGGACAATCTCAACCAGCGTGAAGAAATCCTCCCCAGTGAGCGGGCCAAAGCCTTGAAAATGCAGCTTGAGGCCATCAAGCACCAGGGCTCCCGCACTTCGGGCCAGATTGACCCGAAGGACGCAGGAAAACGCTCCAACGAAATTGTAGCCGAGCGCAATAAGATGGCGGTCAAGCAGGTGCAGCGGTATATCCGTCTCAATGAGCTGGTTCCCGACCTGATGAAGCTGATGGATGAAAAAAAGCTGGGCTTTACTACGGCGGTGGAGCTTTCCTATATCGGCAAGAAGAACCAGAACTATATCGCCGTCGCCATTGACAGCCAGCAGTCCTCGCCTTCACAGGCGCAGGCAAAGCGTATGCGTGAGTTGGACGAAAAGAAGCTGCTCAACGGGGATGTGATCGACGGCATTATGATGGAGGACAAAAAGGAGGTAGACAAAGTGATTTTGACAGGTGCGGAACTGAGCAAGTATTTCGGCAAGGAAACTACGCCGAGGGAAATGAAGGACCAGATCATCAAGCTGCTGGACGACTGGAAGGGCCAGCAGAGGGAACACGAAAAGCCGGAGAAGAAAAACGAACAGGAAAAGTAAGCCGAAACTTCGGGTCAACGTGGCCCGAGGATTGCTGGGCTCTGCCCCGCGCCCCGAAGCTCTGGAGATATAAATTATTCCCCGTCGCCAGTTATTCCGTAGCATAGCCGGGAAAATCAGTCAAGGGCAGCGCCGCCGCAGGCGGTGCCAGAGGCACCCTTGACGGATTTCTCCCGGTTATGCTTTTTCCCGGTCAAGCGACGGGGATATAAATTCTCCAGAGCCGTTCCCCTTCCCGGGGGAAGGGGCGGAGGGGTTAGGCGATACCTTGCTTTTCCCTAAACCAAAACAGAAATGGAGGTTCAACCAATGAAACGACCTTTAGCATACCTGACCGCCGCATGGAGCGGCGAGCCGGATGTTGATATGGAGCTGGCGGCCCACTACTGCCGCCTTGCTTATGAGGCGGGCTTTTCCCCGATCTGCCCGCTCTTGTATCTGCCGCTGTTTTTGAATGACAGCGTTCCCGAGGAACATAAGGCCGGGATTGATATGCGCCGGGATATGCTGCGGCGCTCCCACACCCTGATCGTCTGCGGCAGCGCTGTGGACGAGGATGTGAAAAACGATATTGCGGTTGCCGGACGGCTGGGCATTGCGGCGACAACGCTGGAAGGGGTGCTTGCCGTGAAGGGACACGGCACCCCGGGCCATGCCGGACATTAAGCTGGGGAGCCTTTTCGACGGGATTGGTGTGTTCCCTCTGGCTGCTTCCCGGTGCGGTATCCGTCCGGTCTGGGCCAGCGAGATTGAAAAAGCGCCCATCTCCATAACCAAAAGGCACTTTCCCGACATGGTGCATTTGGGGGATATTACGAAGGTGGACGGCGGGAAAATCCCGCCGGTCCATGTGATAACCTTCGGCTCTCCCTGTCAGAACCTTTCTCTGATCGGCAACCGCTCCGGCCTTGCCGGGGCAAAATCAAGCCTGTTCTATCAGGCGTTTCGTATCATACAGGAAATGAGGGATGCTACTGATAACCTATATCCAGCTATCGCTGTTTGGGAAAACGTCATGGGAGCGTTTTCTACAAATGACCGGATGGACTTTAGAGCCGTCCTATCCGCCTTCTCGGACACCGAAGTTCCAATGCCTCCTTCGGGAAGATGGGGAAACGCCGGAATGGTGCGAGGGGGAACGCCTGATGTGTGCTGGCGGCTCATGGACGCCCAGTATTGGGCAGGCTCCCGAAGGCTGGCACGAAGGCAGCGGATTTTCGTCGTGGCGGATTTTGGAGGCAGACGTGCCGCAGACATACTATTTAAGCCCCGTCCAATGCTCCCACTTCCTCCGCCTTGCGGAGAGGGCGGGCGGGCCGCCGCCGAAGGAGATCGAACAGCTTCTTTTGAAACAGGGCGGCAGATACCAGTCATCCACCCCTTTCAGTGCTTCCGTATGCGGGGAGCGGCAAAAAGGCAGGAAGAAACGGCCTTCCGAAACAGCTTCGGATTACCAACTGACCCTTTTCCCACTCTTTTAGCCAGTGATGTAACGCCCTTTGCCTTCTGGTATGAGGGCGACCCGGAGGGCGGCTGTATCCGTTTTCTGACGGAAACGGAAAGCGAACGGCTGATGGGGCTGCCGGAGGGCTGGACAAAGTACGGGGCGGACGGCGTGGAGATCCGGCCTCTGCAACGCTACAAGGCGCTGGGAAATGCGATTGCCCTCCCTTGCGCCGATTACATTATGGCCGGGATCTATGAGGTGCTGGCTGACCGGGCCGGAAAGGAGGAATGAGCCCATGTTTGAAGCCTATATAACCAACACCGCCCTGTACCCCTTGATGGGGATCGAGGTAGGGACAACGGTACATTTCCCCATGACGACACAGGAGTTGCAGGCCGCCCTTGCCAAAATCGGGATAGACGGGAAACGGTACAGCGAAGTGTTCTTTACCAGCTTTGACAGTGATGTGCTGGGGCTCTACGATCATCTCTACGAATGTGAGAACATCGACGAGCTGAACGAGCTGGGCCACGCCCTGCTGGAAGTACGGGATAAGGGCGGACTGGAAACCTTTGAAGCCGCTCTTGTCTTGGGAAACCACACACGGAGCGTGAAGGATTTGATAAACCTGACGCAGAACCTTGACCTTTACCGCTTTTACCCGGATATTTCCGATGATGAAGGGCTGGGCCGTCTTTACGCCGACGAGCTTGGGACTATCGACATACCGGAGCACATTCAGAACTACTTCGATTATGAGGCATACGGGCGGGATGTGCGTATCAACGAGGGCGGCGTATTCGCTCCCGGTGGGTATGTGTCGGCAGTCCCGGAGGGCTTCAAGGAGTATTACCACGGGCCGCAGGACATTCCGCCGGAACACCGGATATTTGCCTATCCTGAAAAGGCCGAGCCTGTCCACTCCGTTCTCGCTGCACTCAAACGGTTTCAAGAAGCCCCGCCCGCTCCGAAAAAGGACAAGGCGGGGCCTTCCCATGAAGAACGGTAAGACTTCGGGCCAGCATGGCCCGAAGCATGAAGGAGGTGCATACCATCAACTATTACCCTATCAATGAAGGAGCCGCCCGCCGGGCAAAAGAAATGAACAGCTTTTCCGACTACAAGGAAGGGAGCGCAACGGCGGAATACCGGGCAATGGTGGACAAGGCCGCCGCCATAGCGGAAAAGCAGAAATCCCGGGTGGACCCCATGTACCATGAGAAGATCGACCATCTGTTAGACACCTACGCCCGCAAGCTGGCCGAAAACATGAACCAGGGCTTTGCCATTGACGCAAGGGTTCCCTCTGTGATGATCGCCGGACCTGCCAATTTCCCGGTGGGAAAGAAGGAAAAACAGAACCGGGCCCGGGACAGCAACATGGAGGAATGGCGGTATATTCAAGGGCTGCTGGATAAGATACGCAGCACCGGCATGGGCGGGATCAGCGCCGATGACCCGGCAGCGATTGAAAAGCTCCAGAAGAAGCTGGACGGGCTGGAACGCTCCCAGCTCATTATGAAGGAGGTCAACGCCTATTACCGCAAGCATGGCAAGCTGGACGGCTGTGCGCTGCTGTCGCCGGATCAGATCGAAAAGCTGAAAGCAAGCATGGCGTCAAGCTGGCGGAGCGATCCGAGGCCCTTTGAAAGCTACCAGCTTACCAACAACAATGCGGAAATCCGCCGGGTAAGGGCCCGTATCGAACAGTTTTCCAAACAGGCACAGCAGGAATTTTCCGGCTGGGAGTTCGATGGGGGCTGTGTGGAAATGAACCGAGAGGACAACCGCTTGCAGGTGTTCTTTGATGGAAAGCCTGACGCGGACACCCGGGCTGAGCTGAAAAGCAGCGGCTTTCGCTGGGCTCCCAGCGTGGGCGCATGGCAGAGGCAGCTCACGGACAACGCCATCCGGGCGGCTGACCGTTTGGAATGTATCAAGCCGCTGTCCGGCGAAAAGCCCTCCCAGCTTCAAAAGAAGCCCTCTATCTTGCAGACCATGCGGGAACAGGGCGAAAAAGTCCAGACGGAGCCGGAAAAGAAAGCTCCGTCCAGCAGGGATGCCGAGCGGTAAGCCTCGGGCCACATTGGCCCGAGGTCTTCTGTTCCCCGAGATTGTACGGGGGCCTCCCGGATAGCGGGAACCCCGACGGAAAGGAGGTTTTATGCAGGAAGAAGTAAACCAAAAAACGGTTGCCCTTTCGATCAGGACAACGAAGCTCACGGGAAAAGTGCTGGCTGCCGCTCTTGGGAAGGTAGCGCGGGCGCTGCAAAAGCACCACCGGAAGGCGCTGACCCCGCAGGGACGCCAGAGCGTGAAAAAGCTGATGAACCACTATGGCGGCAAAAGCGCCATGCCCTATGTGGGAGCCCCAAAGGATTTTGACCGGATCGCGAAGGAGTTCCATGTGGACTACGCTTTCCATAAAGTGAGCCCCGGTCATTACCTGCTGTTTTTCAAAGCCAATCAGGCGGACGCTATCACGGCGGCCTTCCAGAAGTACAGCGCAAAGGTGCTGAACAAAGAGCAGGACAAGGCTTCCATCCTCGGCCAGCTTCGGAAATTCACGGAGCAGATCAGGACACAGGCAAAGGAAAAGCAGCGGACCAGAGAGGCGGTGAAGGACGGACGTTGAGTGACAAGATCAGAAAATATGTGCTCCCAAACCTGCCGTACCTCTTTGTGTTCTGGTTCTTCTCCAAAATCGGGACGGCCTACCGGATCGCCCCCGGCACAGACTTCGGGACAAAGCTCATGGGGATGCTTGATACCTTCCCCAAAGCCTTTGAAACCTACTGGCCGGGGCTGGGAGGTATTGACCTGCTGGTGGGCCTTGCCGGTGCGGCTGGGATGTATCTGCTGATACAGTCAAAGATCAGGCAGGCGAAAAAATTCCGGCGGGATGCGGAGTACGGCACCGCCCGCTTTGGAACAAAGGAGGATATAAAGCCGTTTGTTGACCCTAAATTTCAGAACAATGTCATTCTGACCGGGACGGAGTTCCTTACCATGAACACCCGTCCGAAGATACCCGCCAATGCCCGGAACCTAAACGCCTGTGTCATCGGCTCGTCCGGCTCGGGAAAGACAAGGTTCTGGCTGACCCCGCAGCTCCTTCAAGCCCATTCCTCGTATGTGGTGGTAGACCCGAAGGGCGGCACCCTCGACCAGTGCGGGCGGTTTCTGCAACGGGAGAAATACAGGGTGCGGGTGTTCAACAGTATCGACTTTTCAAAATCCATGCACTACAATCCGCTGGCCTATATCAAGACGGAAAGCGATGTTTTGAAATTTGTTACCGCCCTGATTGCCAACACCAAAGGCGACGGCAAGGAGGGCGACGAGTTCTGGACCAAAGCCGAAACCCTCTTGTACTGCGCCCTTGTGGCCTACATCGTCTTTGAGGGGCCGGAGGAAGAACGCAACATGAATACGCTGGTGGAAATGATAAACAGCATGGAAGTCCGGGAGGATGACGAAACCTTCAAAAACGCGGTGGACTATATGTTTGACGGGCTGGAACGCCGCAGCCCCCAGCACTTCGCCGTGAGGCAGTATAAGAAATACAAGCTCGCCAGCGGCAAGACAGCCAAAAGCATTTTGATTTCCTGCGGTGCAAGACTGGCTCCCTTTGATATTCCCCAACTTCGGGAGATCATGTCTTATGACGAACTGGAGCTGGATAAGCTGGGGGATGAAAAATCAGCGCTGTTCTTTCTTATCAGCGACACGGACACCACCTACAACTTTTTGGTTGCCCTCGCTTTTTCGCAGATGTTCAACCTTCTGTGTGAACGGGCTGATAACACCTATGGCGGGCGTCTGCCCTACCATGTGCGGGTGCTGTGGGACGAGGCAGCCAACACCGGACAGGTGCCGGGGCTGGAAAAGATCGTGGCCGTCATCCGCTCCCGTGAGATCAGCCTGACGCTTTTTTATCAGGCAATGAGCCAGTGCAAGGCATTGTACAAAGACCATTCCGAAACCATCATGGGCAACATGGACAGTATCGTATTCCTCGGAGGCCGGGAGGCTTCCACCCTAAAGGATATTTCGGAAAACTGGCTGGGCAAGGCCACCATCTCTATGCAGACCGAGGGCCGAAGCCGTGGACAGTCTGAAAGTTACAGCCAGAATATGCAGCGGCTTGGCCGGGAACTGATGACCACCAGCGAGATCACCACCATGCCCGGAGATAAATGTATCTTGCAGCTTAGGGGGCTCCCGCCTTTCCTGTCCCCGAAGTATGACTTGAAAAAGCACCCGAATTACAAGTACACAGCCGAATTTGATAAAAAGAAAAACGCCTTCCGCTTGGAAAGCCTGTTCCGCCACCGGCCATTGAGACTAAAGCCGGAGGACGAATACACGGTGTACGAAGTGGACGGCTCCGACACGGACGAAGAAGCTGACCTGTTGAACTTCGATGATCTGGACAGCGACGAGTTTGTGTAACTTCGGGCCATGATGACCCGAAGCGCCGCCGATGTGGGCGGCTTTTTTTGTACCCAAAACCATCAAACAAACAAAATGGAGGAACGTATATGGAATTTTTCAATCAGGCAATCGACATTCTCAAAATTCTGGTCATGGCTCTTGGCGCTGGTCTGGCGGTATGGGGCGTCATCAACCTTCTGGAAGGTTACGGGTCGGACAACCCTGCGGCAAAAAGCCAGGGCATTAAGCAGCTCATGGCTAATTAGATGTAATAAAAGCGGAGAAAGGAAAAGCACAATCCAGACGGAACCGGCGGTGTAGTCAAGAAATATTGTGGAAACGCAAGATTTCTGCTATAATGGGTATAAAACACTTGACGATGGAAAGAAAGGCGGGAAGCCTATGCACATTAGTTATCAGCCACTATGGAACACACTGAAAGAGCGTGGCATGAGGAAAGAGGATTTGCGGCTTGCCGCCGGTCTTACCACAAATATGATTGCCAACATGGGCAAGGGAAAGAATATCAGCATGGAAACGCTGGTTCGCATTTGTGAAGCCTTGAATTGTGGTATTATGAATGTGATTAAATTAGAACAGGACAATATCTAAAGCGATATAATTTTATATTTGATTCGATTTGCACAAAAAATTAAATTTTAATGGTGTATATTTTCTATTGCACCCAATGTAAATAAGTGCTATCATAAAATAAAACAAGTACATTTGAAACATTTTATGATTTGAGAGTGTGCTTGCAGGTTAGTAGCATATTGCCAATAACTGAATACAAAAAATGTAGGTTCTGGTCATTTTAGAAAGGAGTATTGTTTATGAAAAAATTTAGTAAAAGATTGTTTACCTCGTTTGTAGCGTTTTGTATGCTTTTTTCTGTGAGTGCGGTTCCTGCTTTTGCAGCGGAAACAACAACGGAAATAACGGATACTCAACAGCCGGTAGTCATTGGAGAATATGACGGATACTTAACCGATGTTATGATTTCCGATGGTGTCACCAAAAGAGCAGTCGCTAATGTTCGTATTAACTCTTATGCAACTTATGATGAGGATGATGGGATTCAAGTTCATGTGAAGTTGTATGTACCGTGGTATGAATCTCCAAAACCGGAGTTCACTGGTATGACTGGTACAGTTAATGTGCTTATGAACAAAAAATCCACCAATACGGCATTTGCAGAATTAGCCGACGGTGAAGAAACAATCGAAACTGATGTGGATACTGGAAGAACAGGTAATAGCGGAGATAAGGGAACGGTTTCTGTTTCTGGTGTTGCTACCGCTAATAATGCCTTGGCAGGCGGTGGAGCTTTCGCTATTTCTTACCCTGTGACACTTCCCTAATTAAATGCAAAACAGTTGTGAATTAAGGTTGGTAATAGGTAAAATGAAACGGTTATTGGCAATATGCGTATGTTTTTTTATGTGTGTAGGCTTATGTTCGTGTGATTCTTCCCAAACTCGGTCGGTATCATCATATAACTGGTCTTTAGAATTTATTACTGATTTAGATGGTAATATGTTATTCTCAGGTTCAGTGCATGATGACATACCAGTATTGGATTTGACATTGAGTTTTGAAGAAAAAAGTTTTATCTTAACAGATAACACTCATAAACAAGAATGGACAGGTACATATTCGCTTGAAAAGATTGACAATTCTTCTTCGAAACTCGGATTAACTTTTGAAAATTTAGAGGAGCCTGTTACAGGCGTATATGGAACAAGAGTTTATTCTGATGATTCAGAAAGCGCAACAATTACATTACAAACTGATGAAAATATCCTGTCTTTTGTTGGAGAAGATTCATAAATAAAAACAGCCGCTGTAGGAACAAAATCCTACAACGGCTGTTTTTATTTCCACGGCCTGCGCCGGAAGTTCATACCAGACTGTTTTATCAGCGGGGATTT
>ERZ772969.75-NODE-75-length-103947-cov-19.204818_pt1 | contig 103947 bp, 77 predicted proteins | sample MGYA00511676_ERZ772969 | MGnify/ENA primary metagenome ERZ772969 (study PRJEB29015, sample SAMEA2737651) | human gut metagenome | biome: human gut; feature: human-associated habitat; material: faeces | place: China | collected 2012 ... | reverse complement strand
ATGAAAAGTCTTAGAAATATCCAATTGAAACTTCTGGCATCGATGATGTATGTGCGGCACCGATTTTCACTTATATTATGTTGTCAGTTCGCCAACCGAATGTTTGCTAAACAACAATTATCTTGTCTTATTCTTTATCTCTGTATCTATCTTTTCAACAAACTCATCAAGTGGAAGTGTTGTTGTATCCTGCTCACCATGAAGTCTATATGATACTGTCTTGTTTTCCTGTTCGTTAAAGCCAATAACAAGAAGATATGGAACCTTCTGGATCTGTCCCTCACGCATACGATATCCAAGCTTTTCTGCTCTGTCATCAAGTTCTACTCTTACATCCTTTGCAGAAAGTGCATCTACTATTTCGTGTGCATAATTCATGATTTCTTCATTGTCTGTCTTAACAGGCATTACTCTTACCTGTACTGGTGCAAGCCATGTTGGAAGGTTACCCTTTGTTTCCTCAAGTATATATGCCATGAATCTGTCAAGAGAACCAAGTATAGCTCTGTGAAGCACAACAGGTGTCTTCTTCTCACCATCCTTGTCTACATATGAAAGATTAAACTTGGCTGGAAGACAGAAGTCTAACTGGCATGTTGAAAGTGTAATCTCGTTACCTACAGCTGGCTTTACATTAACATCAAGCTTAGGTCCATAGAATGCTGCCTCACCTATTTCTTCTGTATATTCAATTCCAAGGCTGTTCATAACATCTCTTAATGCATTCTCTGCCTTGTTCCACATTTCATCATCATCATGGTACTTTGTCTTGTTTTCTGGATCACGAAGTGAAAGTACACAACGATAGTTAGTAATTCCAAAATCCTTGTATGTGCTGAATATAAGATCAACTACACTTGATATTTCATCCTTAATCTGCTCTGGTGTTACGAAAAGATGGGCATCATTCTGACAGAAATGTCTTCCTCTCTCGATACCCTTTAATGTACCACTTGATTCATATCTGAAATCATGTGCTATCTCACCGATTCTTATAGGAAGATCCTTATATGAATGAAGTCTGTTAGCATATATCATCATATGGTGAGGACAGTTCATTGGTCTTAGTACAAAGCTTTCATCATCAACCTGCATCGCTGGGAACATGTTTTCTTTATAGTGATCCCAGTGACCTGATGTCTTATAAAGATCTACTGTTCCAACACAAGGTGTAAGAACATGCTGGTAGCCAAGCTTTCTTTCTTTATTCTTTATATAATTCTCAAGCTCCTGCCATATAACATATCCCTTTGGAAGATACATAGGAAGTCCACGTCCGACTAAGTCATCAACCATGAAAAGCTGCATATCTTTGCCAATCTTTCTGTGATCTCTTTCCTTAGCTTCTTCAAGCTCCTGAATGTGTGCTTCAAGCTCCTCTGGTGTTGGGAAACATACACCATATATTCTTTGAAGAACCTTATTATTGCTGTCACCCTTCCAGTATGCACCTGAATGTCTAAGCAGCTTAAAGTTACGGCATAACTTAACATTATCTACGTGAGGTCCACGACATAGGTCTGTAAAGTCACCCTGCTCATAACATGAGATTGTTCCATCTTCAAGATTAGAGATAAGGTCTAACTTATACTCATCATCCTTGAACATCTCCATAGCCTCTTCTTTAGAGATTTCCTTACGGATAATCTTCTTGCCAGACTTTGCAACCTTCTTCATTTCCTTTTCAATCTTAGGAATATCCTCATCTCTTATAACATCATCACCAAGATCTACATCATAGTAAAAGCCTTCTGCAACTACTGGTCCAACCCAGAACTTAGCCTGTGGATAAAGATGCTTTATTGCCTGTGCCATAAGATGTGCACATGAATGATTTAATGTTTTTAACTGTTCATCTTCTTTAAAATTAACCATTGTTTTTCTCCTTCTAATAAATCATTTCTTAAATTCTTTCCCTATTCTGCCATCATTCCTATAACAACATACTTATACAGTTGTTTTAATATTAAATATATTGTTATAACAACTTCATCTGGCTGTTATTACAACGAAAGCACCCATAGGTAGGTACACTTTCGCCTGCCTAAGGGTGCTTTCACACGGTTCCACCTTATTATTTCACTTTCATGGTCTGTAACGTACACCATACGGTAACGCTTCGAAGCATACAGCAGCTTAAAGCCTCCTTCAGCCTCTTTTACGCACAGCTCAGGAATGGTTTTCATGTAATAGTCACATAAACTGCTTCCACCATATGCAGCTCTCTCTGTATGCTCCACATACACTACTCTTTCCGTCATAGCTTTTATTTATTTGCTTTACTGGTTGTTATTGTACCACGTGATTGTTCAATTAACAACATATTTTTTAAAAAGAGCCATTATTCTTTACTCTTAAAATGTATTTCTGGAACTGCTACTCCTTCATATGTGACATGTGTTTTCTTTTTATCCACGCCTTCTGTGTCCTGTTCTGTTTCTTTTGTCACTGCCATATCAGGGCTTTCATCATCCTGACCATTTATATGAATCTCTGGAATCGCCAGATTATCATATGAAAGATTGTAACCTTTTTTAGGAGTGTTATCTTTATTCCTGATTTTTTTAATAAAATTAAACATATCGTTCCCCCTGATTTAAAACAGCTATGACTATCAGCCAATACCCACAGTTTAACTGTTTTAACTTTTACATTTATAGTAAATTAATAAACAACGTAATAACAAGACTGTTAAGGAAATCTGCGAAAAGACTTCCTATTAATGGGATGATAAGATACGCCTTAACTGATGGAACATATTTATCACATAAGGCCTGCATATTGGCCATGGCATTTGGTGTTGCACCCATACCGAAGCCACATGTACCAGCAACAAGCACCGCAGCATCATAATCGCTTCCCATAACATTAAATACTACAAAATATGTATAAAGTATTATTAACACTACCTGTGCCACAAGAAGTATGACAAGTGGAAGTGCAAGTGATGCAAGCTGCCACAGCTTAAGTGTGATCATAGCCATTCCAAGAAAAAGCGAAAGCGCTATACCACCGAGGTCGTTTATCTCCCCCATATGTATAACAAACTTATCGTTTTCTGCATATTCTGCAATATTTCTCATAAGTGCTGCTGCTATCATAGCTCCGATATATATAGGAAATGTCATTCCTGTCTGTGTAAGTGCCCATGAAAATACTGTACCTATTCCTATCGCTATAATAAGCTGGAATACCGCTGCCGCATACATCTGTGTATGACGCTCATGCTTCTTCTCATCCTCAACTAACAGACTATCATCCTCTGGAATAGCTGTTTTTAAAAGATCCTTCTTCTCTATAAGCCTCTTGCCTAAAGGTCCACCTATAATACTTCCGAATATAAGTCCGAAAGTTGCCGCTGCTGTACATATAGTTGTAGCCCCCTGTACATTAAAATCTTCAAGTACAGGACCAAATGCACCTGCTGTACCATGCCCACCTACCATAGGTATGGAACCTGTACACATTCCTATAAGTGAGTTGAGACCTAATAATTTTGAAAGTCCTACTGCCACAAAATTCTGCGTAAATATAAGCACGATCACAAGCCCAAGAAATACTATCAAAGACTTTCCACCCTTCTTTAGCACCTTAAGATTCGCCTGAAATCCTACAGACGTAAAGAAGAATACCATACACACTTCCTTTAATATATCATCAAACTCAAATTCAAGAATACCTGTTGCGTAACATATACATGTAAATATAGCAAACAGAAATCCACCAACTACAGGAGCTGGAATACAAAATCTCTCAAGTATATCTATCTTCTTTCGTAAATAACTTCCAAGCATCAGGACAGCAACAGCAACTGCCATCGTCTGATACATATCTAACTGAATCTTCATATATCTCTCCATTTCATTTAACGTATTAAAAATATCTGCTGCAGGCTGTTATTCTGTCATTCTGTTCTGACACTCACACCCTGTTTTTTATAATACGCCGCCGCTCCGGCATGAAAAGGAATATCTATACCACCTGCTGCTGCTTTCACATCAAATAAAGAATCAAGAGATGTAGCATTCTTAATATCTATGCTATGTGAGAATATAAGGTTTGTAATCTGTTCCGTTACTCCTGCTGACAGGTTAGCTGATGCCACAAGCACTGCCCTCACACCAATTGTATTAACAGGCTCACTTTGTCCTGTATATGTATCAGCTGGTATTGTATATCTCTCATACAAAGGATATGCGGTTAACATTTTCTCTATACATTTCTCATCAATACTTATGACATCTATAGAACATTTCTTAGAAAGCTGCTCTATAATGCCTGTTCTTATTCCTGATGTAATAAACATAGCATCTATTTCGCCTGCTATCAGCTTATCCACAGCTTCTGAATAATCCATGTTAACTGCCTTTACAAGCTCATCTGTAATACCGCTTACTTTAAGTATCTCTTCTGCATTCTTCTCTGTTCCGGACTCTGCCGCACCTATACTTACAGTTTTACCCACAAGGTCATCAATCGTTTCGATACCTGAAGCACTTCTTACTATTATCTGGCAGACTTCTGTATACAATGCTGCCACGGCTTTATAACCCTTCTTATAATCTCCGTCCTTAAAAGTCCCTTTACCATTATATGCATCACTTAACATATCAGCCTGGACTATTCCAAGATCTATATAGCCTCCGGATAAAAGCCTGAGATTCGCTACTGATCCTGCTGTAGCCTTAGTTTCAAATGAATAATCACTCATATCATCATGTGCAAGCTGTGAAAATGTATTCGCATACGAATAATACACTCCACCTATATCTGCCGCACCAAATCTTATATTCTTACCTGTACCACTGCACCCAGTCATGACAAGCATAATAAAAACAAGCATCAACGCCGCTATCCGTTTCATAAATAACTCTCCTGTATGTATTCTTAATTATAATCAACTGCTGCATACAAATCATGATTTTAGTGCAGAAATCTATTTTTCATGCTATTAACCACGCAGCATCAATTCCTGTTCCACTACTTCACCATTTTTTATATATTTTCTTGGCACTCTCTTACTTACAGCACATGTCAGCTCATAAGGAATAGTTCCAGCCATCTTTGCCATCTTCTCGATAGGATTCTTTTTACCGAAAATCTCAACCTCGCTTCCGACATCTACTCCTGTCTTATCTGTTAAATCTATCATGCACATATCCATGCATATTTTGCCTCTTTGTGGTGCCAGTCCTTCACTTGTCATAAGCTCATATCTGTTAGAAAGACATCTAAAGAAGCCATCAGCATATCCATAAGGAACAACGCCTATTCTTGTTTTCTTATCTGTCTTATATATTCCACCATAGCTTATGGCTGTTCCTTGTGGATACGTCTTTATAGTGCTTACTGTTGTCTTAAGGGACATCACTGGCTTAAGGTCGAGCTCATTTGCAAATTCACCATATCCATACAGCAAAAGACCCGGTCTTACCATATCCAGCCATGTTTCCGGATATCTTGCAACTGCCCCTGTATTAGCACAGTGCCTTATCGCAAACTTTCTTCCCAGCTTCTTTTCAACCGCATCTATTACACTTGTAAACAATTCAAACTGATGTTTTGTATATGCCTTACATTCATCACCAGGCTCATCTGACACAGCAAAATGCGTAAATATTCCTTCAGGCATAAGTCCTGGAAGCAGGCACCCCTCACATATTCCCTCAACACCACTGTCAAAGTATTCGCCATCACACAGATAGCCAAGCCTTGACATACCTGTATCAACCTTTATGTGTATCTTTAATATACCACCGCACTTAACTGCTTCCTCACTGTATTCAAGTGCTTTAGCCTTACACGTAACTGCCTGTGTTATATTATTCTTTATAAGCTCACCAACCTCTTCCTTAGGTGTATGTCCAAGAATAAGTATTGGCATTGTTATACCGTTGTGTCTTAACTCTATAGCCTCATCTATACTGCTCACTGCAAGATAATCTGCACCAAGCTCTTCAAGAAGCCGGCTTACCTGTACCGAGCCATGACCATATGCATCTGCCTTTACTACCCCTAAAAACTTAACATTATCACCTATTCTTTTTCGTAATGTCTTATAATTATGAGCAAGAGCATCAAGATCTATCTCTGCCCATGTTCTTCTTAATGTTGACTTCATATTAATCTCCATTCCTGCGCATGTTTTTGCACTGACCATCATTTCATCTATTATATTCTGATTGACATTTTCATGCAACTATTCTCTTTTATTATTCTACACTTAGTACAACTCTACTCTTTCGTCAGTAATCTCCATCTCTACCCTGTTGGTATTCATCTGCTGGTCATTAACCTCCATGGTATACTCAAGTAAAATATGTATTGTATCCTCCTGCCTTTCTATCATGAGGACACTTGTAAATATAGAGATATTAATACTTCCGTAAGGAGTATTATAACAGCTGACCGTTTTCTTGTTTTTTACGAATTCCATACATGTTGTGATAGCACCCTTTCTGCTTACTTCAACACAGTCATCTGATATTTTTATAAGACTTACTGACTTCTGGTCTGCACCATCATAGACTTCTTCAAACTTTATATATTCCTTACCGCCACGCTTTGTATATCTGCCTACATTTATGACTTCTATGTTATCAGCCTCTTCCTTAATGCTTCCATCTGCTGCCTGTTCTTCTAACGCAAGCCCTTTTAACTTAATATACACCTTATCTTTCATATATTCCTTACTCCATTTTTATTTGTATTTTTCATCTGCCGGAATCTGCACAGCTTTTTAACCACTATATTAATCACTTAATAAATCACTCAATATCACTCAATAATTACTCAATAATTACTCTATAAATCTGTTAAATATCTTAAGATACTTAAATCTAAACTTCACATTTTCCCCTGATACCATACTGTATTCTTCCTCTGTGAGCACTCCTTTAAGTTCTTCCTTTGACTCCTCTGGAACCTCACCATATACAGCATCAACAAAACATAAAGGTGGATATAAGACACACCACCAGTTTTTACCCTGTGCCTCTCCTATATCTACCCTGAAAGCCTCATATTCTCCGGGTGGAAATGTCATGTCTCCATATGTTTTCATAGGAAAATAACAGTTCTCAAAATACACGTTAACATCACTTTCATCTCCAAGACTCCTAAGTGTTGCAGCTGCAACATTCCTTATATTCTCACTTTCGTTATAAAGCAGCTGTCTGGACTCATCAACTGACTGTGACTTTGAAAGAACCGGACTTATATAAGCCAGCACTGCCTCTTTGACCTGCAGTTTAAGCCACTGGTCTTCTTTTGAATCACTTTCTGCCCTTACATGAAACCTGATAATATTAGAAGCAATTCCCTTCTGAAGCTGTCTTTCCTCACTGTCACTATACAACCTGCCACCTGCAATTACAAGCATAATTGTCGCGGCTAAGATAAATACCCAGCCAGCCTTATTGTTTTTATCACATTTTTTATTAATATGCTTTTTCCCATATCCTCCAGATTTTCCACTATTCATTATTCCCTCCATAATATTTATGTACTAAATAAGCTTTTAACAATAATAGCAGCTTATAAGCTGCCTTACGTTTAACATTAATGTTACTCACACATACATAATTCCCATATAATGGAGATCTATACCTAAGCTCTTACAATTTCCATAAAAATAGCAATACCATAAAAATAACGATACCATACAATCTGACTGATTCATATGATATCGTTACTCTTTATGTTATGATATACGCATCAATTATACCTAAATATTAAGAAGTCTTATAATACCCTTTTCCTGGTTATTAACATGCTGTCTTACTATAACCTTGGCCTTCTCAACATCTTTATCTGAAAGCTGCTTTATGATATCGTTGTGCTCACTTATAAGAATAGAATGGGTCCTTGCATCCTTAACATATTCAAGACGATATCTGTACATCTGCTCACTAAGACTGTTGATAAGCTGTATAAGCCTCTGGTTATCTGTCATTGAATATATAATATTATGAAATGCCACATCAGCATTTACTATCGCTACCACATCCTTTGATACTATAGCCGCTTCAAACACCCTGTTAGCTGTTTTCAACTCTTCTATGTATTCTGCTGTAACATTTTTACATGCAAGTGTTGCTGCAAGCTCCTCAAGTGCTGAACGTACTTCAAGAACATCCCTCATGTCTTTAACAGTTATATGGGCAACCTCTGCGCCCTTTCTTGGTATCATAATAACAAGTCCTTCAAGCTCAAGCTTTCTTATAGCCTCTCTTATAGGCGTACGGCTTACACCAAGCTTGTTAGCAAGCTGTATCTCCATAAGCCTTTCACCAGGCTCCATCTCTCCGGTAAGAATAGCCTGTCTTAATGTATTGAAAACAACATCTCTTAATGGAAGGTACTCATTAACATCCATCTTTAATTCGCCTTTCATCTTCTAATCCTCCATATGTATATCTCTATATTAGTAAACTTCCGGTTTTCGTATGACATCATATATTTTCTAATATACACAATCCCTATACTTAAAATGTTTCTGTTATATATACCTGCCTTGCATCCTCCTGTGCCTTTAGGTATTCTTTGCATTTAAGTGCTGTCTGCTCATCAGGAAATATGCCAAACACTGTAGGACCGCTTCCACTCATCATGGCATTATACGCCCCCTGGCTTATCATATCGTTTTTAATCTTGGCAATAACAGGATACATAGGCACTGTAACATCCTCAAGCACATTCCCCATACGCTCTGCTACCTTCTTAACATCTCCTTCGTTAATAGCTTCAATAATAGCATCTATATCTGGATGCTTCGTTATAGCCCCCGCATCTAGACTTTCATACACCATTTTTGTTGAAACGTTGATAGGTGGCTTGGCAACCACTATATGACAATGTGGCATAGGTGAAAGCTTTGTAAGTTTCTCTCCTATTCCTTCTGCAAGTGCTGTTCCTCTCATAATGCAGTATGGAACATCTGCACCTATCTTAACCCCCTGTTTCATAAGCTCTTCGTTGGATAAACCAAGTTCAAAGAGTCTGTTAATTGCAAACATCGTTGACGCAGCATCTGTACTTCCACCTGCCATTCCTGCTGCTATAGGAATGAACTTGTTAAGGTCTACATCTATACCACCGCTAAATCCATACTCATCCTTCATAAGCTTGTAAGCCTTGTATATCAGATTGTTTTCATTAACAGGAAGAAACTTAAGATTAATGTTAATCCTTATCTCATCTTCGGGAATCTTTGTGATTATAAGCCTGTCATATATTCCAACAGTCTGCATAACCATTCTGACATCATGATACCCATTCTCCCTTTTACCCAATACATCAAGACCTAGATTAATCTTGGCTCTCGCCTTAAGTCTAATTGAATCCATATCTTTTATCTCCAGTTTTATACAAGTATTAGTGTCAAAATCACCTTTCATACTCATATCATTATATAAAACATATTGTATGAAAGCAAGTACAATGAGCCAAATTATACGTAAATTGTTGCAAACAGTTGCTTTTTAACGCACTGCTTAAAGCCAGTCATAATATGTATAAAAATTCCCGGAACCAGAACTTATTGGCCAGTTTCGGGAATGTATAAAGATATAAAATCGTGTAAGCATTAAATAAATATATCAAACTGCTTCGTTAACATCAGCACCTGAAGCTTCAACATCTGAATTCTTAGTTTTTTCAATCTTAATGGTTGACTTCTTCCAGATACCTGTCCAGTAAAGTATATATAGTATTACAGCCGATGTAGCATTACTTACTACAACCGCATACCACACGCTCTCTACCCCCATTCCAAGCACATGGGAGCATACCCATAAGGTTAGGAATCTGAATATCCAGATACGTGTTGCATCTACTGCCATAGTTATCATAGTATGCCCACAGCCCTGAAACAGTCCCTGTGTAACATTATAAAACGCATTTGTCCAACAGCACATTGCCATGATAGATAAGAAATCTGTTGCAAGTGGTACTACATGCTCATCAGTTGTAAAGAATCTGACCATAGGCTCTGCAATAACTCTTCTTGAAAGAATCATGCCACATACAAACAGGAATATCGCCCCTATTCTAAGCGCTATATGATATGATTTATCAGTCCTTTTTACATTGCCAGCACCCATATTCTGACCAACGATAGTTGATATGGCAGAACCGATACCATTAGCCGGCATGGTTATGATACTGTTTATCTTGTTACCTATGCCATATGCTGTCATCGCAGTTGCTCCATACACATTGACATTCTTAGTCATAAGAAGGAAACCAAACTGCATTGTACTTCCGCCTATAGCTGTAGGCAGACCTATCTTTAATATAGACATAACCTTGCTTTTATCAAACCTGAAGCCCCTGAAGTTAATACGCACAAGCTGGTTCTTTCCAGTAAGGGCAACTACTCCTATAACTGCACTTGGAATTTTGGCTATAAGTGTTGCAAATGCTGCACCACCTATACCCCACTTAAGTACAACTAAAAAAAATGGATCAAGTATGAGATTAATCGAAACACCAAGTATATTAAGCAGTAATGGTCTTACAGTATCTCCCTGTGCCTGCTTTACCGCAGAATACAGATTAATCATAAAAAGGAATGGTAAATCCATAACTACTATTCTTAAATATGTAAGTCCATAATTATATATATCACCTTCCGCTCCAAGCCATCTTACAAGACCTGATGAACATAACCAGCATATGCATGCACATACAACAGAAAACCCAAGTGAAGTTATACATATATGGTTAGCCATAGAATTTGCCTGTTTATCTTCCCTTGCACCAAGATACTGTGATATAAGAATCGCACCCGCTGTTGTTATGCCAGCTCCGAAATTAATAAGTATATTCTGAAAAGGCGAAACAAGCGTTATCGCTGCCTGGCTTGTTGTTCCTATCTTTCCAAGCCAGAAGGTATCCGTAAGATTATACATTGACTGTATAAAACTGTTAAGCATAACAGGTATTGCCAGCGTAAGTATCGCCCTTACAAGGTTACCATTAAGAATCATCTCTCTTTTACTGTCACTTATTGGTCTTGCCATGTTTTCTGCCTCTCTTTCCCATACACTCACGAGCCCGCGCTGCGCGCTTTTTCGTCCTGCTTCGCAGCCGCTTCCTTTTCTTTTGCGCTCATTATTTCGTAATTTACTCTTTATTTTTTCTAATATATATGTTAGCATAAAAAGCAGTAATTTCTACTAATTATTATTTATATTTAATGCAAATTACAGATTATTTGTACGTTTTCGATTTTATGTGCAGAAATGAGGACTACTATGTTACAGGATATGCAAAAGAATTTTGAAATCAAAAAAATTAAACGTTCAGCATGTAAGATGAAGGAACCACATTCCCATCCATTTCATGAACTGTTCTATCTGGCAAAGGGGGAATGTACGGCATTTCTAAGCCATAATATATATAAGTTCAGCAAGGGCGATATTGTCATAGTCCCAGCTGGAACCATACATAAAACTGATTATACAGGAAAAGGTATCAACGAACGTATCGTTATAAGTTTTAAAACATCTGTTACTGACTGGCTGAGTAACGTCGTTGGAACTGATATTGTATCCGATGTCATGCAGACTGGTGTTATAACTATACCTGAAAAAAGAAGGGATTATATAGAAAAGCTTCTTGATAAGCTTATATTTGAAAATGAAGGTCAGGATCCTCTATCACCCGGCTTCGTAAGTGTGGCTCTGGCTGAGCTTATACTCTTCATCGCAAGATGCAAACAGTATGAGGAAAATGTTATAAAAGAAATCGATGTAGACAACCAGATTATGCAGGAGGTTGCCACTTATATATACAACCACTACAGCGAAAAGCTTGTTCTTGAAGACATGGCAAAGCAATTCAACCTGAGCCGTTCATATCTTTCTAAAAAATTTAAAAGTGTAACTGGTTTTGGTTTCAAGGAGTATATTATCAATGTCCGCATAAAACACGCCTGCGAACTACTTCTTAACACGAATAAATCAATAACCACAATTGCTTTTGAATGTGGCTTTAACGACAGCAACTATTTTGGAGATGCATTCCGCAGAACCAAAGGTATATCGCCAAATAAATATAGGAGAAATCAGGAAAATATATAATATTTCCAGCTATTAATTTTCAACCATACCAGCCGATATATTAAATATAACAAAAGCCATGGATGGCTGTTACCTTCTTTACATAATTTAATTCACAATCACTAATAATGGTTAGAATGGAGGAATAATATGGGATTAAACGGAGTTAATTCTTATTACACAGGTTACGAGGCAGTCTCTGGTAAAAAGACTGCTGCTAAAGACATAGACAATACAACAGCTTCTAAGAATACAGATGTTGCTGCCACATATGAGGCTTCAAACGTATCTGATAAAACATCTGCATCTTCTGTAAAAAGCAAGGCTGCTAATCCAGAACTCATAGCAAAGCTTAAAGCTGACTCTGATAACCGCTTACAACAGCTTCAGTCACTTGTCACTAATATGTTTAAGAAGCAGGGAATAACTATAGGAACTGCTGATGATATGTGGAAGGTGCTTGCGAGTGGTAACTTCACAGCAGATGCTGATACTATTGCCAAAGCAAAGGAAGATATATCCGAGGATGGCTACTGGGGTGTTAAACAGACATCAGATAGAATCTTTGATTTTGCACAGGCTCTTGCTGGTGATGACGAAGAAAAGATGAAAGCTATGAAGAAAGCTGTAGAAAAAGGCTTCAAGGAAGCTACTAAAACATGGGGTAAAGAACTACCTGATATATCTAAGAACACTTACAATGCTGTTATGGATAAGTTTGATAAGTACTTCTCTTCCAAAAAAACAGATTCCACAGAAGCATAATATAACTTAATACAATAAGCTGATAAAGCCAGATAAAATATGCCACACATTTACTTATGTGCATACATATTTTATCTGGCTTATATTTATTGTTTATTTCTGCTCCTGCATGCTCTCTTTTATCAGCAGCAGCCTTGTACCGCATGGTACAACATCACTGTCAGATAATCTTTCAGCCTTCTCATTGTCACTTCTTATTGCATCACAGGTAGTATTATATTTCTTTGCTATATCCCACATGCTGCATCTGCCATCAGATATATATCCTACCATGGAAGGCAGTGAAGCATAATACTCTTCATCTGTTGGTATGTACTCACACTCATCTATGGTAGGAAAATCTACCGGTTCAAAGCATATGGCATCCAGTGATACTACTGCCTTCACCTCTATCTTTGCATTACTTCCCATAGATGCTGTAAGCTGTTCTATACATGGCCTTATCTGATATTCTATATTCTCTTTATCATACTCTTTAACTGCTACGACCCCGGTGTATGGTATAACAGAATTTACGCTGCCCATAGGTGCATTATCATCAGATGTTATGTAACATACATTTACCATAACTGCACCTCTTACTTCTATGCCCTCTGGAACACATTCATAGTCATCTATCTGGACTCTGGCAGTTGCATTCACTATCTGCAGAAGGTTAATATAATCTGCCAGCTTTATGTTATCAGAAACTCTGCACTTTGTATTGTTTCTTATAAGAAGCTTCTTAAGATGTACATCTGACTGTTTTTTATTCATTGTTCCTAACGGAACATATATATCCCACAACGCTGTCTTTTTACTGTCTTTATATGAGCGGATATCCATATCAAGTACAAGTTCTACTGCTATATCCCTGTTATTCCCATCATAATCAGGTTTTACATCGATATTTTTCCCCGTCATATTAAAGCCTACATAACATATGCTGTCAGGGTCGGCACCACTCACATCTATTATCCCTGTAAATGGAACTGCTGTCTCATACCATTGAACAGAGCCCGTGGCATCATTTCCAATATACATTATAAATACACTCAGTTCTCCGCTTACGCTTAACCCATCTTCTGTCATCCGCGTACTCACATTTCTTACATCAACATCATCCCATACAAGCTCTGATATATCTGTTTTTCCGTTTGGCAATGACATACTCTCCTTAATTCTTAGATTATCACGCATATTGACATCCATCTGTGCATACTCATAATCCTTGAAAAGAAGCTGCGGCTTACATCCCTCATCTTCTGATATCTGTGCTGCGACTTTTGCATTTTTAATCTCTTCACAGGTAACTGTGATACTTACTATCGCTTTAACACTTATCTTTCTTGAGTTAACAGGTTTAATTGTGAGGTCTTCTATGTATGCTTTACATGTCACATCTGTATCGGATGCATCACATGACAGATTCACATTCTCCACAAAATGCAGGCTTCCATCCAGTCTTACCGGTATAAGTCTGCCTCCCTCCTGTCCTTTACCTATATATAGCACGGCATATTTCAGATTACCCTCAACCTGTGCTTTATCCTGATTAACCCTTACGCCATCAGTCACAACCAATCCAAAATCCTTTATTATACTGTCTATATCTGCCTTACTGTCTGGTACATTATAATCATCATCCAGTGTTATCTGCGTTGTATTAGAGCATTTTATAGTATATTCATGAATATTGTCATATTTAAGCTCCAACTCATATACCTCCTGATATCAATGTTTGCTGACAGTGAACTGCTTTATTAAAGCGGATTCACTCGATTCTACCATCATTCTATGCCTGGATCATCCCTTGTATTCCTTATTAATCCATAATCTTACTTATTCACATTACAGGCAGCTGTATCTATCATAGAAAATCTGAATATATATGTCATGCTACATCCTAAACACCACTGTCTCATCCCTTTTTTCATATTTTAATACTATGTATGGAGTTGTTGGCACTTCATTAACAGGCTCATTTTCCGCAGGTCCCATAAGTGTAAAATCAGCATATATAGCATTACCACTCTTATAGACATCATTTACCTTAATGCTATATCCTGACGTTTCCTTAGTTCCAAAACCTGCAACAACATATGTATAATCTTTCGTTGTGTATGTCATTCTTAGTGTATTTGGTTTTTTGTTATCTATAAGCTTCTTTAACTCTGCTGGAAGGTCTTCATTCTCTACAACTGTATAATCAATCACCTCATGCTCTTTTGACTCATTCTTACTGCATCCAGTCATAGTCATGATGCTTAAAACTATGATGCACAATATTGCAGGTAATATGTATATGTATCCTTTTAAAGCACAGATATATTCTTTTGATGTATACTTATCCACAGATTGATTTGCATCCTTAGTATTATATCCACATAATCGAGACATAAAAAAATCCCCTTGTTAATAAGACTAATAATATCTTATTAACAAGGAGATTCCTTTATGCTTATATTTATTAATATTTTTATAGCTTCAATAATCAGTCAGCGACATATCCTTTACTCTTAATAACATCTATAACCTGATCCACATACTTTTCACACTCATCATGAGTTCCGGCCTCAACCATAACTCTTATGACAGGCTCCGTACCACTCTCTCTTACAAGTATACGTCCATTCTCACCAAGTGTATCTGCCACTCTTTCTACTGCTGCCTTAACATCCTCATCGTTCTGTGCTGTAGGCTTATCATATACACGTACATTCTTAAGCACCTGTGGATATATGTGAAGTGGTGCTGCAAGCTGTGCTAATGACTTTTTCTTTGCTATCATAACCTCCATCATCTTAAGTGCTGTTATGATACCATCACCTGTTGTTGCATACTTGCTGAATATGATATGTCCAGACTGTTCACCACCAAGACGGTATCCATTCTGTGACATACACTCATATACATACTTATCTCCAACCTTAGTCTTTTCATAATCAATACCCGCAGCATCGAAAGCCTTATAAAGACCAAAGTTCGACATAACTGTTGTTACAACAGTATTATCTATAAGCTTTCCTCTCTCCTTCATATAACATCCATATATATAAAGGATATGGTCTCCTGTTATAACATCACCATTCTCATCTACACAAAGACATCTGTCAGCATCACCATCAAAAGCAAAGCCTGCATCAAGATGCTCTCTCTTTACAAGATCACATAAGCCTTCAATATGTGTAGAACCACAGTTAGCATTGATGTTAGTTCCATCAGGGCTTGCATTGATAACATAAGTCTTGGCTCCAAGTGCATCAAACACAGCTTTAGCCAGTGTCCATGCACTTCCGTTAGATGCATCAAGACCTATACGCATTCCCTTAAAGGAATATATGGCAAGACTCATAAGATATCCCATATATCTGTTACGTCCTGCTGTATGATCTACCGTACAGCCTATCTGTTCCTTTGTGGCATATGGGATATCTCCCATCTCACCATCAAGATACTTTTCTATTTCGCCTATAACATCTTCTCTCATCTTTTCGCCTTTGCTATTGATGAGTTTAATACCATTGTCATAGAAAGGATTGTGGCTTGCTGATATCATAATACCGCAATCAAAATCCTCTGTTCTTGTTACATAGGCAACACTTGGTGTTGTTGTTACATGCAGAAGATAAACGTCTGCTCCTGATGCTGTAAGTCCTGCAACAAGAGAATACTCAAACATATAGCTGCTTCTTCTTGTATCCTTACCAATAACAATCTTAGCTTTTCCATCTTCCTTTTCCTTACCATAAAACCATCCAAGGAATCTTCCAACCTTAAATGCATGATCTACTGTAAGTGTAACATTAGCTTCTCCACGAAATCCATCAGTGCCAAAATACTTTCCCATTATTCTGCCATCATCCTCTCTGTTGACCAGATTTCAACTTCATACTTGTTAGCCTTGTTGTATCTCTTTCTAAGATCCTTAAGCTGCTTAAGGTATTCTAACGTAACCTTGCCTGAAAGCTTTGATTCGCCCTCTGTTCTTTGCTGGAACTTATAAGGTATCTCAATAACCTTCTTATATGAACCCATAGCAAGGACTTCAACCATAATCTTCCATCCTATAGGCTGAAGGTCTGCATGTGCTATAACTTCACGCCTGAACATAAAAAGACCACTTGTGGGGTCAGATATCTGTCTTAAACAAGGAAGCATCCACTGTCCTATCTTTCGAGCTGTTCCAGATACGAACTTTCTGTACCAGTTAAGTCCACCATCATCTCCACCTGGTATAAGACGGCTTGGTATACAAAAATCTGCTCCACTTTCCATAGCCTTATACATATATTTAAGTACAACTGGTGGATGCTGCAGATCAGCATCCATACAAGCCATATAATCACCCTTTGCAAGCTCAAAGCCGCGAAGAACAGCTGTCGCAAGACCAGTTTCTCCTGTTCTGTGTTCCATCCTTACCTGTGGGAAGTCTTTGGCAACCTCCATAATAACCTCTGGTGTATTATCTTTACTATCATCTACAAACAGTATTTCGTAATCTATCCCCTTAAGTGCATCATTTATCTGTGTCACCAGATTTCTAATATTCTTTCCCTCATTAAATGTAGGTACAACTACTGATAACATATTTTTCTCCTTCTGATATCTATAACATTCTGTAGCTTATTCATCTGCAAAGTAATGTGCAGTCACATTCATCTTATACATGATTACTTTATACAATAATAGTAATTCTAAAAAGCGTGTTAATTATAATACCTTTATGTAAAGTTCGCAAGTATTTTCACAAAGTATACACAATGCGTGTTTTTGTACATCACTATTCAGCTTTAACGTTACATAAGCAGTCCATCCCAGAAATACCATGCCGATATACATATAACCTCTGCAGCTGCAAGAAGTACCATGATAACACGCCTTGTATTTCTGCCTGTTAAAAGCAGGGCTTCTGTAATCCCTATATATACAACAAATGAACCGACTATGAATCTTAATGTACTCATGACACTTGAAGTAAGCGGTATCATAAGTGCAATTGTGCCAAATATACCACAGGCATAATGTTTCCTTACCAGCATGATCACATACAACAACAATGTAAAAACACACAGCCAGCCAAGTATAATTCCGTTTATCTGCTTAACATCTGACATCTCTCCAAGCCTGCCAGTACATGATTTAATAAGTACTCCGATAACAGGAAACAGCTTCTGCGTCCTCCACGCCTTCTGCACATGATAAAAAGCCCATGCATCTCCACAAAAGCCTCTTAAAAATGTCATATAAACAAATATTCCCAAAGGACATATAGCAAGTGCCAACAGCTTTCCTGCATCTGATATAACATCTTTTATAAATGCTTTTATAGCTGCCACAATCCTTCTTTCCTCATCTCTATGCTGCTTATACATAGAAACATACATATCTGTAAGTAACACAACTATCAATGTACAGCCTACTATTCTGGTTGCACTTGCAAATGCTGCAGACACTCCTGCCATCATATAGTTTTTTTTCTTTGTGTTATAGAAACACAGCACAACACACATAGTAAACAGGCTTTCTGTATACATAGAACCATAATATACTGCACATGGTCCTGCAAACATCAGAAATATGATTATATTTTCTATATCCACTCTGTCATACTTATCTGTATCAAGCTCCAGCCATGCGAATCTAACAGCATAATATACTGCAATTATTATGCATATGTTAGACACCAGCATGCCAATAGCATATGTGTTTATATATCCACCTGTAATAATCCTAATCAGGGCACACACCATAGGATACAGCGGAAAAAAAGCCCAGTTAGCCATGCCTGAAGACCTTGGAAGCTTATATCCTTCCTCCGCCAGCTCCTTATACCATTCTGCATCCCATGGATTCATATAATACAACAGATTATGTGGTGTATCTGCCACAAGATTCATGACTGGAACCATAGCCCACATTACAAGGCGTGATAACAACCAAACAACTATTATTTTAGTAAAAAGTCTGAGCTTTTCATTATTCTTATAGTGCTCTATAAATACTGAAAACATTTATATCCCCAATACGTATCTTATATTAACTATTATACTTGCAACAAGAGGTATTGCAAACATAAGCACTGCAAGTACTACTATAATAGCCATATACACACCACTTGCACATGCCTGCATCCATCCCGGTATTCTTATATTCTTATAATGATCAACAACCATAATGGCAATCATAGCTATAAGTACAAGAACAGATATGAGCAATCCTTTATCCTTAGCAACCGGCTTAAATGTAAATACTATCTCATTTTCGCCACTATTAACAGAAACTCCTGTAAACATTCCTGCAATATCTTTAGTTTCGCGTTTTTCACCATTCACTGTCACTGTCCAGTTATCACTCTTTATTATAGGAACCATAACATAATCATCTGTGCTGCTTCCATTAACCTTTACAGTAACCGAATTGTTTGTGTATGTAACCTCACTCTGCTTATTCTCATACTTCTTACATAAAGAATCAAGTTTATCAAGGTCAATACCACCCATAGTAAATATGTAGTTTCCAACTGACACCTCACCATTATTATCAAGTGGTCTTGCATAATCAAGTTCAACGGTAACATCCTCATTTTCAAAAGTGCCAATATATATAAGTCCATTATTATAATCAGTTGCATAATACTTATTACTTACATTACCTATAGTTGGTATATCTATCTGCTTTCCATTAACTTTTATTGTAAGGCTTCTGAACAGATTAGAAACATTAGCATCCGATGTTCCTATATTACAATCTGCAACACTCATATACACTGCTGCTTTTCCACTTATCTTATCCTTATAGGTCTGTACAACATGCGTTGTCTGTGTTGACTTATCTGGTGTTGTATTATCAGAGGCTTTATTTATATCTGCTGTCTGTGCTGCACTTACCTCGTATGTTCCTGTACCTGAAAGCTTTCCATACTCTGTTACAAGCTTATCTGAATCACCACTTAAGGCACTGTACATAAGATTATGAAGATATATCCAGTCCCTGGCTGTTGTGTTCCAGTTATATCCGGATTCTGTGCTGTTTTGCTGGCTCACCTCTGAGAGCTTTGTAAAATCTTTGCTAAAATCTATTGATGCTAACCTGCTGCTTGTAACCATCGCAAAAGGAAGCTGATAATTAGCCTTGTACAGGTCATATTCGTTATCTTCTGTTCCTTCCTTCTCCAATGTATACAATGAACTGTCTAACTTATTAATATTAACCGCTTCTGTTACGTGTATAAGTGCATCTGAAAATACTGTTCCGCCTGAATCAAGCGCCCAGAGAAAATACTTTGAATGTCCCCATCTTACAGTTTCTTTCTGTGTATTCTTCTGAAGTGCTGCTGTAAAGCTTGAAAGTGAACCTCTCTTCATAACAAGCGGATAGTTCGCATTCATACTTAAATCAGGATTCGTCACTCTGTCTACAGGTGATGAGCTTATATCAAGGTTATTCGTTGCATTAACTGCAAGCTGCACATAGTCACCATACTGATATGGCGCATATGTGTAAAACTTAGGTGGTCCTGTCATGGCAAATGCTCCTATGAACACTTCAACTGCCACAAGACTTATGACAATACTTACCTTATAACCATTCTTCATAACTGTTACACCTATAATGTGTATTACAAGCATAACTGCAAATACCGCAATAAAGAATACAAATGCTGCTACATATGAATTCACTGGAAGTTTATCATATATCACTGCCATAACTGCACATATAATAACAGTTACCACTGCCTGTATAACAGCCTTCTTTTTCTTAATACAGTCATTTACCAGCACCTTATCTGCATATGCACAGGAAAGACATATAAGTGTAAATGCTATAATATAACCATTTCTTAATGTATAACCATTATATGAGCCGAAATGCCACATAATGTTAGTACCTTCCGCTATTGCCTGTACCATAACGATAGCTATAAGCGATATGGCATACCAGTTAAATCTTCTTGCAGCTTCATCATTCTTATATCCCACTGCTTTCATGCTTCTGTGGATTCCTGTAAATATTATCACGAAGAATAATCCCATGCCATAAAACATCATTATTCTCTCAAACTCACCGAGGCTGAAGCTTCTGAAGGTCGGATTAGATATCCATGAAAAATACTGGCTTACAAGCGACTCTGTATTACCAGTTCTTTGTGACTGTGAAAGCTGTGCAAATACTGGTATAAGCATAAATGCTGAAAGAGCAATTCCTGTGAATGTGCCAATGCCTACATTCCACGCCTTCTTGCATCTTTCCTTCTTATCACACATGAATATAAGATACATACCGCCAACGAGAAGAATATATACAAGTGACATAGCAGCAAGATAATAATTGATTATGAACATAACTGCTACCATGATGATATAAAAAAGCTTCTTTCCTGTCTTTTCCATAATATCAAGTGCCATCATAAGAAGTGGAAACAGTGCAACTATATCCATCCATGGTGTGAAGCATGATGCATACAGCAAAACATATCCGCAGAAAGCATATGCTACTGCAAACAACGCCTTTATGTTATATGACAGTGAGTTATATCTTTTATTAATAAAAGCATACATTGTAACTGACATGACAAATGTTTTTATAACAGTAAGCACTGATATAAATTCAAGTATATAATCTCTTGGACAAAGATATAAAAACAGATTGAATGGGCTTATCATAGAGAATGCTGACATACTCATAGACACATTCGTTCCAAGTCCTGTATACCAGTCAAACCATATACTGGCATCACCATGCATGGCATCCCACAGATGTGCATACAAAGGTGCCACCTGCTGCATATTATCAAAAAGGTCTATTCTGCTGCTTCCAAAGGGCCATATACCCTTAGCCACAAGAACTATTAACATAACAAGTAGTGTTATCAATCCCGGAAACAGATAACCCAGTATCTTTTTTCCTTTATTATCAGAACTGTTATTCATATATATCTCCATTCATGTTTATACGTGAGTTACTATACAGGTAGACTTACCATTTACTATGATATTTCTCTTGCCTGCACTTATAAAGAAGCTCTCACCAGCCTTAAACTTCATCTCCTTATCATAATCATCCGTCATAATAGTTCCTTCTCCCTCAACTACTATAACTGATACAAAGGATGCCTCATCAACTGGTATTTTCGCCTCGTCCTCAACCTCGTATTTAATTACCTCAAAGTACTTACATTGTACAAGTCTTTTTGCCATATAATGTTCATTATGTGTAAGCATTACATTGCATTTGTTATCTCTTACATACTTAACAGGATTCACAACATCAAGTGACTTGGCAACGTGAAGCTCACGTGGATTACCAAACTTATCTCTTCTGTCATAATCATACATTCGATATGTGCAGTTAGAATTCTGCTGTATTTCACATATGAATATACCAGCACCTATGGCATGTATTGTTCCAGCCTTAACCATAACAACATCGCCCTTTTTGACATCAATCCTGTTAAGAATTTCTGTTATTGTGTTGTTTTTTATACGTTCTTCTATCTCTTCCCTTGATGAATCCCTTGACAGTCCACAATACAGATATGCACCTGGTTCGGCATCAAGCACATACCACATCTCATTCTTTCCATATTCATTTTCATTCTCAAGCGCATATTCATCATCTGGATGAATCTGTATAGAAAGTGCCTGCTTTGCATCTATAAACTTGATAAGAACAGGAAATCTGTCCTGCGCCTGGCATTTCCATCCAAGTGCCTCTTTTCCTATAATAGTCAGATAATCATTAAAAAGCATGCCCTTATAATAGCCATCTGCTATACGGCTCTGACCATCTGGATGTGCAGAAAGCTCCCAGCTCTCACCTATAACCTCATAGTCACATTTCTTTCCAAAGACATCTCTTATCTTTGTTCCACCCCACAGGTTATCCTTGAAGGCTGGATCTAACTTTACTATAGGACTGCTATCTGACCTTACGTAGTTACCCTCATTATTACCTGTTTCATATCCATATATCTTTACAAGATCATTTTCGAGTATGGAATCACCTATTCCTACCTCTATGATAACTACATTCTTATCTGTTTTGTTAGCTACCCTGTGCTTAGTTCCTACTGGCACAAAGACACTCTCATATTTATGATAATCCTTTGTTTCAGTTCCCAGCGTTATAGTCGCAGTTCCTTCAACTACAGACCAGTATTCTGCTCTTAACTCATGCTGGTGCAGATTCATCATCATACCTGGAAATACCGTTACCTTCTTGACCTTATAGCCCTTTGAATAGTTAAGAAGCTCATGTATACCCCATTCCCTGTATGATATTCTGTTATAATCAAAATATGTCTCATACTGATTCATATTATCTTTTACTATTTCTTTTATATTATCAGCAGACTTCTGGGATGATATATACACTGCATCCTCTGTATTAACAACAACCATATCTCTAAGGTCATTAGCTACTACAAGCTTTCTTTGTGCGTTGTTAATAACTGATACGTTACTGCAGTCATTCTTAATTATATAATCAAGCTTACCCTCTGTATGCTGTTGTTCTATATCACATACGTTGTCTATATCTTTCCATGTTATATCAGCTTCAACAACCTTAAGCTTATCACAATCCTTAAGCACCAGTGATTCTATGCTTCCACTAGGAATATCCTTCATAATATTCTCTGAAAAACGGATTGCCCTTCTTATTGCTGGAACCTTTCTTTTGGCTGTTCTGCATGTTCCATAAAGCTCAGGCTGCTCTTTTCTTACGATATTTATCATATCTCCAGCTCGAAATACAAGCATTCCGCTGTTCCACAGATATCCCTCATCATAAGAGTAACAATCAGATATTTCTGATGAACAGCTATCAAAATCAACATGAGGTATGAGCCTGCACACATCACAGTTATCCCTTAATATATATCCGAGATTCTTTGCCTGGTATTCAGGTTTCACACCAATTACTGCTATTACACCTGACTTAGCCATATCCTTGGCGCTTATTATGGCATCCTTATAGCCTTCTCCATCTATAAAATTATCTGAATTAACTATAAGCACGAATTCCGTAGGATTAGCAAACATAGTTCCAAGTATAATCGCTGCTGCTGTTCCTTTTGCTGTTCCCTCAAGAATCAGTCTGTACCTTAGACTCTGGAATGCCTTCATCTGTCCATTTACTATATTTTTATATGCCTCATTAGTTACTATTATAAATTCATCACAATATGGCATATTTCTCACAACCGTTTCCTGCAGCAATGAACGTCCTTCTTTAAAATTCATAAACTGCTTAGGATAATTTTTTCTGGACAATGGCCATAAACTATCGCCACTGCCGCCTGCCAGGATAACACACTTCATATAAATGTCCCTCCCAAAATATACTAATTAATTATTATCACTATTTTCGTTTGAAATTGGTCTGTCTTGTTTATCATCGTCTGAATCAGAGGTTGTCTTTTCTTCTGCAGTTGTTTTCTCTTCTGTAGTCTGTTCCGCTGTTGTTGACTGCTCTGTTTGTCCCTCTGTTGGCCCTTCTGTTGGTCCTTCTGTTGGCCCTTCTGTTGGTTCTTCTGTTGGTTCTTCTGTTGGTTCTTCTGTTGACTGCTCTTCTACAGAGTTTTCTTCCTGCTGTTCTCTTGATTCTTCGTTATTTCTTGTAGTCTCTCTTTGTGTTTCTTCCCGTGTATTCTCTCTTTTTTCAGTCTGTGCAGTATTGTTTTCTGTCGTATTTCCTTCTTCTGTCTGTCCCGCAGTAGTGCTGCCAGCTGTTGTGCCTGTCTGCTTTGTTGTTGGCTGTTTTGTTGTATAATACTGCATGTCACGATAATCATAATCTTTATTAACTTTTTTCTTATTATTCTTTCCAGCTATAACAGATACAAACAATACAGAAACAAGAGCAATAACAACTATACATCCTGCAATCCATGACATTGCCATTCTGGCAGGCAATGAAAGTGCTGGGAACAATCTTCTTATAAATAGGGTAACAGCATTTTCATGATGTCTGTTCCTCTTCTGGTATACAGAGCTTACAGCCTCCTGCTCATCATATTCATTGCTGTATTCTTCTGACTCATCATCCGATTCATCATCCTGTTCTTTATCATCGTCTGAATTTTCATATGCATCTTCATATATCTCATTTGAAATATTATCATTTGCAACAGCTGCCTTAGCTTCATCAGCTGTGTTTTCTAAAGCAACTGCCTCTCCTGACAGTATAAACTTAATCTGTGCTATCCAGCTTCCAATATATGAGCTGTCAACATCTGTCATTCTCTCAATAGCATCTACCGACTGCATCTCATATGCATATAACTCTACAAGTGCCATCTGTACAGAATCTAAAGATTTTAACTTTTCATCCTCCTCATCAAACACCGAAGGACTTCTGAATGCATTTGCCTTTTTCTTCATATACATAAGAAACTCTTCATCTTCACGTATTTTTGAGAACTTATATTCTTTAATATCTGTTTTTTCACTTAATTCCTTTGAATTCTCATCTACTGCATTTACAAAAAAATATGTTGATACGATAACTGCAATCTGTTTGTGAATATTTTTCGTCAGATCTATACCATTTATCTTATTGCATACCTGAATAAGAGCTTTTTTAGCCTGTGTTGTACTCTTTGCTTCATCCTTATATACTGGATATGAGAGGGCATATACTTCTTTATATATCTTATTGCACAACTCCTTTTTCTGCACTTTACCATCTACAACATCCTGTATAAGCTGAACAAGCTCTTTATCCTGTTTATTATTCATACATATCTCCCTATTTTAATATAATAAAACTCATAACTTACTTTTTACTTACTATCCCGTTATTATAACACCTTGTTACATAATTGTCACTATCACTAACACCATCGGCAAATATCACTAATCCCACCATGAAATATTAAAAGCCGCGACCATGCAGAAAACCTTCCCACATAGCCACAGCTTAATAACTGATATCTATGAATCCGACGATAAGATGATATCATAGCTAGAAATTAGCATATATAAAATCTGAGGTAGTACTTGTGCTTCCATATATAAGTATAAACATTATAAATACTATATATATGAACCACCTGAGTACAATGTTCCTTGATGCTACCGCCTCTCTTATTTTAATATTCTTTTCCTTAAGAATACTTACAACAAATATAATTATACAGCCAGCTGCAACAATGATAAGATCCTGTGCTGTAAGACCAACTGCCTTAACTGTTGCCATGGATATCTGTGACAAATGTGCTTTAGTCACTGTATCTAAAAGCATGACATTCGCTGCATGAAGATCCGGCGCCATATCAAAGTAAAAACCTATATTAACAAGTATAAATGTTCTTATAATACAGAACACCTGGTACCACCAGCTTTTAGGATTAATGTGTAAGCTCTCGTGTATCCTTGCATACACTGGTGCAAGCATGCCGCTTGCTGCTATGATAACACCATTGTACATGCCATACATTATATATTTCCACGCGGCTCCATGCCATATACCTACTATAAAAAACACAAGCAGATTGGCAAGACTTACTGGCAGAAGCTTTCCAACATTATTTCCAAATGTTTTCTTACACCATTTGCCGAACTTATTCATACATCTTGATAAGGAAAATGGATAGAATATATAATCCTTCATCCATGTACCAAGTGTTATATGCCATCTTCTCCAGAATTCACTTATAGAACGCGAAAAATATGGCTGTCTGAAATTCTCATCCATGGTGATGCCAAACATCTGTGCAATACCAATTGTAATATCAATACCACCTGAGAAATCTGCATACAGCTGGATACTGTAAAGAATCACACCAAAAACGTTAATCCAGCCCCCATAATTCCAGTAGTTGTTAAATATAAGCGTTACTGCTGCATTTACCCTGTCAGCAAGCACCATCTTCTTAAGCATGCCCCATAGTATTCTCTGTAAACCAAACTGTATATTTTTAAGGTCGTAGGCATGTCCCTCATACAGCTGTTCACCAAGCCTTTCATATCGGCCGATAGGTCCCTGAAGAAGCTGAGGAAAAAACGATACAAACAACGCATACTTAAAGAAATTCTTCTGTGGCTCATGCTTTCCCCTGTATACATCAACAACATAACTTACTGACTGGAATGTATAAAACGATATACCGAGCGGAAGTGTAAGCTTAAGAACACTTAATCTTTCCGAACTTCCAAATGCAGATAATATCCCGTTGATATTACCTATCATAAAGTTAGTGTACTTACATACTGCAAGCACTCCGAAAGAAAGAAGAATCACACCTAGCACGACTTTCTTTTTTTTGTTAGTTATATCCTTTTTAAATGCTTTCTTTGTCTCTCTGTCTGCATCCTTATCCGGCTTTTCACTATTAAGCTTTCCAAGTAATATTCCACCTGTATATGTAACAGCTGTAGTCAGTATCATCATCCATACTGTTGTAACATGATATGAAAAATAATACATATAGCTTAATATAAGCAGCCATACCCAGCGTACCTTTTGGGGTATGATATAATATACAACCAGCGCCATAAGCGCAAACAGAAAGAATTCAAATGTTGTAAAAGACATACTGCTCTCCATTCTTTATATCATAGGAAACCAATCTAATATGACTTCCATTCAAGTCCTGTGGCCTCCTCATAATCCTGTACCATAGAGTTATACATACTCTCATATGAATCATAAAAATATCTGCTCTCATCCAGCGTTCCCTGTGCATCCTCGTAAAGAACCTCCGAAAGAAGCTCCGAATAGCTTTCTGCAAGCTCTCCATACATATGTCCCTCTGCATCCACATATGCTGAATCATCTCTTGGAAGTACTGACATAAGTGCCTTATTAAAATCATAATAGGCTATTCCATAGCTGTCAAAGAGTGCTTTAAGCTTCGTAACTGCCTTATCAACCTCTGCATCCCTGAATGCATCTGGTGTTATAGGCGATTCTACACATACTATCTGTATGTCATTTTCCTTACAATACTCAACAAGCTGCTCAAACTGTGCTATAACTGTCTTATCAAGCTCCTTATTGGCATTTCTTTTCATTGTCTGTGTATATTCAGGATTTCCCGGAACTTCATTTATCCTGTATCTATAGCAGAAGCCCTTTCCCATATAAGGTCCACCTGCTGTAGCAAAATATCCATCCTTATCAAGTCCTGCTGACATATCATAGTTTTTATATTCTTCCGTTTTCTTTAACTCAATATTGGTCTTTGCCTTATTCAAAGTGCATTTCCATGTAAGCCTTCTTGAAAATACATTTCTTATGTCCAGATAAGACTTGTTCTTCCACAGATATTCTGCTTTAATCTGTGGATCCTTTATCTGCTGATATATAAACGACCTTGAAAAATGATTCTGTGATTGTCCATTCATCCAGTAATAATAGTCAACATCTATAACTATTTTTTTAACGTCATTATCCTTGCATACAGACTTTAAAACATAATACATATCATCAACCGTTTCACCAGGAATACCCATATTAAATGAATTCACTCCCAGCTTTTCGTCTATACTGCTTGTATCTATACTGCATCTTGTATGGGATGCTCCAAGAATTATTGTATCATATCCACTATCCGTTCCTGCATTTTCAGCCTTAACCTGGTTAAATATGAACCTTATATATCCACTTTCTGCAAACAGATAGTCACATACACATATAACTGCCGCAAGCACACATATAAATATTACGCATCTAATGTGTGGCCATAACTTTTTCATACCACGCCTCGTTTCTTTTATTTGTTAGTTTTATATTCATTACAAAGCATTACAGCTGATTATATCATTGTCAGGCTTATTAATTGTTAACAATATGTTAACTCTTTTTGAATTTCCTGCGAAACCTTCTAACAAACATAAAATAAAAGCTGAATCTTTAACCATCGTTTTTAAGAATCAGCTTTTATTATTAATTACTTATATTTTATGTTGCCACTGAAGCCTCTAGAAAACCTCTAGAGCATTTTGCTGAACAGAAGCAGCTGTTTATGCATTGTTAGCAGCTGTTGTTCCTGTTGTTGTTTCTGCTGCACCTGTTGTTCCTGTTGTAGTACCTGTTGTTGTTTCTGTTGTATTGTCCTTGTCTGGTGCAGTAGTTTCAGGCTCTCCTTTTTTCTTTTCAACCCTGATTGTTATATCCTTTGTTTTAGTGTCACCTGACTTATATGTTGTAGCAAATGCAACATTCATATCACATGCACCATTGATTCCTGGGATATATGCTGTACTTGTGTACTGCCATATATTATATCCAAAGCTAAGATCTGGAACTTCATCACCATCTTCATACAATCTGTTACTTGGACTGTTATAATACTTATAGAAATACCAGGCAAGCCATACATTATACTTTGATGTAAGTCTGTTTGTGTGAACCTTATTTATCCAGTCATTCTTACTCATATATATCATAGGCTGATATCCATGACTCTTTACTGTATCGCAGAACGCCTCACATATGCTTGTAAGTTCATCTTTGTTAAGTCTGTCACATGTTCTGTAGCCGCTTGATGTCTCCCAGTCGAAGGCCACAGGATATGTTATGTTATAGCCCTTTATAAGATTAAGCATATACGATGCCTCTTCATATGCCTCCTGGACACTTAGTGCCTGTGAGAAGAAGTATACTCCTACCTGGATACCATGGGCTGTTGCCTGCTCTATATTGTATCTGAAATAATTATCCTCATACAGACTACCATCATCTCCTATAGATCTTCCAGCCACCTTAATCATGGCAAACTTATAACCAGCATCTGCAACAGCGCCCCAGTCAATACCGCCAGCATCGTTCTGCCAGTGTGACACATCAATTCCGTTAACTGTTTCTGTTACTGTCATGCCTGGTGCTGTATATTCATAATGAACCTTGTAGTTTCCTGCATTCTCAAGTGTAACCTTTATATCCTCAGGATTACCATCATAATTCTTAACCTCATCACCTGTCATTGAAGCAACCACATTTCCAGCTTCATCTGTTATAGTAAATCCAATAGGTGCTGATGAATTATAAAGCTCATCAATCCTTACGCCAGCAAGTGGTGCATATTCCCCGCCTGCTGTAACTGTTTTATCAGGATTATCAACTATAATATCATAATCCTTTGCTGTATCGTTCACTTTACTGTTACCTGAATCAGGTTCGTCAACTTCTACATCGCCGCCTATTTCAGTTGTCGAGTCATCTTCTTTAATCTTATCTGCAAGGTCCTCTTCTGGTATAAGCTCAACCGGCTTATCTGCACTTATGACTATTTTCTTACCATCATATTCAAACTCAAGTGATGAATCTGTTTCTATTACCTCTGTTTCCTCTTCCGTCTCAGTCTGTGCTGTAGTTTCCTCTGTAACTTCTTCGACTGTAGCCATGACTATAGTCTGCATAGTTTCTTCCTGTGCTGTTTCTACAACAGCCACTGTATCAGTCTTTGAGTGATTTCCAAGCACTACTGCAACGACGATACCTGTAACTGCCACTGCACATACCGCCCCTGCTGCTGACAGACAGACAACCTTATGAAGTGAAACGAATTCTTTTAGTTTGTTTAATAGTTCTTTTGCCTTATTCACTTTTCATTCCTCTTTTTCGTATTCTGTATATAATGACACAATATTCACCATATACACCTCTAGTCTACAATTAACATATTTTAGCACATGCACTTACACTTTTCAATCAGTGTTTAATTAATTATTGCAATTGTAACATTAAGATATGCGGCAAATGTGACCCATAACAGATATGGAACCATAAGCCATGCTGCGGCCCTGTTAACATGAAAGAAACGCCATATTGTAAATATTATAAGCACCCACAAAAGCATCAGCCATATAAAAGCCAGCCATAATGCTTTAAACTTAAAAAATATTACAGACCAGCCTATATTCACAAAAAGCTGTACTCCATATAATACAAGAGCTTCTACCCTGTCAGCATCACTTGTTTCACATACTATATATGAGGCTATTCCCATAAGCACAAAAAGTATTGTCCATACAACAGGAAAAAGCTGACCTGGTGGCGAGAGTATGGGCTTATGAAGATTTTTATACATCTCCATTGAATTCCCAGTAAGAAGCCAGGATATAACACCTGCTCCCAGACTCACAACCAACGCCAATATCAGCCTTTTCCAATTAATTCCTTTATTTGCTGTCATAAACCTTCTCCAATCTGCTGCATATGCTTTTATACATAGCTGCATTTATAATCTAGGATTATAGTTTATGTAAAGATATAATAATTATTCATAAATACATACAAAACAATTGTCAACATATATTCTGTCTTACTATTCTTTTACAGACGTTCTTCTGCCTTATCAAGTGCCGCCGCCACAACAGCATCCATATCATAATACTTATATTCGCCAAGTCTTCCGCCAAATATAACACCATCCAGTTCTTCTGCAAGCTTCTTATATTCAGCATAAAGCAGACTATTCTTCTCATCATTGACAGGATAATAAGGGTCATCCCCCGGCTTCCATTCAGAACTGTACTCCCTGCTTATAACTGTTTTAGGCAGCTCATTGCCATTCTCATCCTTACCGAACTCAAACCATTTGTGTTCTATTATTCTTGTATAAGGACTCTTTTCATCAGTATAATTAACCGCTGCATTGCCCTGGTAGTTAGGCATATCCAGCACTTCTGTTTCAAAACGTACACTTCTGTACTCAAGTGTCCCAAGCTTATAGCCAAAATATTCATCTATCGGTCCTGTATACACAACATTTGATGCAAGCTTATCCAGCTCTTCTTTTTCTTTAAGATAATCTGTGGACAGTCTTACCTCTATTCCATCAAGCATATTTTCAACCATTCTTGTATATCCACCTATTGGAATACCCTGATAAAGTGCATTAAAATAATTATTATCAAATGTAAATCTAACTGGAAGTCTTTTTATAATAAATGCAGGAAGCTCTGTGCAAGGTCTTCCCCACTGCTTCATTGTATAGCCCTTTATAAGCTTCTCATATATATCTGTTCCAACAAGGCTTATTGCCTGTTCTTCAAGATTGTGCGGATTACTTATGCCTGCTGCCTGTTTCTGTTTTTCTATCATCTTACGTGCTTCATCTGGTGTAACAACACCCCACATTTTATTAAATGTATACATGTTAAATGGAAGTGAATATAGCTCACCATTATAATTAGCCACAGGTGAATTCGTAAATCTGTTGAATTCTGTGAATCTGTTAAGATATTCCCATACCCTTTTATTATTAGTGTGGAATATATGGGCTCCATACCTATGTACATTTATTCCCTCTATCTTTTCTGTATATACGTTACCTGCTATGTGATCTCTTTTATCTACTACAAGTACTTTTTTTCCGGCATCTGCTGCCTGTCTTGCAAATACTGCGCCGTACAGACCGGCACCAACTATTAAATAATCATACATAACCTCGCTCCTTTCTCATGTTTGGGCGGGTCAGAAGGTTAAAAGCCTTTTCGTGCGAGCACGAACGGCTTTTCACTTTCTGACCCTGGCATCGTCATAGTAATGTTTAAAGTAGACGCGGTAGAATATTGCCCAGGTATCGTTAAAAGCTCTTATACAATCTTTTATTCCAATCCTGTTTGAGTCTTTTTCTCTTACGAAAACTACTTCTACCGGCATCTGTGCTATCTTAAAGCCTCTTCTGTGAACTGCAACAAGAAGCTCTATGTCATATGCAAAGCCGGATGTCCTTATAAGATGCCCTACTGGTTTTATAGCCTCTGCCTTAAACACCTTAAGTCCCGTCTGTGTATCCTTGACATTCAGATGGAACAGTAAAAGAAGCATTATATAATAGCACATGCTTATGACTTTTCTTTTAAATGGATATTTAAGCTTTGAATCCTTATGGAACTTGCAGCCTATAACCACATCCACATTGTCGGTAAGCATCTTGTTAAGATATCCTTCAAGCTGTGATGGGTTAAGCTCTAAATCCGCATCTACAAATGCTATATATTTTCCGTTTGCCTGCGATACTCCTGCTATTATTGCATTACCCTTTCCCCTGTTTTTATCAGAGGTCACCAGTCTTACTCTCTTATCCTCTTTCTGTGCCCTTATAATCTCGGACTTTGTGTTATCCTTACTTCCATCATTAACTGCAACTATCTCTATATCTTTTACAAACGAGGAAACTATATCCAAAGTTTTCATTATACTTGAATATATAAGTTTTTCTTCGTTGTATGCCGGCATAATAACAGACAGCATTCCGTCAAGTTCAATCATATACTTCCCCCTATAAACAATACTGATAATTGTACACTAATATATATATTGTATCAACCATAGTTTATCACGCAGGTATAATGTAAGCAGCAAAAGATATTTTATATTTTCTGCCATATCATACTTATATATCACAGATATTAAAAAAAACAGACCTCTGTATTAATCTACTTAGAGGTCTGTCTTTAATCACCTATACAGCCTGTGGTATGAAATATTATTTTCTTCTACATGCTGTATATTAACTTAATGCCGGCAACGGGAATCGAACCCGTATGGGAGTATAAGTCCCGCAGGATTTTAAGTCCTGTGCGTCTGCCAGTTCCGCCACACCGGCTCTTTGGTATATTTTAATACATAACAAGTACTTGGCGCAGCCTAAGTTAAGCTTTACTGCCAGCAAGTCTGTGCTATGTAGAATGGGCGGAGAAGGATTCGAACCTTCGAAGGCAGTGCCAGCAGATTTACAGTCTGTCCCCTTTGGCCACTCGGGAATCCACCCATTTATCATAGGCAGACATAACGAATCATATCTGCCAACGAAACTTTTTGAAGTTTACCACACATATCAGTTCATTGCAAGTCTTTTTTTATATTTCTATATATTTTCTATATATTTTATGCATAGCCCTGCGTGTATACACATAGCCGCTGCCTGTAAGCATACTGAATCACCCGGCTAATATCGCATTTCCACAGATGTTATTCTAAAACCTTTATATTTTTTAAAATTATCATTTCCTATGCTGTTAATATAATTATATATGCTTACGGTCTCTTCCGGAACAAATGTTATCTTAACAAGACCATCGCTTCCAATCGCATCTGCTGGAATAGTAAACATATTCTTATTATCATTAACCTTATCTTCCCTTATCTTGTCACCATACTCATTCTTATGATACATAACTGACACATCTGTATTATCATATGCTTCAACTGTTCCTATATACACATTGTTGGCATACACCTTTGTTGACGTATTATAGCTTGCACCATATACATCAAGCACTACATCAGAAGGCACATTTGTATTAAATCTGTAATATAACGCTGCTTCATTTCCATTGGTTGTATATATTCCAGTATGAAGGGAATAAAAGCCCTTGGAATATCTATATGGTATCTTTAACTTTAATGCTGTGCTTTTTTCACTGCTGTCAGTATCTGCTGTGTCAGGATCACCTGCTTTATCAGCCTTATCATCTATATTGTCAGATAAATTACTGTTCTCAGCAGCAAGCATCTTCTGGAAATACTTATCTAAGGCTGAATCTCTGTTAGATTCCACGCTGTCTTTATCGGCTTCATTATTATCTGCATCGTCCTGTTCATTTCTTCCTGATGGATCTCCATATAGCTTTTCTTCTTCAAGAAGCTTCTTATACTCCTCAAGCTTTGATATATCATATATATCAATATCTCCAAAGTTATAATCAAGTCCATGCTCTCCTGGCCACTTTGAAAGCTTTCCGTCAACATAATACAGATCATACTCCTGTGATACCTGCCTTTTTGATCCAAGCACAAGTGTTGCAAGGTAAAACACAGCAAGCGCCGCTGTTATAATATAGCATATTACATTAATTATCTTTTTATTCTTCATATATATCCTCATTTCTGTCATACTTACCGGCTGTATCAGGCTGTAAATGCGTTAACACCTGCTGTAAACCATAACCATATAAGAAACGCTTCCATAATAACAACTAAAGCTGTTGCACAGAGTTTTATATCCTTCTTATCTGCAAGATAATCATATATACCTATAAATATTACATAACTTCCAACTATAAAACGACACATAGACATAACTCCACCTGTCAGTGGGATTATAAGAGTTATTATAGCAAATAGAACCTCTTCATAATATCCATTCCTTAGCATATATACATATACAACTATTGCAAGAATAACTACTAGTGGTATCCAGTATCTTTCAGCATATATGTTGTTGAAGAAATCCCATATCATATTACCTATGTATCCTGCGCCATCCTCTCTCCATGCTGTCTGCACATGTCTGAACGCCCACGCATCACCACATACCCAGTAAAGATGCAGCATATTTACGAATATTCCCGCAGGACATATAAATATCTGAAGCATTCTTACAGGTGTGCATAAGGTATCCTTTATAAAACTTCCAGCCTTTTTAAGGCTTATTTTTCCACTATATGAATCTCGATACATTCCAAGCACAAGCGGAAACACTAATATAACACCGACTATCCTTGTACAGCTTGCAAGCATTGCCGCAAATGCTGGTATCCAGTAATTTCTTTTACCATCCACATCCTTTTTCAGATAATAAAAGAATATTGAAAGAAGCATCATAAACAAGGTTTCAGAGTAAACACAATGCAGATAAAATGTGTATGGTCCCATGTATAAAAGCACCACTGCTATATATCCTAATCTTCCAGGTTTATATAGTCTTACAGTCTTTACAAGATAAAGTCCCGTTATATAAGTAAATATAGAACTAAGTATTATACCTGCCTGTTTATAGTTCAGGAAAAAGAATATATATTTAAACCATCTTATAAGCACCGGAAACAAAGGGAAAAACGCCCAATTTGCCTGTCCATCCCCTGTTTTTATACTACCGACAAGGCTATAACCCTTCTCAGCTATTTTTATATACCAGTCTGCATCTCCCCCAAGAAACATCTTGGCAAAGGTTACATTATTACCAAATGCAGAGTTAGTAACACATCCTATAAATATATAGAATAATTTTGAAATAAACAAAATTATAAATACATCCCATGCAAGTTTACGGTTTTCTTTAGTAGTCAATCTGTTCCATACTCCAGACATTTTTTCTTTCATACATTCTCCATTCTACTAATTACTGTTCTTCCTTCATAAGCAATGCAACATATCTTTTTGTTGCATCCTGCCATGTAGGAAGTGGGGTAAAGCCATTTGCTGCAAGCTTGCTCTTATCAAGTCTTGAATTAAAAGGTCTTGCTGCTTTAGATAACCCATACTCTTTTGTCGTTACAGGAACAACCTTTGTATTAAGTCCTGCCTGCTTATATATTTCAAGGGTAAAATCATACCATGATATATATCCACCCTCATTAGTAGCATGATAATATCCATACTTATCTGTTTCTATCATATCCACTAAAAGAACTGATAAGTCAAGGGTATATGTAGGCGTTCCTATCTGGTCACATACAACTCTTACTGTATCATGTGTCTTTCCTACGTTAATCATTGTCTTTATGAAGTTCTTTCCATTAACACCAAACACCCATGCTATTCTTACTATAAAGTACTTATCTAAAAGCTCAGAAACCGCAAGTTCTCCCTCAAGCTTAGTCTGTCCATACACATTAAGCGGCTTATAATCCTTGCAGTCAGGCTCCCATGGCTTATCACCCTGGCCATCAAACACATAATCTGTACTTATATATACCATCTTGCAGTCAAGCTTCTTAGCTACCCTTGCTATATTTCTTGTTCCACCTGCATTAACTGCACGCACCTTTTCTACCTTATCATCATCTTCTGCCATATCAACAGCTGTCCATGCAGCGCAATGTACTATAACATCCGGATTAACTTCTGTGATAATATCTTCTACTGCCTTTTCATCAGTAATATCCATCTGGACATATTCCATGTTAACAACAGCAGTCCCATCGTCAGCTCCACTGTACTTTTCTGCTATATCACTTCCTACCCCTGTATATCCTCTCTTTGCTAATTCATTCATTACATCATGTCCGAGCTGCCCTGATACTCCGGTAACTAATACTTTCATGCTTATCCTCCACGTCTTAGTTATTATTTCTATATCTATTTACAAAATCATACACTATTTTACCAAGTCTTTCAGGTAAATATCTGTTTACTACTGCTTCATAAGCTGATTCATCCACATTTGCATTATAATTTAGCATAATCTGTGCAAGATTCTTTATCTGTTCATCAGCACTGCAATATAAATCAAATGTATTAATATTTCCATCTGTTATCTCATCAAATATAGGAAGATTACTTGCAATTATTGGTTTATTGAATCTCATAACTTCTATTATTGGCATACCAAAGCCCTCTGCCTTTGACGGAAACACAAACGCAGACATTCCAGCATACAACTCAAGCTTTTTATTATGTGCAACATAATCAAGATATGTTATGTCCTTATCTTTTTCCATTGCATCGTGTACAAGAGTATTGATATCATCCTCCTGCATCTTTCCACCAAGAATAAGCTTCTTTTTTCCGCCAAGCTCCTTATATTTTAAATATCCATTTATAAGAAGATCAACGCCTTTTCTTTTTTCCATATTTCCTATATACAGGAAATAATTTTCGTCTGTACTTATCCATTTTTTCCTGACTGGATTAGATATTATATATGCATTGACATTATCTATATCTTTAGCTTCGGGAAAGAACTTCTCTGTTGTACGTTTTGTCTGCTCTGAATTATACAGAATCATATCCGTATTTTTTAATGTCTTTTTTAAATTATGCTTAAAATATATGTTATACACTCTTCCAAAATATTCAACATATTCTATTGGAAACATGTCATGTATAGTTATCATTATCCTGTAATCACCCTTAAGCTTCACCGGTATGATCGTATTAACCTCCCAGAATATATCCGGCTTTATAAGCTCAAGCTGTTTCTTTACAAATGCGAAATATGAATACACTCCAGCACTTTTATAAACCTTTTTGCCCTGCGTATATACCTTTATCCCTTTATTCTGAAACGATTTAATATATTCGCTTTCAGCCACATCTGATATAAGAACGAATTCCATATCCTCATACTTTATAAGCTGTTTTAAAAAATCGTTAAGATACATGCCCACTCCACTTGGTCTGCTGCCAAGTGTTCTCGCATCAATCGCTATCTTCATAACCTTCCTCTGATTCCATACTTAATTATCACTCTATATACCAGCCGCATACCTGTCCATAAGCTGTGCCAGACCTGCTGCTGACTTCTTCCATGAATGTGTGTCAAGCACCTTAACTGCTGCTTCCTTTTCTTTTTTAGCATCACTGTTATCAAGCAGCTCATCCAGATTAACATCTGCATCATTACAGTTAATATACAAAGCCGACTCTCCATATATCTCATGCAGTACCGGAATATCCCCCAGTATGATACGGGCACCCATACATAACGCCTCCATAGGTGGAATTCCAAAGCCCTCATATGTTGATGGAAAAACAAATGCCTTACAGTATTTCATAAGTGCCCTTGCCTCTGCATCTTTTGCATAACCGATCAAAACAACGTTAGGCAGCTTTTCTATGCCTGACCTGTCACCAAGAGAACGGCCTGCTATAACATATGTAACCTCAGGATGCATCTTTGCATTTTCAAGTATCCATTTAAGATTCTTATTAGGAGCAAGCGATGCAAGATAGAAATAATACCTGCCTCTCTTTATCCTTGAGGCATACCTGTCAAATATTATTTCATCTACGTTATCTATGTTAAAATGCTGCCATCCATTACCAGCAACAACTATATCTGTATTCTTCAGGCTGTAGTTATCAAGAATTTCACGCTTTGAATACTGACTTACCGTCATAATCGCATCAGCTTTCTTAAACGCTTTAAGATACATAAACTTTCTAAACAGTATTTCATGCCAGTCACCAGGTTCGGTAAAGAAACCTGGATGTGTCTTAAATGCTATATCATGAACTGTTACTATTCCATTTTTCATTAAAAGTGAAACTTCGTTACACAGATACACCGGTTTTGCTTTCTGTCTGTTAACATAGTGCTGAAATGTAAGCTGTTCCCATTTTCTTCCAGATACACCTTTAAGTATGACAATTTTTATATTATCATACTTCGTTTTATAGCTGTTAATCTCTGCTGATGTCCCTTCTGAATCTATCTGCGGAACTGCTATTTCAACATCATATGGCTTGTCCTTAATCATTTTATCAAGCTGAGCTGTTATTTCTCTTGCATACCTTTGTACACCCAGAACCTGTCCATATAAAAATCTTCCATCAATAATATATTTCATACCGAACCTCGATTCCTGCTTTGCAACTGTTTCTTTGTTTTTTAACTACCTGTTGCCGTTAGGCTTGTATGTCGGAACGAATTCCTTAACAAGCACCTTAACTGCTGCTGCATCTTCACTATATGCTGTTTCTTTAAGTATTTCTAACCTTTTCTCAAAATCCTTCTTTTCAAACTCTATTGGTTTGCCTATATGAATGAGCTTATTATCTGTATCCTGCATGCCTTCCTCTGCCATCAGAAGCTCCTCATATAACTTTTCTCCTGGACGTAATCCTGTATACTTAATCTCCATATCAACACCAAGAGTATAGCCGGAAAGTCTGATAAGATTCTTTGCAAGATCATCTATCTTTACCGGGTCACCCATATCAAGTATGAAGATTTCTCCACCCTTTGCATAGGCACCTGCCTGGATAACCAGTGATACTGCCTCAGGTATCGTCATAAAATATCTTATAATATCAGGATGTGTGACAGTTACAGGTCCTCCCGCTGCAATCTGTTTCTTAAAAAGCGGTATAACCGAACCATTACTTCCAAGGACATTACCGAATCTTACTGCAACGAATTCTGTCCTTGATATCCCATTATAATACTGGATAATCATTTCACATATACGTTTTGTGGCACCCATAATATTAGTCGGATTAACCGCCTTATCAGTACTTATCATAACAAAACGCTTTGTCCCATATTTGTCAGCCATATGTGCCAGGTTCCATGTACCTGCAACATTATTCTTAATGGCCTCATTAGGACTTCCCTCCATAAGCGGTACATGCTTATGTGCTGCTGCATGATATACAATATCCGGCCTGTAGTGAGAAAACAGCCACTCAAGTCTTGTATTGTTTCTTATTGAACCTATGAGAGTGACTACATTGGCATCTGGATTAGTCATTTTTAATTCCTGCTGGATATCATAAGCACTGTTTTCATATATATCAAATATTATAAGACACTTTGGATTATGCTTAACAAGCTGTCTGCATAACTCCGAACCGATTGAACCGCCACCGCCTGTAACAAGCACTGTCTTTCCAGATACATATCCTAATATAGACTCTACATCTACCTTGATAGGATCCCTGCCTAAAAGATCATCTACATCTACATTTCTGATATCCTGGACATTAATCTCTCCATCCATCATCTGATACACACCAGGTATGATCTTTAAGTTACAGTTAGTTTCCTTGCATATATTGAGTATTTCTCTTTTGGTATCCTGAGATGCTGATGGAATAGCAAATATTATTTCATCTATATCATAGTATCTTGCATACTCTTTTATCTGATTCCTGTTACCGACTATCTTTACTCCTCTTATATACTTTCCAACCTTTTTTGCATCATCATCTATGATACATACAACCTTTGAGTTATCAAGATATCTTGAGTTGGCTATTTCTCTCATGAGTACGTTAGCCGCCTCTCCGGCTCCTATTATCATTATCTTTACCTGTTCTGATGTATGTCTGTATTCCTGTATAACAGTTCTTAACATTCTATACATAAAACGGCTTGCGCACATTGCTACAACGAGGAATACACCAGTCATGAAATAACAGGCTCTTGGAAGCATTTCACCTGTAACTGCGGTAAGGCATATATGAACGCCTTCTGCAACTATACAGGCTTCTACTATCTTATACAGCTCAGCTATACTGGCATACTGCCACAGACTATGATACATCCTGAAGCACCAGAATATAATAAGTGTTATTATTGTAAATGGAATCCATGTATCCTTAAAGCTATCTATATATTGTGGTTCAATCGCTGAAAAATCAACATTAAACCTCATTACAAGTGATAGTATTACACTTCCATTAATGAGGATAATATCAGTTATTATAAGAAAAAATCGTCTTATAATAAGCTGAAGCTTATCTTTTCTTGTCTCTCCCATATCTAACCTCTTTCCTGCTTATCCATAAGTCCCACAATTGTTCCTGCTCCATAACTTACATGAAGCATGAGGAATAATACTGGAAGCAGGATATTTGTTATATTTTTCTTTTCACCTGCTTTAACTGATGATACCGCTGCCATAGTACATGCCAATGTTCCATACAATACCCACATAACAACGGTAAGTGTTGTAATAATATTTTTTATTTTCCCAGGCAGCCATATGCTTTTCCTGCCATTTTTCTTTGTACCGCTGCGTGATAACCGTATTCTTACATCATCAGCCACTTTAAGTCCTGTTAAAGAGAGCGCAGATGCCATAATAGCACTTACAAACGCAAATGGCACAAAATGATATATGCTAAGACACCCTGGACACACTTTGCTCGTCTTTCCTATCCAGAAACCGTTTGCATACTTCTGTTTAAGCATAGATGAAAGACTGCTCCTTGTATACTGGTATGAAATAATATCAGGATCAAAGCACAGCTTATATCCTGCCTTTCTCATACGATAATGAATCTCATTATCCTCTGTTCTAGCAAGCTCTTCATTAAAAAAGCCAACCTTTTCAAACACTTCTCTTCTGTATGCCGCATGGAATAAGGATTTAACATATGTTTTTCCTGGATTATTCCTGTAAGCTGCTATGCTTGAACCAAACATACTGCTTTCTGCGAGCAATAACGTTTCCTTGAAGGGTGTTGGCTCATCTATTATATTAGGTCTCTGCCCACCGCATATATACTCACCAGTGTTAAGAACTGCTACATTCTTACTCACAAAATCCTGTGGTATAACTGCATGTGCATCTACCTTTATGATTGCATCTCCCTTATACTCCCTTAACGCTACATTCCATCCACTTGGAAGTGTTCTTTTAGGATTATCAAGAACTACTACCCTGTAGAATTCATTTTCATTATTTTTTGCAAAATCAACCATAATATCCCTTGTCTTATCAGAAGACATACCATCAACAAGTACAATCTCCATAGACTTATGGTCATAATCCTGCTCTTTAATGCAGCTAAGTATATTGTTTATGCTGTTTTCCTCATTGTATGCAATCACACACATAGTTATAAACAACTTGTCCATCTTACGTTATTCCCTTTCTGCACTTATTACACATTTATGCTTCTTCCAGCAGCTTTACTTCCTGTCCTTCCTGTTACTGATAATCTGTCATTTCCTGTTACTGATGTGAATGTATCCCATAACACCCTGCAGTCTTCCACAAAGCCAAACTTCTTAAGCGCCTCAAGATTATATTTCATCTTGGCAGGAAGTACCTCTTTAACATAAGCCTCATCCGGGTCAGCTGCTCCCGCAAGTATCTTATCTTCATCTTTATAAGCTATGCTCGTCCTTGATGTAAGCCCTGCTGGCAGAAGTAATGTTGCATACATTTCTTTTGTATATTTTTTTACATATTCAGGAACCTCAGGTCTTGTTCCAACCAGTGTCATATCTCCGTTGATTATGTTAAATACCTGTGGGAACTCATCCGCTCTTATCTTTCTTAAAACTTTTCCAACCCTTGTTATTCTGTCATCGTTATCTACTGTCACAGAAGCTCCAAGCTTTGGTGCATCAACAACCATAGTACGGAACTTGTATATGCGGAATATCCTTCCATACTGTGTAACTCTTTCCTGTCTGAAAAAAACAGGTCCTCTCGAATCAAGCTTTATACAGACAGCTATGACAAGCATAGGAACCGCAAGAAACATAAGCATAATAGATGCCACAACTATATCAAACAATCTTTTTATCTTAAGTGACATCTGTCTTTTTTTTATTATATTGTAATATTTTCTGACTTCCCTGGTTCTCATAACCCCAGGAAGTTCATTCCATCTTCTTAGCTGCATATTAGCTACTCTCCGTTCACTTGTGCTGTTATACCATCTTCTTAATGCTGTTAAAGTTTTCTATTACATAACCAACCTGTTCATCTGTAAGATTAGTATGCAAAGGAAGTGTGACCTCATTATGATACATTTCATATGAAGCCGGATAATCTGATATATCAAAGCCAAGCTTCTTATATGCTGTATGCATAGGTAAAGGCTTAAAATGTACATTAGTTGCAATGCCTGCCTCTGCCATTTTTGTTATAAAATCATTTCTTGCCTGTGTATCTTTACCCATAAGGCGAACAAGATAAAGATGTCCACTCGATGTGTATTCATCTGTATAATGCTGTAGATACTCTATATCAGGCGCCTGTATGCCTTCGTTATACATGCCTATTATCTGTCTTCTTCTTGCAAGCAGACCAGGATATCTATCCATCTGTACAAGACCTATAGAAGCAACTATATCTGTCATGTTGCACTTGTAGAGTGGTGCAACTATATCATATTCCCACGCTCCAAGCTTTGTTTTTGCAAGTGCATCCTTAGACTGTCCATGAAGTGACATAAGCATAATATTTTTATATATTTCTTCATCATCAACACCAGGAAGCTCTCTCCATACAAGACCTCCACCCTCTCCTGTTGTAAAACTCTTTACAGCATGAAACGAAAATGATGTAAAGTCTGCACATTCCCCACTCATAAGCCCACCACGGCTGGCTCCATATCCATGTGCTGAATCTGCCAGTATAAGAACCCTTCCAAGTGCCTCCTGATATAAAGATGCTGGCTTAAACAGATGCTTTTTGCTTTCAAGTATGCTTCTTATCCTATCGTAATCTACCATAACTCCAGCGATATCAACCGGAATAACAGCCTTAGTCTTATCTGTTATTGCATGTTCAAGTGCATCATAATCAAGGTGATACGTTCCCTTCTCTACATCTATAAGCTTGAGTGTGGCTCCTACGTGACATACTACACTTGCAGATGCTGTGTAAGTATATGCCGGAACAATAACCTCATCTCCTGGTCCTATATCAAACAGTCTTAGGGCTGTTTCCATGCATGCTGTAGCCGAATTAAGGCATGCACCTCTTTTCGTATGTGTGAATTCTGCCATACGTCTTTCAAGTTCTTTAGTCTTAGGACCTGTTGTTATCCATCCTGATCTTAATACTTCACCTACAGCTTCAACTTCTCTTTCTGTCATATCTGGTGGTGAAAATGGTATATTCATCCTCTTTGTCATTATTAACCTGATACCTCTTTTCTATACATATCTATGATATAAATGTCAGAAGTGAATTCTGACATTCACCTTAAACATCTTCTCTTAAATACCTGTCTTACATACCTGAATTAAATATCTACTTTGATGACGATGCTGTTGGTTCTGCTGCCGTATGCTCAGTTGATGATGCTACCTTAGTCATAGCTGGAAATGAATAAGTCATATCTCCTGCTGTGTCAGGAATCGACACTGTATAACTAACATTATTATATCCTGACTGCGATAACGTAATCGTCCTGTTTCCACTTGTCTTACTGAACGTGCATGGAATAATTCCAATATATACGCTGTCAACATATAAAGCCGCACCCTCTGGCGCTGTTATCTTTACACTATAGCCGCTTGTATGACTAGCTGCTGTCGTCTTAGCTGTACTTGACGTAGTACCTGATGAGCTTGTTGACGTCATATCTATAACCTTAGTCGTATAATCCGAATTCACAACAAAAGTTTCTGTATAAGCCGTATAATGATTAGCCTGCAATACAAGACTATGCCTTCCATAGCTAAGACTTACCGGCTTAGAATAATCCACTTCACTTCCATCTATCGTCATAACTGCATTCGCAGGTGTTACCTGGAAGTTGACAGTTCCCTTCTTAGTAGCTGGTGTCTGATATTCAGAAAAATCAAGAGCTGTAGTTTCATCTTTCCTTATAGTAACTTTCTTTACAGCTTTCATATCTCCATTCTGTATCTCAACATCATAGCTTCCAACCGGTGCTGTAACCATCATATTATCTGTAACTTTGTTAAATCCATTGCTTCCAAGTGTTATATATCCTCCTACAAATGCATCTATGCCTGTAAGCTCGATATATCCATGTCCGTTATCAACCACTATGGAATAAAGCTTATCACCTATTCCGCGCAACGTCAGAATATCCTCTTTTACAATCTGTGCCATACTTATCTGGCTATCCGAAGATCTTATAAAAATATTGTCTGTATATGTAAGAACTGTCTGTCCTATAGTAATATTTTTCTTTGCTTCATCAAAGGTAATATCCGATACATCATTTCTTTCCCATGCATCCTTAGAACCATATATCTTTAATGCCTTGCCTGTCTTATCACAATACACATCATATATCTCACCTGGCTGCATAACAGATGCTGCTTTTATCTTTCCATATGCATCCTGAATATCGGTTCCTCCTGTATATATCACGGAATATTCTGTTCCAGACTCTACATCCACAAAATGCATGTTCTTAAGGCTGGTATCCACAGCCACAAGCAGTCCTACAAGCGTCCTATTCTTATTATTGCCAGTAATATCTGATATATTTCCCTGCTTTCTTGCCGGTGTAACAGCACTTCCCGGTATAACTGTCCCACCACTTTTTGTACTTTTACAACCCGCTGCACATAAAACAACAATGACAACAAGCAGGAATGCGGTCATCCTTTTAACCGTTCTTTTGTAAGAGTTAGAATGTCTTTTCATATTATTTATTTTTGTATATATATTATTCATCTTTACTACCTGATTAAAGCCTGTTTCCTCAAATAAATATACCCTCAATATAGTATATCTGGTTGAATTTTACCACACACAGCATATTTTATCAATCAATTCTCTTTTTCTTCCATTCTGCTCTATGACCTTCCTTAATTTTTCTACATTTTTCTCCGGAATCCATGACTTGTTTGCATTTATATACTGATTGATTATCTTCCAGAACTTCTCCGGATATGACAGTAAAACCATGAGCAGCCCCATCTCTTCATCGCTTAATGGACATATTCTGTCATATTCATCAACAAGCCTGTAAAACATCCTGCTGTCCCAGTTATACTTCTCCATCACCTTTCTTATAAACTGGTACAGATCATTAATCTGACATTCATTTTTGTATCTGTCAAAATTAACAATATACGTATTCTTACCATTGAGCAACACATTATGATATGTATAGCTTCCATGTGACAACTCCATGTTTTGCGCTGCCATCATAAGACGTTCATCAAATGCTTCACTCATAAGCTGTTCATTTGCCCTGCATGCTTCTTCGTAAAAGACTTCAATATTTTTAAAGGCTATTTGTTCAAATATCTGTTTTCCCTTTTTTTGTTTAAGATAATTGTATGCCTTTTTCAGCTCCCTTGTGTGTTTTGCATATGTTTTTCTTAACTCTGTCTCTTTTGTATAGCCTGTAATCCTTCTTACCTTCTGACATGCTTCAAGCTCCGTGCTTTCATCGCACACATTATCCTGCACATACAACATATCTGGTGTTATCTGTCTTAACGCCGCATGCATATATGCCATAGCCGAAACAGCCATGCACATATCATTTTCATCTTTTACATTACTTTCTTTTGCATCAAACCAGTTCTTCATTATATATTTTCTTCCATCCTCGTCCTCAGATATAATTAACCCCTCTTTATTTCTCATGTAAGTATCAATACACGTATATCCAATCCCATCAAGCACCTGTGTCAGCTTGTTTTCTCTCTCATAGTATCTGTCCGCTTTTTCACATTGTATGAAAAGCTTATAGCCCTGATCTGTCTGCACTATAATCCCCCCACGTCCCCTTACCATACGTCTTATTCCTATATCATACTGTTCTAATACCTTTTCTGACTTCTCATTCACAGACATAAACCTCCCATTAATCCTACTTATCATATGATATGAACTTATTAAAAATGCATGTCCTTATAAATTCCTGTGATATTAAACGACATAGGATTTTGACGTCACCAATATTTTTTGATAAAATCATTTTGCATTTATAATTAACAGCTTATTATGGCATAGTGCAGGATTGGAGATTTTATGAACAAAAATATATCTAAGAAACAGGCTTACAGCTTTAACACTTCGAATAACTTTAAAATAGAACTCCCTGAAGATGTTTCATTTATAATAAACACTATTGAAAAAAACGGACATCAGGCATATGCTGTTGGCGGATGTGTACGTGACACTATAATGGGTGTTGTTCCAAACGACTGGGATATCACAACCAATGCCCTGCCAGAAGAAGTCAAATCATACTTCAATAAAACAATTGACACCGGCATACAACATGGTACTGTAACCGTCATGCTTCATTCAACAGGTTATGAGGTTACTACATACCGTATTGATGGCGATTATCTGGATGGCAGGCATCCCTCGTCTGTAGAATTCTCTGACAGGCTTACTGATGACCTTTGCAGAAGAGACTTTACCATAAATGCTATGGCATATAATGACAGAATGGGTCTTGTTGACAAATATGGCGGCATAGATGATATTAATAATAAAATAATAAGATGCGTTGGAAATCCTGTAGAAAGATTTACAGAGGATGCTCTTAGGATGATGCGTGCAATCCGTTTTTCTGCACAGCTTGGATTCACTATTGATGATAACACTTTTAAAGCCATAGAAAAATTGAGCACAAATATACAGAAGGTAAGCATGGAGCGTGTATGTGTTGAGCTTAAGAAAACACTCATGTCTGACAATCCTGATTTCTGCCGTTTATACGGAAACACTAATCTGTTCATGGATATACTGCCACAGCTGCACGACAGTTTTACTTCAAGGCAGTCTAAAAGAATTCTTCTGACATGCAGATATGTAGAAAAGAATTTTGCTTTAAGACTCGCCGCATGCCTTTCTACTGGCACTCCGGAGGATGCATATAATACACTCCGTCACCTGAGAATGGACAACAAAACCATTGATACTGTGGTAAAAATTCTTACATATTCAAAAAACCGTGTAGAAGAAACTGAACCTGCAATCAGAGAAGCACTCCATAAATGTGGACGTGATATATTTGAATCCATTATCAAGTATGAACTTGCTGCTGTAAAAGCAAGTGAGGAAGTAACCTTTATAACCAATCCAGGCAGACACAATCATCTTATAAATCTAAAAACTATGGCTGATGAAATACTTGCGCGCGGCGACTGTTTTTCCATCAAAGATCTGGATATCACAGGACTTGACCTTATAGAGTATGGCCTTAAAGGCACCCAGATTGGTGATACACTAAACTATCTGCTTGAAATCGTGATTGAAAATCCTAAGCTGAATGATAAAGCTACGCTGATTGGATTGCTGGATATGAAGTAGAAGATGAAGTAAAATATGAGCTAGGATATCAAGTAAAATATGAATCTGATATGATTTTTTATAAACTGATATAAAAGGGGATTAAGTGTGATGTGCACTTAATCCCCTTTGTATCAGCTTTTCTACTTTGCTATGAATCCTGACAATCCATACATCTATAACAGCTCTGGGCTGCAAAGCCTGCAAAAAACATTATTTACTTTTATTTAGTCTCTTTATTCTCGTTATATGCCTTCCTTGCCTCTGCTACTCCAGCCTTTATTCCGGCAACTCCGGCTTTAGCCACCTCTTTTCCAACTTTAGCAGCTTCCTTTCCTATACGTGAAGCTTCCCTGGCGACTTCCTTTCCAACCTTTGCAGCTTCATTTGCCGCCTTCTTAGCTTTCTCTTTTATCTCTTCCATATCGATATCAGCTGCTGCTCCAGCACAACTATCTGACTTTCTGCTGTCCGGATTAGATAATGCAGCCTGTGCTGCTGCAAGCCTTGCTATTGGCACTCTGAATGGAGAACAACTTACATAGTCAAGTCCTGCCTTATGACAGAATTCAATACTTGATGGATCGCCTCCATGTTCTCCACATATACCACACTTAAGCTCTGGGCGTGTCTTATGTCCTTTCTCAACAGCCATCTTAACAAGCTGGCCCACACCATTCTGGTCAAGTCTTGCAAATGGGTCTGATTCATATATCATGCTCTTATAGTAAGAATCAAGAAACTTTCCAGCATCATCTCTTGAAAAACCAAATGTCATCTGTGTAAGATCATTGGTTCCAAATGAGAAGAACTCTGCTTCTTCTGCTATTTCATTAGCAAGAAGAGCTGCCCTTGGAATCTCTATCATAGTACCTATCTTATACTTAATACCAGAGTTCATCTCTTTCTTAACAGCTTCTGCCTCTTCTATAACAATATCCTTTACATACTTCAACTCTTTTCTTTCTCCAACAAGAGGTATCATAATCTCTGGTGTAATAGTATACCCTTTTTCCCTTGATACTTCTATAGCTGCTTCCATAACCGCTCTCGTCTGCATTCTCGCTATTTCTGGATATGTTACTGAAAGACGGCATCCCCTATGTCCCATCATTGGATTAAATTCATGAAGTGTATCGCACTTTGCCTTTACCTCATCAATAGTAAGTCCCATATCATCTGCAAGTGCCTTGATATCTTCTGCATCTGTAGGCACGAACTCATGAAGAGGTGGATCAAGATATCTTACAGTCATTGGTCTTCCTTCAAGCGCCTCATACATAGCCTTAAAGTCAGCTTTCTGGAATTCTCCAATCGGCTTAAGTGCTTCAACTCTCTGCTCTACTGTATCAGAAAGAATCATTCTTCTAAACTTAGGTATTCTGTCTTCACCAAAGAACATATGCTCTGTTCTGCAAAGTCCTATACCTTCTGCACCTAACTCAACAGCCTTCTTTGTATCTGCCGGAGTATCTGCATTAGTTCTTACGCCAAGCTTTCTATATTCATCAGCCCAGCCCATAAGTCTTTCAAAATTACCACTTATAGTTGCTGCAACTGTCTTTATATCACCTTTATATATCTTACCAGTTGAACCATCCAGAGAAATGTAATCTCCCTCCCTGAATGTATATCCACCTAGTGTAAATACCTTTGCTTCTTCATCTATATTGATAGCACCGCAGCCAGATACACAGCATGTACCCATACCTCTTGCAACAACGGCTGCGTGTGATGTCATACCACCACGCACTGTAAGTATACCCTGTGCAGCGTGCATACCTTCTATATCTTCAGGTGATGTTTCAAGTCTTACAAGAATAACTCTCTCACCTTTGCCGCCCTTACCAAGCTCCTTAGCTTCATCGGCTGTAAATACAACTTTACCTGCTGCCGCACCCGGAGATGCTGGAAGTGCTTCTCCTATCACCTCGCCGCTCTTAAGTGCCTCTGCATCAAACATAGGATGAAGTAACTGGTCAAGCGACTTCGCATCTATTCTCATAACAGCCTCCTGTGGAGTAATCATACCCTCATCAACAAGATCGCAGGCTATCTGTATAGCTGCCTGTGCTGTTCTCTTACCATTTCTTGTCTGAAGAAAATAAAGTCTGCCTTCCTCAATGGTGAACTCCATATCCTGCATATCCTTATAATGTCCCTCCAGCTTCATGGCCAGCTCCATAAACTGTGCATAGCACTCTGGAAGATCATTTTCAAGCTGTGTTATAGGCTGTGGAGTACGTACACCTGCAACCACATCCTCACCCTGTGCATTGATCAGATATTCTCCATATATTCCCTTTTCTCCTGTTGATGGATTTCTTGTAAATGCAACACCCGTACCAGATGTATCACCTTTATTACCAAACACCATAGTCTGGACATTAACTGCTGTTCCCCAGTCACCTGGAATATCATTCATTCTTCTGTATACAATCGCTCTTGGATTGTTCCATGAGCGAAATACCGCCTTTACTGCTTCCATAAGCTGAACCTTTGGATCCTGTGGAAATTCTTCTCCCTTTGACTCCTTGTAAAATACCTTGAATCTTGTAATAAGCTCCTTCATATCATCAGCTGTAAGCTCTGTATCATACTTAACGCCCTTAGCAGCCTTTACTTCGTCTATAATCTTTTCAAACTCAGACTTTGATACTTCCATAACTACATCTGAAAACATCTGTATGAATCTTCTATATGAATCATACGCAAATCTTGGATTACCTGTTTTAGCGGCAAACCCCTCAACTGCAACATCGTTAAGTCCAAGATTGAGTATTGTATCCATCATTCCCGGCATAGATGCTCTTGCACCAGATCTTACAGAAACAAGCAGCGGATCGCTATTGTCCCCGAATTTCTTTCCGTTGTATTCCTCAAGCCATGCAAGTGCTTCGAATATCTGTGTCTTTATTTCCTCTGATATATTCTGCCCATTATCGTAATAATTCGTACATGCTTCCGTTGTAACTGTAAAGCCCTGTGGTATCGGCATACCAAGTCCTGTCATCTCCGCCAGATTAGCTCCTTTTCCTCCTAACAACGCTCTCATAGAAGCATTTCCTTCTGAAAATCTGTAAACCCATTTGTTCATAAGATTCCCTCCATTCATAACCCATGTTAAATTGTTCCGTACAATGTCATTGTTAAAATTATAACATACCCTGGCTGATTAAGCAATAAGCTTGTACGGATTTTTATACATATAGTATGATTATATTCATATTATGGAAAAATATTCATGATAGATGTATTGTTGTTTAATTGAATATTAGTTGGTGATGAACGGACGACAAATATAAGCTACAGGCAGTCCTGCACACTATGTTCAATGCCAGAAGCTTTGATTGGATATTTCTAAGTCTTTCCATATAAACTATGATAACTGACGCTACCGCTCAGACGCGCCGTCCATGGCGCGGCTTCGCTGCTTCGTACATCCGTGTACGAAGCTAGCTGGTTGACTAAGGGAAAGACTAAGAACTATCACAATCAAACTTCAAGTGCATTTCACATAGTATGCAGGACTGCCTGTAGCTTATATTTGTCTGTGTTGCGACATAATTTAATACTGAATATTCAATTAAATCCACATTCATTTTTCGTAAATCAAGCCACAACCAGACATAATATAAGTGAAAATCGGTGCTGCGCATACATCGTGAGATGCACTTGAAGTTCAATTGTGATAGTTCTTAGACTTTTCCTTAACTACCCAGCTATCCACAGACACGGATGTCTGTGGAAGTTCGATATGGGACACGGATGTCCCGTATCGAACGGTAGCGGAAACTACCATTACGTATATGAAAAGTCTTAGAAATATCCAATTGAAGCTTCTGGCATCGATGATGTATGTGCAGCACCTATTTTCAATTATATTATGTCGTCAGTTCGCCAACCGAATGTTTGCTAAACAACACTATTTCCATGTCTATGAGTAAGCAGCCACGCTGTTACAACAGCAACAGCCGGTACTGTAAGTATAACTCCTATACTTCCGGAGACTCCCTGCATAATCTCTATACCTATATTATACGAATTAATAATCTGTCTGAATGGAAGATTATATGCATAGTTAATAACAAGCTCACTTACTGCACTTCCTACAAATGCAAGTATAAGCGTATTTGACATAGTTCCCATCATATCACGTCCAACATTCATACCGCTTTTAAACAATTCGAAGCAGCCAAGCTGTGGGGCTTTGTCATGTATTTCACACATTGCCGATGATACAGACATTGCAACATCCATGACAGCCCCCAAAGAAGCTATGAGAATTCCTGAAAATAACAGCCCGCCTATCCGGATATTAGTTATCTGCCCTACATAAGAAAGCGTTTCTATGTTTGATACATTATATCCGTCTATATCTGCCACCTTGCCAAACAGCCATGCTGATAAGCCTGCAAGAAGCACACCTGTTACTGTTCCGGCTATTGCACATATTGTTTTTACTGTAAAGCCACTGATAAGATACATAGTAACTATTGTTGTTATAATTGTAATGATCACGGCAGCCCAGAATGGAGAAAATCCTCTGTATATGAGAGGTATGTATATCATAAATATTGACACGAACGTAAACACAAGTCCAACTACTGACTTAACACCATTCTTTCCACCTATTATACATATGAGCAGTAAAAATATTCCTACAAATGCAGCCACTGCCACTATTCTATCCTTTGAGTATACGGAGACATTTTTAGAACTACCCGATACACTCATATGCACTACCACCGAATCTCCCTTTTCACATACTGCTCCGAACAGTTTTCCCTCGGCACTTGTAGCATCTACTACTTCTCCCCTATACTCTCCAGATGTAAGCTGCACCTTTAACCTCTGATATCCGACCCTTATTCCGTCAGGTGACAGATTATCCTCTACCACCTCGATTACTCTGGCATTCTCATATGAATAACCCAGCGTTGTTACTATTGGTTCTTTATCTGTAACCCTCAGCCTGTCTGCCGCAAATATAAATGTTGCAATGCATATCACAACAACCACTGCTTTTACAACTACTTGTTTCTTATCTGACATTTACTTTTCCTTCTTAAAGCATATTAATCCATATATTTTTACTGGTTAAGCTTCTTTTTCTTTCTTTCTACAAGTATAATACCTGCGGCACCTGCCATTGAAAGACCTGCTGTTGTGTACCATGCTGCTACCTTAGCTGTATCCCCAGTCTTAACCGTGCTGCTTGAACCAGACGCATTTGCTGATGAATTTCTAAAACCAGATGCATCCTGGCCAGCTTCACCATTATCCTCTGTGCCTGTTCCATTTCCTGTACCTGCAGTATCCTCTGTTCCGTTTTCTGCTGCATTGTTATTATTTTCTGTGTTGCCCTTGTTATCATTATTCTCTACAGTCACAAGTCCCTTAACTGCATCCTGTAACGATGTTACCGCACTTGCTATATCTGTTGTTGTGCTTTCTGCATTTTCTGTAACAGCCTTTGCTGCTGTTATAGTATCTTCAAGAGTCTTTAAAGAAGCCTCTGTATAATTACCTGCCTTCTTAGCTGTATCATATGCAGCTTCTGCCTTTGCTATTTCTGTATCAAGTGCTGTCTTATCTGCCTGCTTTACAATCGTATATGCAGTCTTAACACCGCCATCTGCTACAAGTTCTTCATTAGATGCTGCATCATAAGTCTTTACTGTAAGAGTTGTATCTGTTATATCAAGAACAGAATATGTAGGTCTCCAGCTCTGGCATCTTGCTGCTATATAATCCTGCTGTGTACCAATAAGCTGATAATACTTACTACCAGTTGCTGAATTAGCCTCAAAATATACAGTACCTTCTGGATCTACAACCTTGCTTGAATCCTCCTTGCCTGACTTGAGGTTATAGCAGTTATTATCCTTAATATATGCAAAGAATTTATCTTTATCATTTGTTGATGGCATATTTTCTTTTGTATATTTTTCATGGCTGTCAGAACCATCTGATGATATCTGATATGTTCTTGAATATGTATGATCATGTCCCTGAAGAACCGCATCTATATCATATTTATCTATAACAGGAGTAAGCTGTGTTCTAAGAATAATACCATCTGAATCTGAATGGTCATAGCCAGAGCCATAAATATCCTGATGGAACATAAGTATTCTCCACTTCGCAGAAGGATTCTTTTCTGTCGCTTCCTTTATCACATTTTCATGTGTAGCAACATTATAGTTGTTAGTATCAATACTTATAAATAATGTATTGCCATATGTGAAGTAATAATCTGTACCTGCAGTTGTCTTTGATGCTGTATTAGCATCACTTGTCTGCTTGTTAGGATAATTAAAATGATTAGAATAGTTAACTGACTTAGAATCATGATTACCGATTGTTGTAGCAACAGGAAGACTTCTAAGTACAGATGGATTAAGAAAACCAGCATATTCTATCTGCTGCTCTAGCTTATCTGCATCGTTGGATACACCAGTCTGGTTAATCTGGTCACCTGCTGACATAATAAAGCTTAAGCCTGGGAACTTTTTAACAGCATTGTTAAGTGTATGATACCAGTTGTATGAATCGTTCATTGCATAGTATTCTTTATTCTGGTTACCAAGCTGGTTAGTTGAAGCACCTATCTGTGGATCACCTACATACATTATAGAGAAACTGTCTGTTGACTGTGTCTTATAGTCATATGTCTCAGACCATGCTCCATTTACATAATACTGGTACTTGTAAGACGTATTCTCTGAAAGTCCTGTTACAGTAACCTTACATGGATATAATGTATATGTCTTGTCTCCATCCTTAACAGTCTCAACATCAGCTTCAACTGACTGTTTACCTTCATATGTCTTTATTTCTTTTCCAGAAGCATCCATAAGCTTAATCTTAGGAGTTTCATCCTTAGTTGTTGAATACCATGCTGCATTAAGCTTAGCTGCATCCTCACCTGGAGTTAATGCTATCTGACAGAAGTTAGTTCTTACGCTCTCCCACTTAGTCTTCCATTCTGCCCATTCTGTACTGTTTGCATATACATTAGACTTAACATTATGAGCATCTGTTTCTTTTCCATCCTCTGTATAACAGGCATCCTTTACTTCCATTTCAACATCTGCTGATTCTGCTGCTGCATTATTCCATGCTGCTCTCTTTGAGCTTCTTGCCCATGTTTCTGTTGTTCCCATAGCCAGACTTGCTACCATCATTGCTGTAAGTGTTGCTGCTGCAACCTTTTTCATTCTTCTCATATCTTCCTCCTGATATTATGTCTTATTGACATTATGCTGGACATCAGACATTTCATATTCAGCCTCTGTTGCTGATTTCCCAACCTGAAATGCTGGCTCCAACATAAAAATGCAACCTTAGGTTAATATAATATTTCCACCCTGCGATACGCATTTTGCAGAGATAAAATATGTTTCTTAACCAAAGATTGCTTATAATATAAAGAGTCTTATTAAAATCTATATGTTTTATTACGTAAAATATCCGTAAAGGATTCTTAATCTATTGTAATATATCCTCTAATATAATACATTCCCGTCAAACACTCCACAGCTATATATATTTCTTTATCTTCTTGTGAACCACTTTAAGCTCCGATACTCACCCCACTATAAAATGTTTTTAAAATATCCTCATAAGTTGCACCACCTTCTGCCATATTCTGTGCCGTGTATACACCAACCCCGAAACCATCTCCCACTCCTGTTGTTGTTATCTTTGCGCCACTATCCATATATTCTATTTTATAATTAGGTGAATTAAGTCCCAGAATCTTTGCAAATGTGCTTCCTGTCATCACCATATTGCCGACCTGCATCTTAGATACATATCCATCACTGCTTACCGATACAACCTGTACCTGCTTATCAAGCCCCTTTTTATCCAGTGTCAGACCATCGTATGCTTTTTCAAATGCATTAACAAAATCCTTGTTATTAACAGTCTTAACGACAAAATATTCTTTTGCTTCTTTATCCTTAGGACATTCAACTGCCATAAGATATGAATAATCATCTCCTAACATATCCTTGCCAGAAAGCGTAAAACCTGCTGTTACGTATGTATACCTTGCCTCTATATATTGCCCGTTACAGCTTATTGTCATGCCATTTGTCGCTGCTACACAGTCATTTACAAGGTTATAATTATCCAAATAGTCCTTTCCCCACTTTTTCTTCATCTGTCCTGATGTCATATACGACATACCAAGCTGACTACTGTCTATGTTCATCCTTTCGCCCATTAAACGGTATATATCTGTCCTTATCATTATGCTTTCTGCTTTTAGAAGTTCAACCTCATCACCCATATACAATCTGTCGGCAAGAACCATTGAAACAAACTTCTCAACCGCTACAGATTGTGATGCATTTTTATAATTCACTGTTATCGTCCTTCCATCAGCTATCTCTTCACTCACAGCCATATCAACAACACCTGTAAGCTTCAGCGTAATAACCGATGGCACCAGCAAATAAATGGCGATAAATATCATTATCTCCATACATTTCCTGACTATACTGCGGCCTTTCCTGCTTTCTTCCTTAATTAATGAATAATTATCTTCTCCCCTCCTGCTTTTATAATAATTATAATCCTTGTAATCATAATTTCCTGCCTCGCAGCTGCTTATGACATACCCTTGTGTATCGTTCCTTCTTCTTGCCTTCTTATATTCTATATACTGCTTGTCTGTCGCCGCTTCATCTATTCTTTCCCCGATTAAACCCACTCCTCTGATTATAATACGGGGTAAAAAAAATCTATCCAGTCTCATACACTTTATCTAGCCTCCTAGATAAAATGTATGAATACCGGATAGATATTATTCTATATTTTGCAACCTTTACTTTAACTTAACTGGTGTCTTAGTAAGCTTCCAGATTTCTGTTGCATACTCTTCAATAGTTCTGTCTGATGAGAACTTACCTGCCTTAAACGAGTTAATCATAACTGTCTTAGCCCAGCCAGTCTCATCCCTGTATCTCTTATCAATCTTAGCCTGTGCTTCTGCATAAGAACGGAAGTCCTTAAGAATGAAGTAAGTATCTGCTCTTCTTCCCTCCTGTGAGTTAAGAAGTGAGTTGTAGATATCCCTGAACATCTCTGGATCTTCCTTAGAATACTTACCATTGATAAGTTCCATAAGAACCTCTCTTATATTCTGGTCGTTGTTGAAGATTTCCATAGGATCATAGCCACCCTCATTCTCATAACGGATAACTTCATCAGAACGAAGACCGAATATTACGGCATTCTCCTCTCCAACCTCCTGGACTATCTCAACATTAGCGCCATCCATAGTGCCAAGTGTTATTGCACCATTAAGCATAAACTTCATGTTACCTGTACCTGAAGCCTCCTTAGATGCTGTAGATATCTGCTCAGATACATCTGCTGCTGCAAATATTATCTCAGCGTTAGATACTCTGTAATTCTCGATAAATACCACTTTAATTTTTCCATTAATAGATTCATCATTGTTGATCACATCTGCAACATTATTAATAAGCTTTATAGTCTGCTTTGCAATCTTATAACCAGCGGCAGCCTTTGCACCAAAGATAAATGTTCTAGGAACAATATCCATATCAGGATTCTTCTTGATTTCATTGTAAAGGTACATAACATGAAGAATATTAAGAAGCTGTCTCTTATATTCGTGAAGTCTCTTTACCTGTACATCAAATATAGAATCCGGATTAACATCTATTCCATTGTGCTCCTTGATATACTTTGCAAGTCTTACTTTATTCTTATGCTTAATCTGCATGAATTCCTGTCTTGCCTTTTCATCATTAACATATACAAGCATCTTTTCAAGCTGCTTAAGATCTGTTACCCATCCATCGCCAATCTTGTCCGTAATCCAGTCTGCAAGAAGTGGATTAGCATGAAGGAGGAATCTTCTCTGTGTGATACCATTAGTCTTGTTGTTGAACTTCTCTGGCATCATCTCATAGAAATCCTTAAGCTCCTGCTTCTCTAAGATTTCTGTGTGAAGCTTTGCAACACCGTTAACAGAGTAGCCTGCACATATAGCAAGATTAGCCATCTTAACCTGACCATCATATATAACAGCCATCTTTCTGACCTTTTCCTGGTCTCCTGGATACTTTGCCTTAATATCTTCAACGAATCTTCTGTTGATTTCCTCTACTATCTGATAGATTCTTGGAAGAAGTCTTGAGAACAGCTCAATAGGCCACTTCTCAAGTGCCTCAGCCATAATAGTATGGTTAGTATATGCAACTGTCTTAGTTGTAACCTCCCATGCTTCATCCCATTCAAGACCATTCTCATCCATAAGAACTCTCATAAGCTCTGCAACTGCAACTGTTGGATGTGTATCATTAAGCTGGAATGTAACCTTCTCATAAAGCTTCTTTACATCACCATTGTGCATATTCTTATATCTTTCAACAGCTCTCTGGACTGATGCAGATACGAAGAAATACTGCTGCTTAAGTCTTAATTCCTTACCTGCATAATGGTTATCGTTAGGATAAAGAACTTCTACAATATTCTTTGCAAGGTTCTCTTCCTCTATAGCCTTCTGGTAATCGCCCTTATCAAATGAGCTTAAGTTAAATGTATTAACTGGCTCTGCATCCCATATTCTAAGTGAATTGACTGTGTTGTTACCATATCCGATAACTGGAAGGTCATAAGGAACAGCTATAACTGAACGGTAGTCTTCCTGAACGAATATATCACGTCCAGTTGCTCCATCTCTGTAAGAACGCACATACCCACCAAACTTGACTTCATATCTGTATTCAGAACGCTTAATCTCAAATGGATTGCCATCCTTTAACCAGTTATCAGGAACCTCTACCTGATATCCGTCCTTAATCTCCTGTTTGAACATACCATACTTATATCTGATACCGCATCCGTAAGCTGGATATTCAAGAGTTGCAAGTGAATCAAGGAAACATGCTGCAAGTCTTCCAAGTCCACCGTTACCAAGTGCTGCATCTGGCTCCTGATCCTCGATAACATTAATATCAAGTCCAAGCTCCTCAAGTGCTTCTTTTATCTCGTTATACTTAGTAAGATTAATCATGTTATTACCAAGTGCACGTCCCATAAGGAACTCCATAGACATATAATATACAATCTTAGGATCTTCCTTGTCATATGTCTTATGTGTAGCTATCCACTTATCTATGATAAGATCCTTAACTGCATACGCAACTGACTGGAACACCTGCTGCTTATCTGCCTCATCAATATTCTTTCTATAAAGAGATTTACAATTACTTACAACTTTTTTCTTGAATTCTTCCTTGCTAAAAGATGCTTCTGTACCTGTCACCATGTATTCTTCTCCTCCTTAATATATAGATATACCACAAATGTATATCATTATTCCTGATTTAACTAATCGTGTCTGATTTAATTAACATTATTCACAAAGCACGTTACACGATGGTTAAATTATACACGATTCGCACCCTTATTGCAATTTAATAAAATTAATTGATCATTATTATTCAAGATAATAAAGATATGCTTGTTCTGGCAGTGGTGCACTCTGTAAATTCCCTTTACCACATCCAGCTATTGCAATCAAACTAACAGCTACTAACATCATCATTTTTCTTTTCATTCATACCACCTCCATTCTTTTAATACAAATCATTTATATGCAACATAATCTTCTATAACATTTTTTATAGTTCTTATTAATTTCAGTATATTCATCCTTAATAATATTTCAATACAATTGGCGTGAACTGTCATTTTTGGGCGTGAATTGTACCTCATCTCACCTATTTATATAAAAACGAGGAGAAAATACGCATAACTGCGATTTTCTCCTCGTCTTTACATATTATAAATTATTAAGATACTGTTTTAGTTCTTCTCTACCGCAAGCACAACCTTCTCACCATTGATATCCCAATCCTTAGTGAATCCTGCTGTCTTACCTGTTTCAATAGTATTTGCAAGAACAACGCTCTTAATCTGCTCTGCATTCTTAACCATAAGGTCTGCTAACTTGTCATTACCATCTACATATACAGTAATCTTATCCATAACCTCAAATCCAGCATCCTTACGCATAGTCTGAATCTTACTTACGATTTCTCTTACGAAACCTTCTTCAATAAGCTCTGGTGTAAGGTTAGTATCCATAACAACTGTGATACCCTTGTCAGAGCTTGCTACAAAGCCTTCCTTCTGAGTCATCTCAATAAGAACATCATCCTTCTCAAGAACGATATCTTCACCATCAGCATTGATTGTAAATGAACCCTTAGTATTAAGTTCATCCATAGTTGCATTGCCATCAAGTGTTGAAAGTGCTGCTCTGATAGCATTAAGATGCTTGCCATACTTTGGTCCAAGTGTCTTTAACTGTGGCTTGAATGAATATGAAGTAAATGCTCTTACATCATCTGTGTACTCAACTTCCTTAACATTAAGCTCATCTGCTATGATAGCTGTAAAGTATTCGTTTAACTTCCAGTCTGCCTTGATGTACAGCTTGCCGATTGGCTGTCTGTTCTTGATGTTAGTTGAGTTACGGCATGCTCTTCCGATAACAACAGCATTTAATACATCTTCCATGTTATCTTCAAGTTCCTTGTCAATCCATTCTTCCTTAACTTCTGGGAAGTCGCAGAGGTGGATACTGATAGGAGCTGTCTTATCTATGCTGCATACAAGGTTTCTGTAAATGCTTTCTGTCATGAAAGGAATCATAGGTGCTGCTGCCTTGCAAAGTGTTACAAGTGTTGTGTAAAGAGTCATATAAGCATTAATCTTATCCTGCTCCATACCCTTTGCCCAGAATCTTTCACGGCATCTTCTTACATACCAGTTAGAAAGCTCATCTACAAAGTCCTCAAGTGCTCTTGCTGTTTCTGTAATCTTGTAGTTGGCAAGATTATTATCAACAGTCTTAACAAGAGTATTAAGCTTTGAAAGAATCCATTTATCCATAACAGGAAGCTTATCATACTCAAGTGTGTACTTAGTAGCATCAAAATCATCTATGTTAGCATAAAGTACAAAGAATGCATATGTGTTCCAGATAGTTCCCATAAACTTTCTCTGACCTTCTGTAACAGCCTTGTCATGGAATCTGTTAGGAAGCCATGGTGCTGAATTCTCATAGAAGTACCAGCGGATAGCATCTGCACCGTGCTTCTTTAATGCATCAAACGGATCTACAGCATTTCCCTTTGACTTACTCATCTTCTGTCCATCTGCATCCTGAACGTGACCAAGTACGATAACATTTTCATAAGGTGCTTTATTGAAAAGAAGTGTTGATATAGCAAGAAGTGAGTAGAACCAGCCTCTTGTCTGGTCAACGGCTTCTGAAATGAACTTAGCAGGGAACTGCTGTTCAAACACTTCCTTATTCTCAAATGGATAGTGGTGCTGTGCAAATGGCATTGAACCTGAGTCGAACCAGCAGTCGATAACTTCTGGAACTCTCTTCATCTTACCCTTACATTTAGGACAAGTACAAGTAACAGCATCAATATATGGTCTGTGAAGCTCGATATCATCTGGACAGTTATCAGAATGTTCCTTTAATTCTGCCTTGCTTCCGATAGATAACATTTCTCCACAATCATCACATACCCAGATATTAAGAGGAGTACCCCAGTATCTGTTACGTGAAATTCCCCAGTCCTGAACATTTTCAAGCCATGCACCAAAACGTCCAGTTCCGATAGTTTCCGGAATCCAGTTGATTGTCTTGTTGTTAGCTATTAAGTTAGCCTTAACTTCTGGATCACTCATCTTAATAAACCATGATTCTCTTGCATAGTAGATAAGTGGTGTATCACATCTCCAGCAGAATGGATAATCATGCTCGAACTTAGGAGCATCGAATAACTTGCCTTCCTTATCAAGATCCTTAAGAACCTCTGGGTCTGCCTTCTTAACGAACATTCCCGCATATGGTGTTTCCTTTGTAAGTTCACCCTTACCATCTACAAACTGTACGAATGGAAGGTCATACTTACGTCCAACCTTGGCATCATCTTCACCAAATGCTGGTGCAATATGAACGATACCAGTACCATCTGACATAGTTACATAGTCATCACATGTAACAAAATGTCCCTTCTTGTGCTGCTTAGCTGCAACATCTGCCGCACACTGATATAATGGCTCATATTCTTTATATTCAAGTTCTTTACCCTTGTAAGTTTCTAACACTTCGTAGTCAACGCCTGCGCCGCTTCCAGCTTCCTTGCCTTCTTCGATAACATTTCCGCCTACTGTCTGGCCTGCCTTAACTGCAAGTCCACCAAGTACCTTATCAAGAAGTGCTTCTGCCATATAGTAAGTATAGCCGTCTGCTGCCTTAACCTTTACATATGTTTCTTCTGGGTTCACGCAGAGTGCCACGTTAGATGGAAGTGTCCAAGGTGTTGTTGTCCATGCAAGGAAATATGCATCTTCGCCTACACACTTGAAACGTACTACTGCTGAACGCTCTTTAACAGCCTTGTAGCCCTGTGCTACTTCGTGTGATGAAAGTGGTGTTCCACAACGTGGGCAGTAAGGAACAATCTTAAAGCCCTTGTATAAAAGGCCCTTATCCCATATCTGCTTTAAAGCCCACCATTCAGACTCGATGAAGTTATCATCATATGTGATGTATGGATTATCCATATCAGCCCAGAAACCAACTGTAGATGAGAAATCCTCCCACATACCCTTGTATTTCCATACGCTTTCCTTACATTTCTTGATGAATGGCTCAAGACCATACTCTTCAATCTGTTCCTTGCCATCAAGACCTAATTCCTTCTCAAGCTCAAGCTCAACTGGAAGTCCATGTGTATCCCATCCGGCCTTACGTGGAACCATATAGCCCTTCATTGTTCTATATCTTGGAATCATATCCTTTATAACTCTTGTAAGAACATGTCCTATATGTGGCTTACCATTAGCTGTTGGAGGTCCATCATAAAATGTATATGTTTCCCCCTTCTTACGGTTATCAATACTTTTCTGGAATATATCATTATCCTTCCAGAACTTTTCAACCTGTTTTTCTCTGTCTACGAAATTCATATCTGATGAAACTTTCTCGTATACCATTGTGTTACTCCTTTCAAATCATTTACTTAATCGTAACGATGTTAGCTTGCTTTATTGGTGCTGTAACAAATGTCGTTACACACGCAAAAAAGCCCCTGCCGTAATACGACAGGGGCTGAATCAACTTAACCTATATCAATTACGACATACCATCATATGCGTCCCTTGTAACGGTAGGATTACCGTCCTTACTTACTTTTCGTAATATAATACCATCCATAATTTTACCAATAATATCATACTACAAAGTTCTGCAAGGATGCTTGGAAGTGATGTTCAACTATGCTCTACTCACACCGGCTTCCACCATCCCGGCTCGCTATTGCTTTCTTTCATAATCTACTGTCTTCGTCATCGCAGATAATGTGATTGTATATAATTGATCTTAAAATGTCAATAATTAAGCTGTATTATTTATTATAATTTATCACAAAATTTCCTGTTATTGTGTTATATGTATTCCTTTAGCCCTGCTATGCCCGTCCTTTTCTGCGTTCAATACCTTTTTCTTTATAATATTGTGCTTTATCAGCATACATCAGCTCCTCAGACTCACGTAATATTTCGTCAAAGCCTGTTATTACGTTCTCCCTCCAGATAACACCGGCTGCCATATTCACAGAACGCTCGTTCATCAGTTCTTTTAACTCTGTTATATGCTTTATTAATGTATTCTCATCTATCTGTGTACAGATTACAAGGAACTCATCTCCACCTATACGAAATACTGCATCCACTCCAAACACGTCTGTAAGGCATCCACTTGCGTTAAGAATAAGTCTGTCGCCTGCCTCATGTCCCATTGTATCATTCACATATTTCAGTCCTGTAACATCACAGTAAACAACGCCTATACTCTGTTTTTTATCTATACTAGCTACACAGTCTCTCATAGCGAAACGGTTTCCGATTTTGGTTAAAGCATCCTTATAGCTCATATCTTCAAGCTTTCTCATCGTATTCCTGCGCTTTATACACGATATAATAAAAGCACCCATAATCTCCAGTATACTTAAGGAGTATTCAAGTGTAAGCAACGGAGGATTGTCTATTCCCATAAATGCAACAACATTTCCTTCGTTATATAATGGAATTACAATTATTGAATGAACCCCCTGTCTTTTTAAATTATCATATTGCAATGGATCGCTATCCTTTATTTCTTCAATATCCTGAATTACGATGTTTCCGCCTTTTTCAAAACACTTATACCAGTTAGCACATATCTCTGGAGGCAGATTCTGAAGATTATCCTTCTCCGGACTTATTCCCTCTGCCGTCCACTCATATGTATTATCATCTCTTCCATGTATATTTTTTTCAAATATATATGTTCTTTCTCCATTAAGTGCTTTACCTATATACCCAATAAGTGTATTAATCGTTTCATCAGGTGTATCTGCTGCAAGTGCCACTCTTAAACCCTCATTGACAAGTACTTCAGTTTCTCTATACTTCTGGATAAGCTTATCCTGTGCAAGCTCCTCACTTATATCTATGCCTATTTCCAGCCTGTACTTTCTGTTTCCTTCCCCCTCAACCAGAGTATCCTTTATTATCATATATTTATCTAATACAGGATTATAATAACGCCATTCCTCAAAGGCTCCTGGTAAAAGTCTGCTGTTGTTGCACATACCACATTTAACAGAAGCTTTTTGTAATACCTCATAACACTTCTTGCCTTTTATATCCTCTATTGATTCTAAGCCATACGCTTTCAATGCTTTATGATTCATATATACAATTTCATTGGTTTCTATATCTGTTGCATATACATATTCATTCAGATTTATAAAAAAATCCCCTATTTCTTTTATATTTTTCATACGCATGTCTCCCTTTATTATTGAATCTGTAATATTCCCCATTCATTAAACGAATCAGCATATTCTATATATAATTCTCCGTAACAGCCCCTTTTCCTTTTGCATTTTATATCATTTTGTTATTTTTTTGTCAATATATAGTGGAATATTTTTATTAATTTTTCACTTCTTTAATATATAGCTATCACCGCTTACCTTTCTATAACACAGCTATGCTTCTTTGTTTTTTTATCATAATTAATCCCAACAAGTAATATATTATCTGTATATTTCTTAACAGCCTCTGGGTATTTTTTCTCTTTTATCTGATTGATGGCGGTGACTGCATCCTGATTCCACTTCAGCTTAATAATTAAAGCCGGATAACCTGCTGTATACTCTGGCTTTGGTAATAGTACAATATCTGCAAAGCCTCCGCCTGTTGGCATTTCTCTTACTGGCTTGAAATAATACTGCATTGCACTTAAATAAGCTAATGATAAAACACAGCTTAAAGAGTTCTCATTATTATATTGAATGGCCGATGTGTATTCTGTATGAATTTTTTCAATGCAATCCGCTACTGTATCTGCATCTTTATCAAGAGTTGCATCTATTATTACCTGCGACTGCTTTTGAAATGCAATTAATTCATTCCACTCTGTTTTTTTAGTAGCAAGAATAAATTCCTGACGAATTTCCTCATTAGGTATATATGCCATTTGATAACTGCTGTCATATGCCAGATATCCAAGATGAATAAGCAGCGTCATTACATCATCTTTTCCTGCAAAGCTGACCATATCATTTTGAAATGAATTAACATCAACATTTATCGAAGCTCCTGCTATCATTTCTATTATTGCCGTCTTAAGGCCATCAAAGTTCATATTAATTAACGGAATAATAGCCTCATAGGTTCCTGTTTCCGACCAGTAGCTGCGATACTCTCCCCACAGCATAACATTGACCACGGCCTTAGGATTGTATATATGGCAGTTTCCAAGCTTATAGCCATCATACCAGCTTTTTACCTTATCATAATCCCTTCCAAATCTTTCACACAGGCATTTAACTTCATCCTCAGTAAAGCCTGTATATTTGTCCAGAACCTTTGCACTTATCATCGTATATTCATCAAAATTATTAAGTGCTGACTGTGTCTTTATTCTCTTTATTGGCAGAATGCCTGTAAGATACGCCAGTTGTATGAACTTTGCCGGCTCACTCCCCTTAAACATCCCCCTTAAGAAATTAATATACTGTGTCTGAACATCGTTATTAGCTGCCTCATCACGAATAATCACATCCCACTCATCTATTATTACAATAAATTTAATTCCCTTGTTCATGTTAATAAGTGACATAGCACCATATGCCGTTCTCGCAGAATCAAGGTCGACATCTGGATAGTTTTCCTTTAACTCAGCTATAATCTGTTCGTTAATATAATTTACTGTTTTATCTGGCGAACCGGCATCCATCATACACCATTGTACATCAAAATGTATTACATCATATTTATTAATATTTTCTTTATATGATGGACTTTTACTTATTTGCAGTCTGTCAAATATCCCTTCTGAATCACAGCCTTTGCTATAATATGCCACAAGCATATCTGCTGTAACTGACTTTCCGAATCTTCTTGGACGGCTATTACATATAAATGCCTGATTAGTATTAAGCACTCTGTTGGTATACTCGATAAGTCCAGACTTATCTACATATATTTCAGAATTAAGTGCCATTTTAAATGCACTATTATCCGTATTAACAAATCTCCCCATAACTTAGCCTCCTCCATTCCAGCCTATACATATTATACCACAAGTGAAACTTTTATCTCAATAATGAAATCATTTCCCTGTATTCTTGCACTTATATTTCCATTCATACGCTCCACAAGCTCTTTTGCAATAGATAAACCCAGTCCGTTTGAGGTCCTGCCTCTTGCCACATCCGCTTTATAAAAACGCTCAAACACATGGCTTAAGTCAATATTTTCAGGATGTTCTGTATAATTGCTGATTTTAAGCAAGGCGTGATTATCCTCACGAATAAGCTTGATACTTATATTCTTTTCCCCATGATCAAGACCATTTTTTATGACATTCTGTATAACTCTTCTTAAGCCCTGCTTATTACCTGATATATGCAGCATTTCCTCAGTAATACTAATATCCGGGCAGATACCCTGCTTCTTCCATTCATCATAATAAGAAAATACAGCTTCTTTTAATATTCTGTTCATACAACAGTCTGTAAGCTCCAGCTTATATGAATCATTTTTCAGCTTGGTAAATGTAAAAAGCTCCTCCAGCATTTCATTGAGACTGTTAAGCCTTTCTCTGATTATATCAAGATATCTGCTCTGGTCATCTATATTGTCGCATTCCTCTATAAGCTGGAAATACCCATCCAGCGATGTAAGCGGTGTCCTTATATCGTGTGAAAGATTAGTATATGTATCTGCAATCAGCTCTTCTTTTTTTCTGTACTCGTTTCTTTCTTTTTTACGCAGGTCAAGAAGCTCATTCAATTTATCTGAAAGCTCACCTATTCCCCCCATATCTATTTCACGTTGAATCAGCTTGTTACTATCATGTTCCATAAGAAACGACAACTGGCGGCAGATGTCCTTAATCTGCCGCTGGTATTTCCACATAATAAATGCCTGTATAATAATTATTACTGCTAATATTCCAATAATAATCCTCATTCTCTAAATATCCCTTTTCTGAAAAATATAACTGCTTAATGACAGCATTATAATAATAAATACAGCTGCCACACACATTGAACTAACAACATCATCCCTGCCTGCATTCATAGGAAGCATTGCCATCCTTCCAGTTACTGTATACTTATATATATTGAAGTTATGAAGTCCCACTCTATTGCCCACATAATCTATAAGGGCATACACAATGCTCATTATATTCATGGTAAGACATACCGACAATGTCATGCTTATGACATTATTCTTAATTATAACTGCTATCGCCATACATATTAACACAAACGCATAATGAAGCATAAGTTCTGTTAAGAAATAAGGTATAATCTCTTTCCAGTTACCCCACACCACACATTTAAACGCAAGCATATTCGCTGCTGCCTGGAATACAAATATCCCTGCAAAGGTAATTGCTGTAAATAAGGCAAGCGCAACTGCCCTTGAAACAATAAGCATCCCCCTTTGTGACACCTGTCCACCAATATTCTTAATATAACCGCTCTTAATATCTGCTGTTGCAAACATAACCGCAAATATTACAAGAAAAAGTGCATAAAACTTTCCCTGTGCATTAGAAAAGAAAACATCCATTACCGTAACCTTCTTTCCAGGCTCCGTAGGTAATTCCACGCTCATACCCAGATTGACATTATCTGTATTCTGCTGCGAAAGCTGTTCCTTGTTGCTGTCAACTGCCTGTTGTTGCTCTATGTCCTGTGCATTTACCACATCAGCTGCCTGCATATCAGTATCAGTATCTGCCTGACTTTCTACTGCCTGCTGTTTCTCCCACTCTTTATTAACTGCATCATAATCTATTTTTGAAAGAAATGAGGTAAGCAGTGCTGATGCCAGCAATATAATCCATATTACATACATACTCTTTGTACGAAACATTCTGTATACATCCATCTTTATCATATTAAGCACGATTGTCACCCCCTGTAAGCCTTAAGAAATAATTCTCAAGCTCTTCACTTGTAATAGATATTCCTTTAACTGGAATTCCTGCCTTTGCAAGCTCCATATTCAGACTGGCACTTTCTCCCAGTCTTTCAAATATATGAATATGTTCTTTATCTATAACCTGATAGCTGCTAAAGCCCATATCATCAAGCACAGGAATAGCCTGCTTAGGATTATCAAGTGTAAGCTCTATGCGCTCACTGCATTTTTTCATAAGCTCTTCTCTTGTAAGCTCCTGCACAAGGCATCCATTATGAATAATGCCATAATCTGTGGCAAGCTTTGATAATTCCTCCAGTATATGACTTGAAATACATATTGTCATGCCACGCTCCTTAGCAAGCTTCTGGATAGTTTCACGCACCTCCACTATTCCCTGCGGATCAAGTCCGTTAATCGGCTCATCAAGAATAAGAAGGTCAGGCTCGCCTACAAGTGCAAGAGCAATTCCCAAGCGCTGCTTCATTCCAAGCGAATAATGCTTTGTTTTCTTTTCTCCAACAGCATCAAGACCTACTGTTTTTAACAGTTCTTCTATATATCCTTTTTTCTTAATCCCTGTAAGCTTACATTTAATGTTCAGATTGTCATATGCCGACATATTTCCATAAAGTCCGGGTGCTTCTATAAGACACCCTACTCTTGAACGTACCTTTTGTAAGTCCTTTCCCTTATACCCAAACATTTCTATTTCGCCATAAGACGGTGTTGACAGTCCGCTAATCATCTTAAGACAAGTCGTTTTACCGGCTCCATTTCTTCCAATAAAGCCATATATCGCACCCTTTTTAATGTGCATATTTACACCATCAACTGCCTTGTGTCTGCCATACTGCTTAGTCAGATTCCTTGTCTGCAATAATAATTCACTCAAAGCTTTTTCCTCCTTTTCCTAACTGCTCTTATCATAAAAAATAAATCCTAATCAATCGCAAATAAATAGTAAAAAAAGAGTAAATTATTCATGCAGGCGATATCCAATCCCCCATATTGTTTCTATATATTCATCAGGTGTAACGGTCTTTATTTTCTTTCTGATATTGCTTATATGCACATCCAGGGTCTTTGTTTCACCCATATATGGCTCATCCCACGCATATTCGAATATATCCTCCTTGCTAAACACCTGCTTCGGGTTTTTAAGCAGTAATTCCAGTATTGCAAATTCCTGTTTTGTAATCTTAGGAAGCACCCTGCCACCGATGCTTACCTCAAAGGTTGAGCGTGTAAGCACCATATCTCTGAACTCAAGCCTTCCGCTGCCTTGTCCTTCCTGCATGCCAGCCTTTGTTTTCACTTTTGTTTCTGACTCTGTTTCTACCTTCGTTTCCGCCTCTGCTTCACCTTTTGTTTCTGCCTCTATATGACGAAGCTGCACCTGAATACGTGCCAGTACCTCTCTTATCTCAAAGGGCTTTGTTATATAATCATCTGCTCCATCTGTCAGCACTCCGATTTTATCATCTATACTATCCTTTGCAGTCAGCACAATCACCGGAAGCCTTCCATGTTTTCTTATCTCTTTTAAAACCTCCTCACCACTTGCCCCAGGCAGCATTAAGTCAAGCAGCACAAGCGTATAAGCCTTTTCTTTTATATTAAGAAGCAGCTTTGCCTCTGTTCCTGAAAATGCCTGTTCACACGTATAACCTGCCTTCACAAGCACCTCACAAAGAAGGTTATTAATATTTATATCATCCTCTACAATTAATATATTAGGCATAATTTTTACTCCTGTATTTTATAATGTGAAATAGTCATCTACTTTATGAGAAATGGCATTAAATAAAACAGTTTTATTAATTCGTGTTTTCCTTCCCCTTATCTCTCATTATGACCATTTCTTCAAGATTATTTTTATTCATTTTGTCCATTTCTTCAAAGTGTTTTTTGCTTAATTTGACCGTTTCTTCAAAACTATTTTTACTCATTTTGTCCGTTTCTTCAAGATTATTTTTGCTTAATTTGACCGTTTCTTCAAAACTATTTTCGCCCAATTTATCCGTTTCTTCAAGATTTTACTTTATTTATAAACATAAAAAACAGCACGACTATTCCCCTTATCCAGAAATAAATCGTGCCATCTTATCTTTTATCTTATCTGTGTTATAATCCTAATTATTCTCTGCTCTCGCCATAGCAATCTGCTCCGGTGTTATAGGCAGCTCATAGAACCTCTTTCCTGCTGCGTGGCTTAGTGCATCTGTCACAGCCGGAAGTGGCGTGTTAATTACAACCTCTCCTATTGACTTAGCACCAAATGGTCCAGCATCCTCAAAGCTGCTTTCAAACTCAACATTAATATGTCCAATATCCATTCTTGATGGTATCTTATATTGCAGGAATGAGTTCTCATAAAGCTTTCCCTTATCAGAATATGTGATATTTTCAGACATTGCCATACCAATTCCCTGAAGGATTCCGCCTTCTGCCTGAACCCTTGCAAGATTAGGATTAACTGGTGTTCCACAGTCAACGCATGCATCATATTCCACAACTCTGCTCTCGCCTGTGACAAGGTCAACCTCAACCTCAGCTGCACCTACCATATATGGTGGTGGGGAAATAGGTGATGTATGTGTATTAGTAACTGTAAGTGCCATATCATTGCCGCACATTGAAGCTGTTGCGATATCGCAAAGACTTACTGATGCACCATTGTGCTCTCCAGCCTCGCATCTTACACAGCTTCCGTCAAATGTAACCTCGCTCTTATCACAGCCTATAAGCTTAGCTCCAAGCTTTTCGATTCTGCTTCTTAGCTCTAAGGCACAGTTCTCAACTGCCTTTCCAGTAACGTATGTTGTACTTGATGCATATGAGCCTGAATCATAAGGTGATATATCGGTATCAGCACCAAATACACTTATGTTATCAGTACTGCACTCAAGCACCTCTGCAGCAATCTGTGCAAGTATTGTATCACAGCCTGTTCCCATATCAGCAGCACCTATATTCATTGTATACACGCCCTCATCATTGAGCTTAAGTGTGGCACTTCCCACATCCACACCAGATATACCAGAGCCCTGCATAGCCATACCCATTCCGACAAAACGTGCTTTAGTGTCAGATATCTTTCTCATAGGATACTTCTCATCCCATTTAATCATCTCTTTGACCTTTGCTAAGCATCTGTCAAGTGCACAGCTTGTATTGACCTGACCATAGTAAGCAGGCATTACATCGCCCTCCTTAACTATGTTTTTAAATCTTATTTCAAAAGGATCCATATGAAGCTTATCAGCAAGCTCATTCACAGCAGATTCCACTGCAAAAAGGCCCTGTGTAGCACCATATCCTCTGTATGCCCCTGCTGACATAACATTTGTGTATACAACATCACTTACAAAGCGGAATGCCTCTGCCTTTCCGTATAATGGTATTGACTTGTGTCCTGAAAGACCTACTGTCGTTGGTCCATGCTCCCCATAAGCTCCTGTGTTAGACAGGGTATATAAATCTATTCCTTTTACGATACCATCCTTAGTTGCACCGAGCCTTACATGCATCTGCATCTCATGTCTTGGAGATGAAGCTGACAATGACTCTTCCCTTGAGAATATAATCATAGCTGGCTTCTTAGTCTTCCATGTAACAAACGCCGGATATATTTCTGAAACCGAGGTCTGCTTTGCACCAAAACCTCCACCTATTCTAGGCTTTGTAACACGTATCTTTGATGGAGAGATTCCAAGTGCGTGTGAAATGATTCTTCTGCAGTGAAATACTATCTGTGTAGAACTTACAACATGAAGTCTTCCATATGTATCGATTGTACAGAATGTCCTGAAGGTCTCCATCATGCTCTGCTGGCATGCCTTTGTATGATATGTCCTGTCAATTACAATATCACAGCTCTCAAGCACCTTATCTATATCACCATTACTGCACTCATCATGTGCACATAAATTTCTTTTATTATCAGCTCCGACAGGACACATTGCTTCCCAGTTATCCTCCGGATGAACAAGTATCTCATTATCCTTTGCCTTAGTAAAGTCAAGCACTGGTTCAAGCACCTCATACTCTGCCTTAATAAGCTTCATTGCCTTATCAACACAGCGTTCATCCACTCCAGCAACAATAGCAACCGGATCACCTATGAATCTTACGTGTTTATCAAGAATAAGCCTGTCATAAGGACTTGGCTCAGGATAAGTCTGACCAGCGCAGGTGAAACGCTTCATATTCTGGTCAACATCCTTATATGTATATATTGCCTCTATTCCAGGTACCTTCATTGCAATATCTGTATTAATGCTCTTAACATATGCGTTGGCATATGGTGAACGCAGAAGCTTTACAACAAGACAATCCTTTGGTGCAATATCATCTGTATATACCGGCTTTCCAAGAAGCAGCTCCATTGCATCCTTTTTTCTTACCGCTTTATTAACTGACTTCATTACTTCACCTCCTCTGCTATGTTTTCTTTATTTTCTACATTTACTTCCTTCGCCTTTTTTACCTTTAGGTAATCCAGAATTCCTCTTAACTGGCCTTCATATCCTGAACATCTGCACAGATTTCCCGAAAGGAATTCCTTAATCTCATCTTCATCAGGGTAAGGATTCTCCCTAAAAAGTGCAATAGCATTCATAACAAAGCCCGGGTTACAGAAGCCACACTGCTCTGCTCCCTGATCAGCTATAAATGTAACAAACTCTGCAGCCTCCTCCTGTAAACCTTCAAGCGTTGTAACACTGCATTTATCTGCTCTTACAGCAAGAACCGAACATGAAAGTACAGGTTTATCGTTAAGAAATACCGTACACAGCCCGCAGTTAGAAGTCTCACAGCCACATTTTACACTATAACAGCCATGCTCCCTCACAAAATCATAAAGAGTCATATCGCAGGCCACATCTGCCTTGACTGACTTTCCATTTAACTTAATATCTACTAACATATATTCTCCAATCCATACACTAATAAATCTCTATATTAATAATTTACAGCTCTTAATGCTCTCTTAGTAAGTTCTTCTGCCAGATGGCTTCTGTATTCAGCACTTCCACGCATATTACTCTCTGTAGAAACATTTTCCCTTACATATCTGGCGAAGCTCTTTATAGTCTCATCATTTACTCCGCCCTTAAGAATACCTTCCTTATCTTCTACAACAACAGCTCTTCCCGGTCTTGCACCTATGCATATATTATATTTGCCTGAACCGCTAAAGCCCACGCCAGCGCAGGTAAGAACCGGAAGGTCTGTTTCTGTTATTCTTACTGCCTCATAAAACATCTTAACTGGCTTTTTCTTAACTATAATGCTTACAATAATATCCCTGTCATAGCTCTTGGCCGCATACTCCTTTAGGGAAACTATTCCACCCTTATATAACTCCACATATGAGTCAAGTCCTATTAATAATGTAAGAACATCAGAAAATCCATATCTTCCATATATGCTTCCGCCAACTGTCGCTAGATTTCTAAACTGCACCCCAACAATATGCCTTAGTGCTTCCTTAGCGCAGCCATTCGTATATTCATTAAACCCTTTATGGTTTTCTAACTGTCTTAGAGATGTCATACATCCAATCTTAAATTCTTCATCTGACTCTTCAATCTTATCGAGTCCCAGTCCTGACATGTCAATCGCGGTATTGATTCTGTTATCACCCATACGCATCCACATCATGCCGCCGATAATCCTGTTAGCCTTCTTCTGGTTAAGCTCGTAGGCCTCTTCAATACTTTCTACTTTTTTATAATTCTGTATATTAAGCATAAAAACTCCTCATTTTGATCATACTTATGCCAGAAATAAAAGTCCCGCTGTACAGCTTAAACAACCTTTAACCTTTTTCCTGACCGTTTCTTAATTACATCATAATGATGTCGGGGTCAAAAGCCCCCGACTTTGATACCTACGAATTGTTCCGTGCTACGCACTCCCACAATTCTCCCCAATATTCGCATATCGTGGGATTATCATCCCACTTTTATGCTCATATCGGGGCGGGTCCCAAGGTCTTTCACCCACCTATGAGCAAGCTCATGTGGGTTTAGACCTTTTGACCCTGGTATCATCATAATATAACTATACTGACTTGTAAAAGCCTTGTCAATCTGATAAAATTCATTCGCACATATCTTTTAACTGTTTCTATCAGATATATTCAGATCAACATAAATGAGTGTGCTAAAATAAAGTAGAAATGAGGATAAATATGAAGAATTTTAAAAGATTAACCGCTTTAGTTCTTGCAGTGCTCATGCTTATATCATCTGTAGCATGTGGCAGTTCTGCTGCAAATGACAGCACTACACAGGCTGCTTCAACATCAGCCTTTGATGTCATGTCCCAATTCAACGAGATAGGCACAAGCTACCCTCTTACTGTTACCGACCAGGCTGGACGAACAGTAACTTTTGAAAAAGCACCTGAAAAGATTGCTTCATCTTACTATATCTCTACAAGTCTTCTCCTTGCACTTGGATTAAAGGATAAGCTTGTAGGAATTGAAGCTAAGGCTAATACAAGAAACATCTATAAGCTTGCAGCTCCATCCATCGTTAGTCTTCCTAATATGGGAACAGCCAAAGAATTCAACACAGAAGCCTGTGTTGCAGCAGCACCTGATGTTGTATTCCTTCCTATGAAGTTAAAAAAAGCTGCAGATACACTTGAAGGTCTTGGTATCAAGGCTGTTGTTGTTAATCCTGAGGATGCAACGCTCCTTAAGGAATGTATAACACTTGTTGGTAAAATAACTAACACAATCGGACGCTCTGATGCACTTAACAATTCTATCGATACATTTTTAGCTGATAATAAAGCCAAGCTTGCAGGTGAAAGCACTCCTTTAGTATATCTTGCAGGCAACAGCTCTGTTCTTTCAACAGCCGGAAGCAAGATGTATCAGAACACATTACTTAGCAATGCAGGCGGAAAGAATGCAGCCGCTGAGCTTACAGATACTTACTGGGCAAATGTTTCATATGAACAGCTTCTTGCCTGGAACCCTGATTACATCATAATAGCTGCCGATGCAACTTACTCAGTAGATGATGTTCTAAATGATGCTAATCTTGCAGACTGCAATGCTGTTAAGAATAAAAAGGTTGTAAAGCTCCCTGGTGATATAGAAGCCTGGGATTCACCTGTACCAGCAAGCTTCTTAGGAAGCATATATATTGCCTCTGTTCTTCATCCAGAAAAGGTTACTAAGGATTTCTATGAAGAATGTGTAACTAAATTCTATGAAAGCTTTTATGGATTCACACCTGCTAAATAAGGATGATTTATGTTCAAAAACACTTATAATTACCGGAACAAAATTATACTTTTATCAGCCATACAGGTACTGCTTCTTCTGGCAGTACTTGTATGGTCTGTCATTACCGGACAGTACCCACTCACATTAAAGGGCTTACTGTCTGGTGATACTATGTCAATTATGGTCTTTAAAAGGCTCAGGCTTCCCCGCGCCCTTATGGGTGTTATAGGCGGTTTTGGTCTTTCAATATCAGGTTTTATATATCAGCTTATATTTAAAAACCCTCTGGCTTCTCCCGATATCGTTGGCGTTTCCTCCGGTGCAAGTGCTGGTGCAGCTCTTGCAATAGTTGTAGTTTCAGCTTCTGCCCCTGTTATTTCCGTATCAGCCTTTATTGGAGCTGTTACAGCCCTCATAATAACTCTGCTTACGGCTTATCTTGTCCCTGGCAGAAACAGTTATACTATCGTGCTTGCCGGTATAGCTATTCATTCTGTGGCACAGACTATACTTATGTTTCTAAAGCTGGCCGCAGATCCTGAAAAACAGCTTGCTTCAATCGAATACTGGATTATGGGAAGCCTTAATGGTATTTCAAGGGACAGCCTTGCTATTCCGTTCCTAACAACACTTACCGGCTTTATTGTAATAGCTTTGTTATACCGACAGGTTCTCATTCTCTCTACAAGCGAAGAGGAAGCTGTATCACTAGGTGTAAATGTAGCAATTCTGCGTTTTATTATATTAATGCTTGCTACTCTTATCGTATCATCAATAATATGTGTTACAGGGCTTATAAGCTTTATCGGACTTATCGCACCTCATATTGCCAGACTGCTTACAAAGCGTAATGACATATTTACATACATAACAAGTGGCTTCACAGGAGCTATTTTACTGACACTTGCTGATATACTGGCAAGAAGTGTATCCTCATCAGAGCTGCCAGTCAGTATATTTACCTCACTTCTTGGAGCTCCACTGCTTATCATTCTGCTTATCAGAGCTAATAAAAAGGAGGCGTTATGATGTCCGATTTATTCAATACTACATTTTCCGCTGCCGGAATATCTGTATATTATGGCAGCACCTGTGCGGTTGATAACGTAAGCTTTGACCTTATGCCAGGACAGCTTAATGCTGTTATTGGCAATAACGGCTGTGGTAAAACCTCTCTTATTAAAGCTATTATGGGACTTATAAAGCACAACGGAAAATGTCAGCTTAATGAACACTTACTTGAAAACCTCTCTGTTAAAAAAAAGGCCCAGCTGATAAGCTACATTCCCCAAAGAAACAATCTTACCATAAGCATGACCGTCAGGGAGGTATGTCTGCTTGGCTTCAATCCTCATATGCACATACTTGGAGGCTACACCACAGATATGATAAAACGTGCCGATAAAGCTATTGATATGGTTGGACTTAATGGTTTATACGAATCCGACTTCTTAGCTTTAAGCGAAGGGCAGAAGCAGTTATGTATTCTGGCACGCACCATAATAGAGGCTTCACCTCTGCTTCTCCTTGATGAACCAGATAGTGCACTTGATTTTTCTAACCGTCATCTGCTTATGCAGCACATAAGAAGCATTGTATCTGATGGAAGATGCGCACTTATGTGTATTCATAGTCCTGAGCTTGCTTTGGAATACTGCGATAATATATTTCTTATGAAAGCCGGAACAATACTTACCAGCATTAATACTCATACCGACTCCCTTGATATTATTAACGAAAAGCTGTCTCTTATATATGATAATATTAATGTTATTGAATGTACCGATATCCACCATAAAACACACCGCGTAGTTGTGGCATTATAGGCCTTTACTGCAGATAATATGTCTATTTATACCAGACACGCCTACGTTATAAAAGCATTTACTGAAATGAGGTGACTTAATCTATGGATAATTGTTATTTAGACGCTCTGGCTGTCATTACATTTTTTAAGATGTCAGATAAAAAACATCTTTTTATTACCGGAGAACGGGGAAATGGTAAATCATATCTGTTAAACAGCATTTTAAACCAGCTTGAAGAAACTATGGATATGTCTGATTTTTTCAATTTCAATTATCTGATAAGCCGCAGAACGGACACACCAGAAGTTGTTATTAAATCCAATCTTATAGATGATGGAAAAGAATATGTGATTGGCAGACCACGTACACTCACTCCTGTTTCCCCTAAAAAAGGCAACAATATGACCATTGTAGAGGATGGCTTTATTAACTGCGCCTGTCCTGCTATTATGAAGCATCTTATGACCTCTGATGATAGTGTATTTGTTATTGACGAGCTTGGTTATCTGGAAAGTTCCTGTGGTGAATTTCAGGAGCATATCAGGACTCTTCTTGATAACTCACGCGTATTAGCTGTCATCAGAAAACAATCCACGGAATTTCTTGACAGTATTAAAAGAAGATCAGATGTACTTTTAATCGATATTGATAATACCTTCAGCTCTATTTCATGCATTATTATGGCATCCGGTATGTCAAAAAGATTCGGTACCAACAAGCTTTTAGCATCCTTTAACAACAACACTCTCTTTGAAAATGCGATAAATATAAGCCGCTTTGTCAGCTTTGGTAAAACTCTTGCTGTAACCCGGCATGATGAACTTGTACATATATGTGAACGGGAACATATACATTGCATAAAACACAATATGCCTTACAGAAATGATATGGTACGCCTTGGTGTTTCCCATATTCTAAAGGAAGCCTGCTGCCAGAAAAACAACTGCCCCCATGGAATATTATTTCTTCCATCAGACCAGCCGCTCATCACTAAGACAAGCCTGCAGCTGCTGTGTCTTTTATTTATTTACTACAACAGCAGTCATTTTGCTTGTAACAACGCAGATAAATCCAGCAATGCCAACAATAATTATTCTAATAATAATTATTCAAATAATAATAATAATATATGCCGGCTTGCCTTCAACGAAAACGCAGGCGCACCAGTAATATTTCCTGCGTGCTATTATAATGAGCTTCTTACACTTCCACAGGGCAAGGGTGGAGGCTTTATTGCAAAAAAACATCCTGCACAGGTTGTTTTAGTTCCTGCACAGGATGAATATGAATTATATGATATTGATACTCCAAACGACCTTGTTCGTCTTTCCCAGTATCCTGACTGATTGTTGTACCTTATTTAGTTACAGCCTTTTCCTTTATTGTCACTGTTTCTTCTGTAACAACTTCTTTAACCATTTCCTCAGCTTTATTCTTAGGAAGAATTACGTTAAGTAAGATTGCTACAAATGCTGCTGGAACAATGCCTGACTCACCAAACATAAGCTGTACAGCCTGTGGTGTATGTGCAAGGATTGCTGGGCTTACACCCATACCATAACCTACGCCAAGTGCAACCGATACAATAGAAAGTCTTCTTGCATCAAGCGGCTCCTTAGTAATAAGCTGGATACCACTTACAATAATTGATGAGAACATCATAACTGCCGCACCACCAAGTACTGACTGTGGCATAATTGATATTAAGGCTCCAAGCTTAGGAATAAGACCACATAATATAAGGAATACCGCACCAGATGCAAGTGCAATTCTGTTAACAACCTTAGTCATTGCAACAAGACCAACATTCTGGCTGAATGATGTATTAGGAAGCACACCGAAAAGTGCTGCAAGTGATGAACCTAAACCATCACACATAACTCCGCCTGAAAGCTCTTTATCTGTCGCTTCTCTTCCTACTCCACCGACCATAACACCTGATATATCTCCAACAGTTTCTACTGCTGTTACCACAAACATAACAAGCACAGGAAGTATTGCTCTTAAATCAAACACAGGCTTAACTGGCATAAACTTAGGAATCGCAATCCACTTAGCTTCTGCAACCTTATTCCAGTTAAGTACCCATGACTTAGTATATTCAACTCCCTCAGCATTAACTGCTGTATGTGGAAGCACACAGCCCATAATAGCTGCTACAATATAACCAACTATAATTCCAATGAGTATAGATGATGAACTAAGATATCCCTTTGTCCAGTGCTTAACGAATAATATAACAACAAGCACAACAAACGCCAGAAACAGATTCTCTAGTGAGCCAAAGTCCTTAGCTCCGTTTCCACCACCGAATGAATTAATACCAACTGAAATAAGTGACAATCCAATAGAAAGCACAACTGTTCCTGTTACAACTGATGGGAAAAATCTTCTTAACGGCTTAATAAATGCACCAAGCACAGTTTCAAAAAGACCACCTATAATGGAAGCGCCCATAATAGCACCATAGGCTAATATTCCGCCTCCCATAACCTTTGTTATACTGCTGAACACTCCGATAAATCCAGAGCTCGTACCCATAATAATAGGCACCTTTCCTCCAACAGGTCCTACTGAAAATAACTGTATAAGCGTTACAATACCAGCTATAATCATAGCATTCTGTAAAAGTGCAACCTGAATAGATGCATACTCACTTCCTGCACCAATACCACAGGCTCCTGTAATAATAAGCAATGGTGTAAGATTTCCTACAAACATTGCCATAACGTGCTGAAGTCCAAGCGGTATCGCCTGTTTTAGTGAAAGCTTTCCATTAAAATCATATGCCTCCGGCATAAGTTCTTTTATCTTTTTCATATATCCTCCGGTATATTAACCATAATCTATCTGTTATTAATCTCATATGAAGAAGGTCTAGGGAAAATCATTATTCAAGTACTTGATTTTCCTTAGACCTTCCTTCTGTATGACTAATGACCTGCGCTCATTATCTCTGCACATCAAATGAAGCATTATTCATAAGCCTCTTAATCTGGCCAACGCTTGTGATGTTAGTATCGCCGCGGATAGCGTGCTTCATTACTGAAGAAGCTACCGCGAAGTTGACGATATCTTCGTGCTTCCAGTCATTCTGCATAAGAGCATAGATAAGACCAGAAGAGAATGCATCTCCACCACCAACACGGTCAACAATCTCAAAGTTGAGTGTCTTGCTTTCGTAAGTCTTTCCGTCAGCATAGTAGAAAGCCTTAAGAGAGTTATTACTTCCTGAATGAACATAACGTACTGTTCTTGCAATTGCCTTCATATGGTACTGCTCATCAATAGCCTTAAACACTCTGTCCATATCCTCAAATGATGGATCCATAGTAAGACCATCCTTAACATCTGTACCATCTGCATTGTATACATGGATAGGCTCAATACCTATAAGTACATCTACATATGGAAGATATTTGCTGAGTACATCCCTTGCAGTTTCAAAAGACCATAATGTACTTCTGAAATTAGGATCAAAGCTTACTGTAAGTCCAAGCTTCTTAGCTGCCTTGATAGCCTTATCTATAAGACGACGGCAGTTATATGAAAGAGCTGGTGTGATGCCGCTTAAATGTAACCAGTCATAATCCTTTAAGATGTTCTCAAAATCTACATCCTTATAATCATATTCAGCAAATGCTGAGCTTCCTCTATCATATATTACCTGTGAAGGTCTTACTGAAACGCCTTCCTCAAGATAGTAAAGTCCCATTCTTCCGTCAGCCTTAATAATATGCTTAGTATGTACATCATTAGCCTTAAGGTAGTTAATACAAGACTTACCAAGATCTGTATTAGGTAATACAGTAAAAAATGTTGAATCAACACCAAGGTTAGCTAAGGAAACCGCTACATTCGCCTCTGCTCCACCATAATTAACGATGAAATTGTGGGTTGTAACTATCTTCTCATAGTTAGGTGGTGATAATCTTAACATCAATTCGCCAATTGCTATGAACTTCATATGTGCCTCCATCTATAATTAAACTATTAAACCTAATATTAAGTAATATTTTATATGCATTAACAATAAACTGCATTTATTGCTCTGTCCAAAAAAATAATACTCCATTAAATGATACTACGCAGCCAATAAAAATGCAAACTGTATTTTTTTAGCTTACTGTAACCGTCATTGACTTAACCCACTTTCAAATATATAATTTATGCAAGAATGGAGGATTATCATATGAATTCACCTCAGAGGGACACTGTAAAAGGTGGCAGTATCAAAACTTTAACCAGTCTGCCACATATCTATGCTATTGTTTTAATGGGATTATTTACATTTATTTTCTTAAGTGTTGAATATATGTTTGTAAATGAGCTTTCTCTTCTTGTATCAGAACAAAAAGCCACTCTTTCACAGAATTATGTACTTGGTGTCAGTACAGCAGGTTTTTTATTATATCCTCTGCTTAAACATTTCTTAAGCAGCAGGCTTCAGAACATTCTGATGATTTTAGCAGGCTTACTCTCTGTTTTTTTAACAATACTCATTACATACAGTAAGTCATTTGAATATATATTTCACGGAGGAATTATTCTTTTTATACTTCTTGGTCTTGTTGGAAGTAATGTATACTATGTATCTGCATGTATGATTAAAAACCGTCATTTGGCAAAAACTGTCGGAATCTCATATTTTTTTGGCATCCTGCTTCAGTTTATAAACCATAATGCTATTCATATAAAGATCATACAGCTTGTTATATTGTCAGCATCTATGCTGATACTTTTTATCTTATTAATAGGAAATGAACATATTTTTAACCGGTATAGCTGGTATAACACCAGCAAAGATACTACTGACAATATGACCACAAAAAATACAGACAATAATGTATATAAAAATATAGATAAAAATAGCGATAAAAAAACAGATAAAAATATAATAAAAGTTAATAAGCATAACATTCCTTTATTTATTAGTATTGTAGCCCTTGTAATGCTGATGGCATGTTTATTCAGCACTCTTGATAGTGCAGTAACTCTTATCCATTCTGATGGCAGCACAGATATTGGGCAGGGTGCCAGAATTCTACTGCCTCTCAGTGGCCTTGCTGCCGGCTTTATATTCGACATTAACAATAGAAAATATACCGGAATCATAATGTACTGCATAATGATTCTTTCAACCATGTGTATTGTGCTGCTTGAATTTTCCAAGCCTTTTACAGCTGTACTTATTGTTTTCTATCTGTCCGCTGGATTTTTTGCTGTTTTCTTTACATCAGAATTCATGGAGCTTTCCTGGTATGTCCGAATTCCTGAGCTTTGGGCAGGAATGGGACGTGCTGTTAACAATATTACAGCTGCTGTTATTGCCGGCTTTGTTTTACAGCTGCTTTCATCTGATAATAATCTTTTAAAGATTATTCTTATACTTGTTTTATTTGTTCTGGTAAGTATTATTTCAATTGTATATACATTTGAAAAATATTATTTTATACAACAGTTTACTATGCGTACAGATGAAGCTGCAAATGAACATGACAAGCTGCAAATATTAGCAGAAAAATACTCTTTTACTGAAAGAGAAAATGAAGTATTTAACTACCTGGTTACTACTGAAGATAATATCCAGACTATTTCAGAACATATGCACGTATCGAGGCGTACCCTTGAACGATATATTTCAGCTATTTATGAAAAAACCGGTATTAAATCACGAGTTGGACTTGTTAATCTTTATAACAAATAATTCTTTTAAATTTATATGTCTTTATATCATCTGTTTTCAGTTTTAGGCAGCGTGGCGGAACTCCGCCACGCTGTTTTAGCATATTGGCGGACTTCCCTTATATACTTTTTTAATAATGTTATATATAGTATTAACAACATATACAGCTGATATGTACGTAATATTATACGCTCTTTTAATTCTGGGAGCTTTGTGTGAAATACAGATTTTTGCACAGATTTTGCACAGAAATAAACAAATAAATAAATGAGAATTATTATCAGGAAACAGGAGGATTGATTTATGGTGAAAAACAAAAAATGTCATATCAAAAAAATCGCCGCATTAGCTGGAGCAGTCGTACTCGCAGTATCATCCGCAGTTTTATATGCTGCACCACCGGTAAAAGCTGCCAACGGACCATGTGATACTGGCGATTGGGCTTATGCTTATATTAATGTAAGAAATGGAGAAGATAGTACTACTATATTTTCTTCAAAAGGAACTAATTCCATAGATGGAATGTCTTATGACAGAAAAACCAATACGCTTACATTAAATAATTATAAAAACAAGACTGCTGGAATAGCTACTAATATGATGGGTGATGATTTCAAGATTAACATTATTGGTGATAATGAAATCGGAGGTATAGGTTCATATGGTGATGCATGGGGCGGTTCTATCAATATATGTGGCAATGGTTCCCTGGTTATTAATGCAGACAGGGCAGGGGATTATGGTGTAGCTTTCTTTGCTGAGGGAACTAATTCAGTACTTTCAGTTGCAGACACATGTAATGTTACTATATATTCCGGTTCAAAGGCAGTAGTGCATACAATCGATAATCTAACGGACAAACCAATCAGAGATAATGGAACATTAAAGGAAAATGTAACTTATAATGTTTCACATCCACTGCAAATATCAAGCTTATATGCCAGGTATTATGAGTACGACCCATATACAACTAATACAGTATATAAGAACGGGGCAGATAATACTTCATTATATTATATTAAGGAACTGACATATGTTGAATCTGGGAAAGTAACTTATACAATATACAAGCTTACTACAAAGAAAGCTCTGGGTGACGTATATTATGCTGACAAGATAGGTGAATATGATAATATCCCTGCTGGATATACTAAAACCACATTAGACAATCCTATTTCATATTATGAGTCAGACGGCGGAAGCGGTGGAACAAGCCAGGTTGTAATAAATACAGCTACCAGTGAAAAATATGTATCTGCATATGCATATGAAAACGGAGAATCATTTTATAAAATATGTAAGCTGCTTGAAAAGCTTGGTGTAGATGAACAAAGCAATGATGAAATATGGCTTGTTGATTATAGCAATCCTGTGGCAACATATAATCCTGTATGGGGAAATGATAATCCTCCAGAAGGATATAAGTATGACGGAACAGAAGTAGAAAGTCTTTATAATGTTGAATGTATAGCAGACAAGCTTACATTTACAGCTAAATCAGCCGGAGACAGCACAACAGACAACCCATCTGAAAACCCATCTGAAAAGCCAACTGAAAAACCAACTGAAAAACCAACCGAAAAACCAACCGAGAAACCAATCGAGAAACCAACTGAGAAACCAACTGAGAAACCAGGCGATGAGAAGCCATCAGCTCCAGACCAGGATTCCAATAAAACAATAGTAGATGTATCCGACGGCAGTACAACAATCAAGGTTGATGAAATCCGAAAGATTATAGAAGATAACAAAACAAATGATGTTATTATCAAGTCTAACAATGATGTTACATTTACATTTGCCAAAGGAACTATGTCAGAAGTATCACAGGTTGAAATCTATGACTTTTCAACAGCAATCACTTCTGATATAAAAGAAGCTGGAAATATACCGGCAGCTGTAACAGATGATATATTTGTATCTAAGATAGTATACAATTATTCTGGTGCACTTCCTGCAAAAGCAAGCATTAAGTTAAATGTTGGAAAAGCCTATGCTGGCCAGACACTTTATTACAGCCAGCTCTTAGATGATGGAACAATAATCAGCATGATGTCTGCAGTAGTCGATAATGATGGTTATATGACAGTAGAACAGGATCACTGCTCAACATATCTTATAACAAAACAGAAGCTTACAAACAATAAGCTGGAAACACCTAAGACAGCTGATAACAGTAATATTGCACTCTGGCTTACACTACTTATAGTTCTTTGCAGCAGCGCAACACTTTATACCTTTGCTGTAAAAGCTAAAAAAATTAATAGATAATTGAATGAATAATTAATTGATAGCTTAAGCTGTTATGTCATAATTTATACCAAAATACTACACCTTATTTTATAACCATTAGAAACTAAAAGTGGTTTAAAATGGTTCAAAGAGGTGTAGTATTTTGTTGCATTACCCCTTATTGTAATATATAATGTAATTAGTTTTTTACGTTAATTTTATATGAAGGTGAGTGCTTTTATGGACATTTACGAATCATTAAACTCTATACTTGTTACGTTGTTTAACGATATTATGAATATAGAGGAAAAAGCTTTAATTACAGATGAATTCAAGGATATTTCCGTGACCGATATGCACATTATAGAAGCTATCGGAATAGGTGAACCTGGAACCATGAGTACCATATCCAAGGCTCTTGGTGTTACTATGGGAACGCTTACAGTTGGCATTAACGGACTTGTTAAAAAAGGATACGTTATCAGAACACGTGGCGAAAAAGACCGCCGTATTGTATATGCATCACTTACTGATAAAGGGATTGCTGCATATAATCATCACAAAAAGTTCCACAAAGATATGATTAACTACATCACAGAAGACTTAAGCGAAAATGAAGCCATTGCACTTACTAAGACATTTACAAGACTTGAGGAATATTTTAAGAGCTTTTAAACACCTTAATTGCATTGATACGTGAACAAATATTAAAGCCCCCACAGATATAATTCCTGTGGGGGCTTTTTGAAAGATTGTTAATCTTTCTGCCGGACTGTCCGGCAATTATATATATGAGAGTTTTGGAAAAGTAAGCCTGATTATTTAGTTAACTCAGCAGTCTTATATATGAATGTTACTGAGCTTTCCTTTCCATCCTTCTTATCAAGGAATGAATTATAATTCTTACCAAGCTTTATAACCTCCTTGATTGTATCTACTGCTGTATCAGCATCATTTCCTACAAGACTTGTTATAGCCTTTATACCAGAGGCGTTGAATTCAGCCATGCCATCCTTAAGTGTTATAGCACCATCATTAAGCTGTGTAACACCATCTGCTAATGTTGCTGATGATGACTTAAGTGTTGATGTACCATCAGCAAGCTGTGATGAACCATCTCTTAAAGCTGGATTGTTTGCATTAAGTGTTGCGAAGCCGTTGTATAACTGGGCAATACCTCCATTAAGTGTGCTGTTGTTTGCATTAAGTGTTATAAGACCGCTATCTATCTGGTCTATACCACCATTGATTGTATCATTGTTAGCATTAAGCTGTACAAGTCCCCCATTTATCTGGGCTGCACCGTCATTAAGTGCTTTGTTATTACCATTGAGTTCTGTAAGTCCTGTATCTATCTGGGCAACACCATCATTAAGTGCTTTACTGTTTTCATTAAGCTTAACCACACCTGCATGTAACTGAGAAGCGCCTGTATTTAACTTTTCATTACTGCTATTAAGAGTTGATACGCCTGTATCAAGACTTGCAATACCATTATTCAAATTATCATTATTCTTATTTAATTCTACTAAGCCATCATTAAGCTGTGCTGCACCATCATTAAGTGTTTTATTCATGGAATTAAGAGTGTTAAGTCCATTACTTACATCTTCTGCTCCTTTTTCAAGTGTTTCTAGGGAACCTGTACTTGCTGCAAGCTGTGTTGCCACCTGTGAAAGCGCACTTGCTGCTCCCTGATTACCGGAAGCCTTGACTAAAAGTCCTAACTGGCTTGCATATAAGCCTGTCAGCTGACTGCCTGCACCATTATTCACTACACTATTGGTATATGCTATAAGATATTTATTATACATTTCAGTAATCTTAGCTTCTATCTTTTCAGTTTCGCTAGTCTTTGCAAGCACAGTAAGATCATCAGCTATTGTTATATCACTAAGACCTGCCTGAACAGCTGCTTTAGTAAGATTTTCTACATCAGTTGTAATATTCTGGTTCGTTTTATAAGCAGTAATATTATTTTTAAGATCTGCAGCCATTTTTTCTGTAAGCATCTTCTTTAACTGTGAAACGCCATTACTTACCTGTAAAGCTCCATCTGCTGCCTTCGTTACACCAGCTGTATAATCATTGATACCCTTTTTCAAAGCGGCAGCACCATTTCCAAGATTCTTAGCTCCTGTTGTGTATGCATTTATACCACTCTTTAAATCCGCAGTTCCTGATGCTGCAGCTGCTACACCAGCTGTATATGTTGAAAGACCATCCTTAAGCTGTGTCGAACCATCTGCAAGCTGTGCTACTCCATCTGTATAGTCTTTAATACCCTTTTTGAGTGTTCCTGCTCCTGCTGAAAGCTTAGATGCTCCTGTTGTATATGCTGCAATACCTGTTGTAAGAGTATCAGAACCCTTTGCAAGCTGTGCTACACCAGCTGTATATGTTGAAAGACCACCCTTAAGCTGTGTTGCTCCTGCTGAAAGCTTAGATGCTCCATCAGTATAAGCTGTGATACCATCCTTAAGCTGGCCTGCTCCTGCTGCCAGTGCTGTTGCACCATCAGTATAAGCGTATATACCATCCTTAAGTGTTCTTGCACCATCATTTAGCTGGTTAACACCATCTGTAAGTGCTGGGATGCTGTCTGCAAGTGTCTGCGTACCATCCTGAAGAGTAACAGTTCCATCTGTAAGCTGGTCTGCTGCTGACTGAAGCTCATTCATCTTATCCTCAAGCTTTGCAAGAGAGAAGTCATCTACATCTACATCGTTGAGTACACTTGTAGTTGCTACTGACATAGACATATCAAGCTCAAAGTCATTAACATCTGCTGATATTTCAAAGTATTCCGGAATATCCATATCAAGGCTTTCACCATCAAACTTAAGGTTTAAAGTATCCTTTAAACCTGGCATAGTCATGCCAAGTGCTATAATGTTATCACCAACCTTGCTGACCTTACCGTTAGTAACTTCTACATTACTGAATTTATCCGTTGGAAGAAGAGTTCCTGTGATCATTGTAAATGGAACATAAGCTGTCTGTGACTTTCCATTAACTTTTATAGTCTTCTTCTCATTGTTAGTGTAATCATATCTGATAGTAACCTTACCACTTTTGCCAATCATATCCTCTGGCTTTGTTTCTACACCGTTTAACTTATAAGTAACCTTCATAGATACAGGTGCACTCTTACTTGAACTGCTCTGGTTAGTTGTTGTATCACCATTAGCATCTGTCACCTTTTCTGTTACAGTTACGTGATCCTGTGTTCCATCTGCCTTACCAAACACATATACCATTTCGTCACGCGTATTTGTCTTCAATGTACTTGTGTTTGATACAGATAACTCATTTTTAATAGCATTGGATATTATGCTTTCTGTATTAGAAGCTGCCTCACTGCTTACTGCAACCTCGCTTGATACCTGATTATATGCTGTGTTTGTTCCACAGGCTGTAAGCGTTGATGCTATAAGAACAACACTCATTAATACTGAACTATATTTGAATAAAGTCTTCTTAACCATAACTATTCCTCCATTTTCTTACTTCCTGATATATTCTTATATCTGTTACGACATATACATCTTTGCCCGTTCATTCATCCATCTGGCTACATATCCTGATTCTTCTTAGGCTTAAAACCAAAGCTTGTATTGATAATGAGCTTATCACATAATACGAACAATGATGGAAGTATGAATATAACAACAAACATACTTATAATCGCGCCTCGTGCCATCAATGTACATAATGAACCTATCATATCAACTGATGCTATGCAGCCAACGCCAAATGTAGCTGCAAAGAAACCAAGCGCACTAACGATAATAGATGGTATTGATGCTGCAAGTGCTGTCTGTATAGCTTCCTTCTTAGCAAGTCCCTGGCTTCTTTCCTTCTTATATCTTGTCGTCATAAGAATTGCATAATCGACTGTTGCACCAAGCTGTATAGTACCGATAACAACGGATGCTATGAATGGTATCTGTGTATGTGTGAAATAAGGAATACCCATATTTACAAATATAGCAAACTCAATCGCTGCAACAAGTATAACAGGAAGTGATATTGACTTAAGTACAAACAGTATAATAACAAATATAGCTACTATTGATACTGCACTGACTGTCTTAAAGTCCTTATCTGTTATAGTTATAAGATCCTTAGTACAAGGAGCTTCTCCAACAACCATTGCTTTTGAATCATATGACTTTACAATATCATTTACCTTATTAATCTGATTGTTAATATCATCTGATGCTATCTTATAATCAGTAGCAATCATCATTATCTGATAATCCTCACCCTTAAGCTCTGATACCATCTTAGATGGAAGGAATTCCTGAGGAATACCTGACTTAAGTGCTGTATCAAGTCCGAGTGCAAACTGTACACCGTCTACATCATTAAGCTTATCAAGCATTTCATTTGCCGTATCTGTAGACATATTCGTATCTGCAAGTATCATATATATTGAATTCATATCAAAGTTTTCTTCAAGCTTCTTGTTAGCCTGTGAGCATGCAAGCTCCTCTGGAAGCGTATCAGACAGATCATAATATACTGATGTATGGCTCTGTCCATATATAGCAGGTCCTAACAACGCAAGGAAGATAATAATAAATACCCACGAATGATTTACTATAAATGCAGCAAGCTTATCAAAGCCCGGCATAACCTCTCTATGCATTGTCTTCTCTAATGCCCTGTCAAATGTAAGAATCAGGGATGGCAGTATAGTTACACATCCGATAACACCAAATATAACACCCTTTGCCATAACAATACCAAGGTCAAGACCAAGTGTGAAGCTCATAAAACAAAGTGCAATAAAACCTGCAACAGTTGTTATAGAAGATCCGACAACTGATGTAAGTGTATTGCCAATGGCAACTGCCATCGCTTCCTTATGGTCATTTGGATACTGTGCCTTCATTTCCTTATAGCTGTGCCATAGGAATATTGAATAATCCAGCGTAACACCTAACTGGAGTACCGCTGCAAGTGCCTTGGTTATGTATGAAACCTCTCCCAAAAGGATATTTGAACCAAGGTTGTATACAATTGCCATTCCTATACTCAGCATAAAGAATACTGGCACAAGAAATGAGTCCATAAATATAGCAAGTACGATACAAACAAGCACTACCGCTATAAGTACATAAAGTGGAGTTTCTTTCTCTGAAAGATTCTTTGTATCTGTAACTACTGCTGACATACCGCTTATGAATGCCTGACCTTCTGTTACTTTTCTTATCTGTGTTATGGCATTCATAGTGTCATCACTTGAAGTTGTATTATCGAAGAATATAGCAAATAACGTTGTATCTGTGCTGTCATTCTCGAAATACTTCCTGAACTTTGAAGGTACCATTTCTGATGGAACATCCTCACCAACTATTCCTGTATAAGAAATAACCTGTGCAACATGTTCTACATTCTCTACCTTCTTGATAAGCTTATTAGCAGCTTTTGCATCCATATCCTGGACAACTACCATAGCATAGGCACCCTTATTGAAATCATCCATAAGAATGTCCTGTCCCTGCATAGTCTCAATCTCATCCGGAAGATAATAGAGGATATCATAGTTAACCCTTGTATTAACATATCCAATTGCGGATGGAATAAGAAGCAGGATACTTAGAACCAGAATAGGAATTCTAAGCTTAACAATTACTTTTCCAAACTTTTCCATACATTCGCCTCATTTCTACGTCTGCGACGTCTTCTTATATATTTATCCACCTTAGTGATCAGCCTTAACAGCTCTCACAGATAAATATATTGATAAAAACTCTCAAATATGACTTATGGTCATTTTCTTTACAAACGATATTCTAACACAAAATGACTGATAGTCAATATTGAAAATGACTTTAAGTCATTTTTTTATAGATTTTTTATTTTTTTCATGTTAGAATAGTTATAGCTTTAAGAAATGAGGTTTTTGTATGGGAAAACTAGAAAGTAATAAACAACAAAAAAGAACTTCTCTTTTAGATACAGCATTTAAACTTTTTACAACACAGGGGGTATCAAAAACATCTATTGCTGAGATATCACAGAAAGCTGGAATAGCCAAAGGAACCTTTTACCTTTACTTTAAAGATAAATATGACATCAGAAACAAGCTGATTTCTCATGAGGCAAGCAAACTTTTCAAGAATGCTGCTACAGCTCTTAACAGGCACATATATGAGGAGACAGCTAAAAATGCTGCTTTTACAATCTCACTTACTAATCAAATTGTATTCATTGCTGACCATATAATCAATGCTCTCAATGATAACCAGACTCTTCTTACTTTCATTTCAAAGAATCTGTCCTGGGGAATATTCAAAGAGGCTCTGACAACCAATGTTGCTGATGATGATCTTAACTTCAAAGATGTATATTACGATATGCTGTCAGAATCCGGACTTAACCTTAAAGAACCTGAAATAATGCTCTTTATGATAGTAGAACTTATAAGCTCTACTTGCTACAGTGCTATTCTCTATAAAGAACCTGCTGATATTGATACATTAAAGCCTTATCTTTATAACACTATACGGGCTATTATCAATGAACACACTATCAGCAATTAAATATCGTTTCTTCTTTTTTTCTATACATAAAATAAAAAGTTCAGGATAAACATCGACTTGATGTTTATCCTGAACTTTTTTCACGTTTATCTTTAGTTCTTCACTACTTCCCTCGTATATTACAGTATACAGACCCCCATCTGCATACTGTAATCCTGTTAACTTTTCTGCCAATCCTATATGCGGCTGACTGCAAAGCTTACTACTTTCTCATATTAAAATACCTTATTGCTTCAATTGAAAAGATTAACTAAATTCTTTTCTTCTTGTTATCATATACAACTACTGATAATACAAGTCCTGCTGCCATCATAGCTAATACTGCATATACTGCTGTATTAGCCATATCGCCAGTTGCTGTGCTTTCACCTGACTCTGTTGCAGCATCTGTATTGCCTGTTACATCGCCTGTAGATGGCTTTTCTGGTGTAACTGGCTCTGTTGGTTTATCAGGTGTTGAAGGTGTGTTATCATCACCCTTATTGCTATCATCTGAACCAGAATTTCCTTTTACTGTATCCTTGTATACAATTACATATGTAGAGAACTTATCTGTATTGAATGAGATAACGAGCCTGCCATCAACAGTTTCTGTCTTAGCACCCTCAAGTACCTCAGCAACTCCATTATGAAGTCTTACAATACTGTACTCTCTAGTCTTTGTTGAATCTGTATTAATAAGCTTTTCTGGTACAGTTACGCTTACTGCTACAGGATGATTTGTTTCTGTTACTTCTGTTGTAGTTTCACCAATAGTCTTGTTGATTGAGATATCAACATACTGTCCAACCACACCATCCTTAACAGCTTCTGCTACCTTATCTTCAACTAACTTCTTATCTGTATCACTTACTGTTGCATCTGCATTGTTAACATCAAGTGTTACCTTAACGTCAGTACCATTATTATTAGCTTCTAATTCCTCAGCTGTAAGTACATCTGCTAATTCTAATTTAGCATTAACTGTTGGTGTATCGGCCTTTTCTACAGTGTCAGCTATTTCAGCCTTACCTGGCATACTTGGCTTAACTGATATTGCCTTCTTACTTGTAACATCAAGTCTTGCACCTGTATTAGAAGGAGCTGCATCTGTTAATTCAAGAAGACCATGCATATCGATAGTACCGTCTTCATTTCTTGTTGGAACTACAGATACATCTACACTCTTAAACCAATCATTAGTAACTACCTTACCTTCGCTGTTTCTTGACTCTGCACCATTGAAGATGAAGTTATCTTCACTGTTGTAAGAAAAAGGAATTAAATCAGCTGTTGTTGTATAATCTGTACTTGTTGTAGAAATAAGTCCCTTAACAACCCATTCCTTTAAGTTAGTCTCTTTAGTATTAAGACCTACATTATAAACAGCACCATCACCTATTGCATTGCCAAATGATGTACAATCATATATCTGGCAGTCTGGACAGCTGTTACTTGTAATACCCTTTGCAAGGTTATTGAATGATACACAGTTCTTAAGGATATGTCCACCCTTCATATAAGAACCACCAAGCTTGAAGCCGTTACCTTCACCTGTAAGCTTAGGATCATCCTTACCTTCGTAAGATAACCATCCATTATTGTAAGCTACACAGTTTTCGATTGTAACAACACCGATTTCACCTGATATTGTCTTAGAGAAAAGATCCCATCCATCATCAATGTTGTTGTGTGATATACATCCATAGAATACATTGCCATCACCACTTGTAAGCTTAGCTGCAAAACCATCAGCATCGTTACGTCCTGGGTCGCAGTTATCAAATGACTCACAGTTCTTTACAAGGTTGTATGATGGCCATAATAAGCCCTGTCTTCCTGCTACATTATTAGCACTACCTGTTCTGCTTATCTGGATACCTGTATTCTGTGAACCTTCTACTGTACACATATCTATTGTGTTGTAGTTACCACAGATCTGGATACCTACCGATGCTGGCTTCTTGACATATATACCATATACATCCCAGTAGCTGCCTGAAATATTAAGTCCCATTCCATCAAAGATTACTTTATTAGCTTCTTCAGCTACTAACTTAATATGCTTATCTGCTGTACCTGATACGCTATAGTTAATCTTTACATCTGAACCTGTATATGTACCATTAAGTAATGTAATATACTGTCCCGGCTGTGCATACTTAACTACAGAATAGATATCCATAGGATCTTCCTTAGTACCTGCTGCACCTTCCTTACCATCTGGTGAAACATAAAGCATTTCTTTTGTATCACCAAGTACCTTATATTCTACTTTAGATGACTTCTTAATAACATCATAAGATGTAAGACTTTGTGAGTTATCTGGTGTAAATTCAGACGTTATTGTATTTTCGCCTTCCTTAACAGGAACCTTAACTCTGGCAACTTCATCTGCATTTAAAGTAACCTTATTTACTGACTTTCCATCATTATCAAATACTTCAAGAGTACCTGCTACATTAGGTGTATATATGTATTCATACTCACTTGAGTTAGCTGTACCTGTTGAAGCTACATATACAGAAGGTGTTGTCTTATCATTAGAAACATTTTCACCTACACCTGCACTTTCACTCTTAGTGAACTTAATATCACTAATTTCTACACCAACTTTTCTTGCTGAGAATACACCTACTGCTATTGAACCATCTTCCTGTACACTAAGTGCTGCAAGATTGTCATACTTAAGTTCTTCTCCATTGCTGATAGATATCCATGCATCATTTGTCTTCTTTAATGTAAATGTGTATGTTTCACCTTCTGTAAAGTTGCTGCTTGTATTCTTAAAGCTCTGCTGTTCTGTTGTTCTTGTTACATCGTCAAAGCTTGATGTATCAATAGAATTATAACCTGTAATAGCTCTGTTACCTACAAACTTAGCCTTAACACTGTACATCTGTGTTGATATATTGTTGAAAAGCTTATGAACATAGTCAGGCTTTCCCCAATAATTGTAACCAAGCATATCTGATGCGATTACACCAAAACCTGTCTGGTTATCTGGTGTAAGTGATGTATCAGTTATCTTAAATGTTGCTGTGAGTTCAAAGTTTTCTGTATTAGGATTAATCATTGTATAATAATACTGGAAACCTTCCTCACCATCTGAAATCTTACCATTGTCTGTTGCTTTAAATGTAACAGAACCATTGCTTCCTGTAACATCCTTTGCACTTGTAAGACCTACTTTTTCAGCTGCATCATCCTTAGATGACATATCTACAGTCTGAATAACTTCTCCTGCTGCGTCCTTTACAGTTGCCTTTGTCATCTGTGCTGAACCAACTGTTGCAAAGAACCAGTCATTTGTATCATCCTGTACTACTTCAAAGTTTTCCTTAACATATGATGCTACATATGAATCAGAATTTCTCTTAGCATCAATCTTAAAATCATATTTCTTGCCTACTGTAAGACCTGTAATAGTTGCATTTCCCTTTGTGTTAGCTTCTTCTGCAACTATATACTCAGCTGCATCGCTTAACTTATATGATACTGCATATGAGTCTGCATCTGTAATATTCATCCAGTCAAGATATACTGTTCCATTACCCTTATTCTGGGCAAGTTCGATAACTGGCTTCTTAACTGCAAGGACATAATTGTCATATTTAACTTCTTCACTTGCCTTATCAGCTTCACCAGTCCTTTGTGCAACTACCTTGAATGAATAGTTACCACTCCACTGAGGTGTGAACTTAGCTGAATCCTTCTGGCTCTTGATAACCTCTGTAGATACCTCGAAACCATTATAGAACATAGTAACCTGTACATCCTCTGCACCTTCATACTGATCTATAACTGCATCAAAATTAACAATGAAGCTGCCATCTACTACATCAACACTCTTAATGACTGGAGCTTTTACCTCTGACCAAGGTGTTGCTGCCTTTTCGCTGATTGGAGAGTAATATACTTTCCAGATCTGTGCTGTTGCTCCACCAAGGTATGCATAATATGTCTTTCCTGCCTCTACTTGCGCTGTTACTGTATTATATGTACTTGCATCCGTAGTATTCTTTACCTCTGCTGCCTTTGTTCCATCTGCAGCTACTACATAGAATGTCTTTCCTTTTCCAATCTTTGTATCTATTGAAAGAGTTCCGTTTGCTGGTGCTGTGTATGTTACATAACATCCTGCTACTGGTACTGTTCCAGCTACTAACTTTCCATCTTCTCCTGATGCTTTCTTAGAGCCTGCTTTTGCATTATCTCCTAATGCTGAGAAGCCATCTTCAAATGTCTTTTCATCTGTGGCATTATTGTTTGACCAGCCATCTCCGCATAATGTAAGTCCATTATCTCCATTAGCCGCTGCAAGTATATCTGCTGCTGACCATGAAACAACTGACTTATCAGTTTCTGCTGTCGCTGCCTTTACTACATCAGTATTATTAAACATTGTAAATGGCATAATGCTTACAACCATTAATACTGCAAGAACAAGCGACATAACTTTTCTTGTCTTCTTCTTCATAACTTCCTCCTGATATATATTTGATTCACATTTCCAAAAAACTGTACAATATAAACAATTCCTCAATTAAAACAATCAATTCTTTAAATAATTATTATAACATTACCCCAAAAAACGCCTTTTCTTTTTTGTAACACTTTTATAATTATTTTTCTTTTACCCAATATTTTTTAGAAATATTTCACAAGTAAACGTATTATATATCATTTATTATAATAAAGCAACCTATTTTACATAAGTTTTGTAACATTTTTGTAACAAAAATGATTTTATTCACTTTCAAGCAGCTTATTGTATATATCCCTCTTAGATACACCTCTGTCCTTAGCTGCTGCCTTCATAGCTTCCTTCTTATCCATCCCCTGGTCCATATACATCTGTACATGCTCCATCTCAGACATAGCCTTCCACTTATCCTGTTCCTCCTGCTTTATCGCATCACGGCTCTTACCTGCGATAACAAGAACAAACTCGCCTCTTGGCTCATTCACTTCATAATACTCACAGGCTCCATCAAGTGTTGTCACCATGCTGTTTTCATATCTTTTCGTAAGCTCCTTGCACACTGTTATTGCACGTTCACCACCAAGCACTGTGCTAAGCTCCTTAAGTGTCTTTAACAGCCTGTGAGGTGCTTCATATATAATCATTGTTCTTGTTTCTGACTCAAGCTCTGAAAGTATGTCTTTTCTCTCATTTTTGTCCGATGGAAGAAATGCTTCAAATGCAAATCTTCTTGTAGCCTGTCCTGACATTGTTAGTGCTGTTATACAAGCTGCTGCCCCGGGCACACTTGATACCTTTATACCTGCCTCAAGCGCCTGTCGTACAAGCTCCTCTCCAGGATCTGATATGCCAGGTGTTCCTGCATCAGTTATAACGGCCACATTTTCACCCTTAAGCATTTTCTCTACTAGTGTTTTTGCCTTGTCATACTTGTTATACTCATGATAACTAGTCATTGGCGTATTTATTTCAAAATGGTTAAGCAGCTTTATACTGTTTCTCGTATCCTCTGCTGCTATAACATCAACCTCTTTTAATATTCTTAACACCCTGAATGTTATATCCTCAAGATTTCCTATAGGTGTCGCACATAAATATAACTGTCCTATACCCTGGCTTATGCCTTTTTCCGATTCCAATATATCTTTATTATCCATACAAACACCCTTTCATATTATAGCTTACATTTAATAAGATTTCATTTAATAATCTTTCATTAATTTATAGCCTTCCAGATTATTCATATCCGAAATCATCCAGGATTCATTCTTTCATTCCATACATATCCAGAAGTTCTGCTGTATAACTTCCGTCTTTATTATATACAATAAGTGGTTCCTCCACTTTAAGCTGCGAATTTCCACCTTTAACTGCCTCTATAAGCACCATATTGGCAGGCTTATCCACATATGGATATACAAGCCTCATTCGTTTAGGCTCTAAGTGGTTGTTCTTCATAGATGTAAATATATCTACTAATCTTGATGGCCTGTGCACCATATACATATGCCCCTTAACCTTAAGACACTTAGATGCCTCTCTTACTACATCTTCAAGACTACATAAAAGCTCATGCCTTGCTATAGCCTTTGCACTTTCAGGATTAACTATTCCATGATTCTCATTCATATATGGTGGATTACTTGTCACAACATTAAAAGAAGCCCCACCAAATATACGTGAAGCTTCCTTAATATCACCCTGAACCATATTTACGTGATCAGAAAGGTTATTCAAACTGACATTTCTTGCTGCAAGATTGAAGCTTATATCCTGTATCTCAAGTCCTGTATACATACCACCAGGATTCTTAGCCTGCATAAGTATAGGTATTATACCATTCCCTGTACCAAGATCCAGCACCTTATCATTCTTTCCTGCTTTTGCAAATGTAGACAATAAAACAGCATCCATACCAAAACAGAACACATCTGTATTCTGGATTAACTTAAGATTATCCCTGCATAAATCATCTATTCGTTCATTAGCATTAATCTTATATTGTGCATTAATACAAGCTTCTGCATTTATCTTAACATCAGTCATCATTGATATGGGCTTTTCCTTCCTTTCTCTCAAGCTCTTCAAGCTCTTTTAACTCTTTATCATCTATGTTCATTCTGTCGTTTTTTCTTTTAGGCTTAAATCGCAGCTCTGAAACAGGATATTCCCTTATTTCTTTCTCATCGCCATCAAGTGTTACTATAACTTTAACAAGCTGTCTTAATACATTGACACTTGACACCTCACCTTTAAGCTTCTCAGGAGTGGTTACATAATCTCCTACGCTTGGAAGATGGCTGTTAAGCTCTTCATAAGTTTCCTGCTCATTCTTAAGGCAGCACATAAGTCGTCCACACACACCTGATATTTTAGATGGATTAAGTGAGAGATTCTGCTCCTTTGCCATCTTAATAGATACTGGTACGAACTCTGGCATATATGTTGCACAGCACAGTGGTCTTCCACATGAACCTATACCACCTAGAATCTTAGTTTCATCCCTTACACCTATCTGCCTTAACTCTATACGTGTCTTAAACACTGATGCAAGATCCTTAACAAGCTCCCTGAAATCTATTCTTCCATCTGCTGTAAAGTAGAACAATACTTTATTATTATCAAATGTATACTCAACCTTGATAAGCTTCATAGTAAGATTATGTTTCTTAATCTTTTCCAGGCATATCTTATAGGCTTCCTTTTCTTTTTCCCTGTTCTTTGCTTCTCTTTCATCATCCTCCAGAGTAGCTATCCTTATAATCGCTTTGAGTGGCTGTACTACATCACTGTCTTCAACTTCTCTCTCTCCAAGTACAACAGAACCATACTCAACACCACGCGCTGTTTCAACTATAACGTGCTGACCAACCTCAACACTATATTTGCCAGGTGCAAAGAAATATATCTTTCCCACCTGTCTGAATCTAACTCCAACAACCTTAGTCATTTTAATCTCCATTCTTGCGCTGCTTCTCAGCGCATCTCAAGTTTGTGCGTAAGCACAAATCTTGCGTGTGAAAAATCTTATTTTTCACACTATTCTCCTAACCTTTAGTCAGTTTATTTGCATTTAATGTGCGTTGAAACTTCTATAAAAAGCCACATCCATGACTTTTTATTTCATTTTCAATGTTGTCATTCTCATATTGTCATATCCAATATATTACATCTTAACTTATACCTACATAGCCTCTTTCATAGCCATAATAAGAAGCTCTATACATAAATCAAAGTTAACATTAGCTTTGAGTCTTATTCTCACCTTATCTATGGAATTAAGTATATCCTGAATGCCCTCATATGACATAATCTGTGCCTGTGACTTAATAAGCGATATTTCATCACTGAATATAAGATAATTCGTATCATTTGTACTCTTAAACAATAACACATCCCTAAACCACATAGCCATAAGATCAAGATAATCATCTATTGTAAGCTTATAATTCGTTATGTCTTTAACTACAGACATAATCTCTGCTGATGACATCTCCTTAGCATTCTTTATAACATGCATGACATCCTGCTTAAGATGTGCAAACTCTGTACTTTCTACAATCGTTTTTGCACGTCCTATCTTTCCCTGTGCGAAATTCGCTGCAAACCTGCATTCATATTCTGATATATCATAATTGCTTTTAAGATATTCCTCTACAACACTATCCTTTATAGGTCTTAAATCAAGCATTACACATCTTGATAATATTGTCTGAAGGAATATATCTGCGTTGGTTGTAAGAAATATTACGATACCATAGACCGGTGGTTCTTCTATAGTCTTAAGAAGTGCATTCTGTGCTGCAACTGTGAGCTTTTCAGCCTCATCTATAATATATATCTTATATCTGCTTGAATATGGCTTAATCTGCATATCAGATATTATCTGGTCTCTTACATCATCAACACCAATACTTGTTGGTTTCTCATGCTTAACCCATATAATATCAGGCTGGCTGCCTGAATCTGCCTGTATGCAGGAATGACATTTATTACATGGATTAACTGTCTCTTCCATATTCTCACACTGCAGAGTCTTAGCAAATATTCCTGCTAACATCTTTTTTCCTGAACCAAGTCCGCCATTTATAATATATGCGTGTGATACTTTACCAAGCTTAATGGCACTCTGCATATGCTCTTTAATTGTTTCATATCCATAAATATCTGAAAAACTACTCATTTTGTTTATTCCTGCATCTTTCTACTTCTTTTTATATGACTATGCTTATGCTGTGATATCAAGAAGAAGCCCCCTTATATCATCTATCCTTCCAACGATTTCAAGGTGATTCTTTTCTTCTTTAACAAGTTCACCTGCAAGTTCATCAAGATTCTTATCAACAAGCTTGACTATGCCATATACTCTGTGGCGACCTCTTCTGTCAAGAAAGTTCTCTCTTGAAAACTTATGCGAACGATTAACTACCTCATTTAAAAAGCCTTTTACGAGTTCTCTGTACTTACGCATATCTTTAATATCCATATGCTTAGCAATCTTTTCTCCCTGCTCAGTAATCTCCTGCATCATATTACCAAGCTTTTCCTGAAGGTCTTTTTCTTCAATATTACTTATTAATGTAAACTTGAAACTATCATCTGAACTTGCTGTGCTTTTTACACTCTGTATCTGAGATGACGCTTTAATATCATTAACTTTAATATCCATAGCAAACTCCAATCATATAACATATTATCATAAATACAGCATTAAAACAATCTTGTCTTTATTTCCTCTTTTATATTATATATACATTCATCAATTGAGCCGTTATTACTGAATCTTTTAACAATACCGGCATTTCTTATATTTTCCTCTGAAAAATCAACGCTGTCAGCTAAAAATCTTCTGCACATTTCCTCGTAATGTGGAACATCCTGCTCCTGTTCTCTCTTAATAGCCCTCTGCAGTCTTAGTCCATCTTCTACTTCAATATATATCGGAAGCATACACTCTTTTCCAAAGTACTCCACGAATTTGTTATATGCCTCTATTGTTCCAATAACTATGTAACGCTTTCCACTTCCAGACTCTATCTGACCATCATCTGCTGTGAAATATTTCCACTCTCCGTATACAGTCTGATATTTTCTCATTTCAATGATTTTATTATTTTTCTCAAACTCGCAGACTTTGTTATCATCTACAAAATAATACTCAACCCCATCTGTTTCACCAGCTCTCATAGGGCGTGTTGTATACATGGTTATTGTACTTAACCCAAGTGTTTCATCCTCTATAAGTGCCTTAAATATATGATCCTTTCCACTGGAACTTTTTCCCATTATAAATGCTATTTCAGGCATACAAATGCTCCTTTACATCCCTCATTTTTTGTGTTTTTATCGTTGCGGCTATCCTTTAAATTATCTTCAAGTCCAACTACTTCAAGACCATTATCTATTGCTTTGCCTATTATATTAACGACATTTTCAGATATAATCTCACCAGGACAAAGAATTGGAATTCCAGGTGGATACACATATACCATCTTTGCACTTATTCTACCATACAAAGAGCTGTCATTCATCATAATTTTATCATATCCGTTTTTATCACCTTCATTTAAAGCTTTTGCTATACTCATTAAAGCTTCATTTTTAAAATCAGCTATATTTACTTTTATATCTGCTTTTTTTATTGATGAAGTATTATTAAATATATTGTAATGCTCAGCATAATTTTGATTATTATTTGCACTATTATTTATATTATTGGCATTATACCTTCTATCTATTTCACACAATGCAGCGTAAAATCTGTCATAATACTCTGCAGAATCAAATATTGATGTCATGGCTATTGCATACTTTAATGACGACATTTCAAGCTGTATTCCATACTTCTTTAATAATATATCGTATAGTTTTTTAGCATTATCACACCCAATAACTATTTTAGATATATCATCTGAATCTATAAGCTTTATATTTTTAAGCTGACCTAATTTATTGCGTAATATTTTTAACTTTGATATATAATTTTCAAAAAGATATTCACCATCTTTTTCTATTATGCTCATGCATCTGTCTATTGATCCCATAAGTATATATGATGGACTGGTTGACTGATATATATTCCAGTATCTTTTCACCTTAGAAACATTTACATATCCATAGTTTATATGCATAACTGCCGTCTGTGTAAGCGAAGGAAGTGTCTTATGTACACTGTTTATAACTATATCTGCCCCCTGCTCAACTGCAGTCTGTGGAAATTCACAAGAAAACTTAAAATGTGCTCCATGAGCTTCATCAACTATAAGCGGTATATTATGTTCATGAAGATATGCTGCTATATTTTTAATGTCTGAAACGTTACCTTCATATGTCGGAGAAGTTATAACTACTGCCTTAATATCTTTGCCCATACTCTCATTCTTTTCCACAGCATCCTTTATTTCCCTTAAACTTATCCCCTTGTAGTATCCATATTCGTCATCATATTGTGGATAAACATAATTCGCATCCAGTTCATTTAGGATAATTGCATTATAGACGGAAATGTGACAGTTCCTTGCTACTATTATACTGTCCCCTTTATCCGTAACTCCACATATTGCCGCCATGTTACCTGCCGTACTTCCATTAACTAAAAACAGACTCTCATCAGCTCCATATAATGCCGCTGTCTTTTCAAATGCTTTCTTTATCATTCCATCTGCATTATGCATGTTATCAAAGCCATCTATCTCAGTAATGTCTATGTCATATGGTGCTGGCATGTCATCCATATATCTTCCTATAAGTTCACTGTTTCGTTTAGCACCTGGCATATGCATAGGAACTATGTTTTCCTTGCTATATGCCTCTAATTTTCTAAGCATATCATCATATTGGTAAGCATTTTCATTATGAAGTTTCATTTTCAGTTCATTTTCTTCATATTGTTCATATTGTTCATTTTCTTCATATATTTTCCACTCATTTATTTTTTCTTTAATATCTTTCATACTTATTTATTCCTTCCATAACATGCCTATATAAATACGGTGAACTACCCATTGTCTAAAGCCAATGGACTTCCTGCTTCACAGACCTCTTGATTTACTATCTCCACAAGATTAAATATATAATTATAACAAAAAAAAGTAGATATTACGTACTGTAATACCTACAACATCTAGTGCCTAGAACCGGAATCGAACCAGTGACACGAGGATTTTCAGTCCTCTGCTCT
>ERZ772969.71-NODE-71-length-105508-cov-6.608005_pt1 | contig 105508 bp, 100 predicted proteins | sample MGYA00511676_ERZ772969 | MGnify/ENA primary metagenome ERZ772969 (study PRJEB29015, sample SAMEA2737651) | human gut metagenome | biome: human gut; feature: human-associated habitat; material: faeces | place: China | collected 2012 ... | reverse complement strand
TCTAGATTATAGAAGGAGTATAGGCATAGCGGTCTAAAAAAATGTCCGCATGCCCTTTCCATTAATAGAAATAAATTTTTCAAGAAGAATATCCATATCTACTATGGCTTTTTTCTTATTTACTTCTCTTAAATTTAACGTTTCAAACATCTCATTTATAAAATTATTTCTTATAATTTCCATAGACCTTACTTTTTTCTGAATATCGGATGGTGTGAAAGAATATTTCAAATATAACTTATATAGCATTTTCCCCCAATTACTTACAGGATTAATATCCATATTCTGCATTTTAAAAATCTTCATTAAATCGTTAATTAAATCTGCTGATCTATCTAATGGTTTAAAACGATTTTCTTTATAAATAATATCATTCTCACTACACACATAAATTGTTGTCTTAGGCTTATATCTTGCCACAATAAAGCCTTGATCAACATAAAAATCTATATAAATAGGATATATGATTCTATCTCCTCTTTCATATTCAGTATTTCCCTCTAACAGAATTCCAGAAAGCAAAAATGATATAACCGATATTTTCCCCTGATCCGTATAAGTAAACTTATAGTTTGCCAATCCGAATCGTTCTGTATTTTTATATGATAAAATATCTTGTTGTGGGCATTGATCATATTTGTTTTTTATAATCTGTGCGGCATCGTTTAAAGTATCATCCGGAATATAGATTCTTTTTAAGCAAAATTCTTTGCTGCCTGATTTTACTGTATCTAAAACCCACTTATAGGTTTCTTTATAAGCATCGGTCGATTCATCATCACCGGCATATTCCAAAACTTGACTAAGTAAATCAGCTTTCACCTCGCTTACTGGCATTTTATGATCAAGGCAAAAATTTTTTAACCGATAGCTGTGAATATATTCATCTGACAAACATTTCGCTATTTTTATCATATCGCACTCTCCAATCCGACATTTTTTTACATTATACCACATGTCGTACTGAAAATGCCATAACCAGTAACTAACTACCATATGTTTATCAGTGTTTGCATTATAGAACATTTGTTCGTTTGCAACAAGTGTAATTATAACCAAAATTTCATGCTCTTTTTCTACACGTAAAAAGGCACCCTTTTTCAAGGATGCCTCATTCTGCCTGGAATGTCTGGGTGGAGATCCCTAAACCAGGCAAATCGGAATGGGAGGATTCGAACCTCGATCGCTCCGCAGAGAGTCATCAACTGCGCTGCTTTACCCATTAAGCTACATTCCGATAACTGACGCCCGGCAGGGGGGGGCCAGACGTCACACGCATTTTGGGAAGGTGTAGGAAGCCGCCGGGCTGTATGCCTTTGGCTTCAGGTTACACTATAACATTTTGAGTCGGGACATTTGGGACATTCGGGACAAACTTTTATTTTTCATCCATAAATCTCTGATATTCTTTCTTTACACTGTCCGCTGTTGCCTTCCGCCCCATCCGGATCGCCACTTCCGACCAAGACAACTCCTCGAAAATTTTATAACGAATGATTCTCTGCATTCTCTGTGGAATCGTAAGCATCCAAATATCCACCTGCTGCTTGATCTCTTCCGTCCGTCTGAGCCGTTCCCGAAGGACCGCTTCCCGCCGATCCAGCTCGTCCGGATCCTTTATCGCTGGGTATGCCAGACCTTCAATGTGAAAACTTTTCGCTGTATAGGGAAATTCATGTGAGGATCCTGTCACCCGATCCTGTTCAACTCTCTTCCTGCTTTTCTTAATCTTTGACAGGGCTGTTTTCGCTTCTTTTACCTGCTCGCAGGCATCTATGTACTGCTTCAGAATTTCCTTGTCCATCGGTCTCACCTCCCTCCTCTCTATGCCTCGAACCCATATTCATGCCATCATATGCCCGGTGTGCGGCGCTCCAGCTCTTAGGGCGACGATCCGCAATCATGGCTTCGTATTCCCCTTCCCGCTTTCCATGCACCAAATTCTTGAGCGCTTTGTGCTCATTTTTTGTCCTCATACCCCCACTCCTTTCTTAAGTGCGCACATTGTGCACAATCCCTTAGCTCCCTGCTCTTCCGCAATATCCGCCAACGACATCCATGCATTCACATACATGTCCTGGCTAACGAGTGATTCTGTCTCGTCACCATTAAACCATGCTCCGCCCTTTTCGTCCTCGTCATATCTTCCAATGCATGGGAGTGTGAAGTTGGAAAATGAAATCAACACATATTCCCCAAGCTCCGGAAGACGTTCCGTCACCGGGATCCATCTCCGCACATTTTTTAACGCCAATTCTGCATCCTTCTGATCTTCCTCGCTCTCGCAGTGGATCACGATGTCATAGGTATCGTCATATACGTCTGCGACTCCGTCCTTGTTGATGAAAAATTTTATACCAGGATCGCCACCATGCTTCAGCTGCTCAATCTCATCCGAGAGCTTTGCGACTCGCTCCAGCATCTTGCGCGCCTCCTTCTGTGTCTCCGCATTCAGCGCTGTTACTTCATTCGGCATCAGCCCGGTATCCTCATAGTCTTTCAACTTCCAGAGCGCCCCGTAAAGTTTCTCCCAGATTTTCTTAGTAATCACTGCGCCCGGAGCAATCTGCTTCCATTCCACGCCTTTCAGTCTCCACTTGCCGTTATCATCCACTTCAATCAGTCCCATACTTATCCCCTCCGCTTCATCTGCTCTTCCAGTCCATTCAACATGCACGCACCACCGTAACTGGATGTTTTCACGTCCTTCCAACTGCAATTACCGCACTGCAGATCCCTATCTCCAGATTCAAATCTTCTCTGACATTCCAAGTAATCTCTCTCCATCTCATCCGATACGGAGATCCGGATCTCGATATGTGGTGCCGGAAATAATTTAATCTTCTTCATGGCTATTCTCCTCCTTTTTCTCGTATAATCCACAGCTAGATACAGGATGATGGATCAAGCCTGATCCGCATACTTTTCGCTCCTTCCACGGTTCAAGATAAACAAGATTTCCGCCCATGCCGCAGATTCCATACCTTACGCCATGTTTCAGCCCTTCCTTCACCTTGCATTTTGGGCACTCCGTACAATCTAAAAATTCTCTAGTCCCGATAAACAACGACATTGCTTATTCCTTCCTCCCTGCCCTCATACATTCGTAGTGGATATGCAGCGTAGTATGGCGTCTCGTCTGGATGATCACATGATCTCCAGAGATCTCCTTTCCGCACACGCTGCAGATAAACTGCTCCTTCGGCGTATCGTTATTCTTCTTCATCGTCATCCTCCGTATTGCTGTTCGTGATATCTGCCCATAGAACGCTTTCGCATACACCGCTCTGAAGGCGTACATGAACAAAGTTGCGGAAAATGCCGATCACGGTTCCTTTTCTCCAGACACCAGATTTGCCGCTCATGCCCTCATCGACACTGCAGCATTTATTTGTTTTCACATTAACCGTATCGCCGATCTTTACCTGTCTCTGAATCGCCTCAATCCATTTCGGTGATGCATTTCCCTGATCTTTCTGTCTGTGGTTTTCCACCGCTGCTCCTGTATTGATCTTAGTTTTTGTCATCTCGACTCTTCCTCCAATAAGCTGAAAGCCGCCAGCATCAGCCGTGCGCAGATGGTTGAATTGTGATTTTTCTGAAGGATATCTGCAAAGTCATCTGTCGCTGCTTTCCACATCCCAGGCTCCACCGGATGCCCATGATATTTCTGATAGAAAAGGTACGAATCACACCACGCTGCTTTCGCTTCGACTGCCTGTTTTTCACGTTTTGTCATAAAATGCATCCTGCCTTTCTGTAATGGGTCTTTCTCCGCTTGAACTGATTCTGGCAGAACTGGATATCATCCACATAGTCAAAGCAGATTGCGTCTTGTTTTTCATCGAAGGTCCGTGCGATCCGGCCGACAGACTGGGTGACCACCGCATAATCTTTCTTTGGCGTCACAAGGTACAACCGGTCAAGACGCGGGATGTCCAATCCTTCTTTTGCGAGACCGTACGAAGCAAAGAGGAAGTGCTTTTTCCCGTTCCGCATATTTTCAATGGCCTTTTCTCTTGCCAAACGTCCACTCTTGCTCTGCATCTTCCCGTCGATCATCACCGCCTGCATCCGAAGATCTTCCGGCAGCAGATCCATAAGATTCTTCAGATGTTCCAGCCGATCAGAGAGAACCAGATTAAAATGTTCCACATTGTCTTTCAGATCCTTCACAATCTGATCATTTCGCTCTGAGCAGTTGATCAGATACGGGATCAGCTTCGAATACTCCAGTGTCCCGTCCGTATCCAGCACGCACCGATTGACCTTTACTCCCGTGCTCCTTTCACAGATCCGGACCTTCATGGTCTTGTCCGCAACCGCCTCATCCGGCACCCGGTACACCACCGGTCCAAGAACGGCAAATGTGCTTCTGATCATCCCATCCGACCGGTGTACTGTGGCGGATAACCCATACTTGTGTCTCGCCGCCAGGCTGTTCAAGATCTTATAAAACATCGTGACCTGCGTCGGCGTCCCTGCGAGCCGGTGACACTCATCCACGATGACGGTATCCCATACATATTCGTATCTGGAAAGATCCAGTTTACAAAGCGTCTGAGCTGTCGCGAAGGTCATATGGCTGCCGATCATCACCTTCCCAGCTGTGATCTTTCCCAGGGTGCTCTTCGGGAAGTACTGTGCTGCACGCTCATAGGACTGATTCAAAAGGTCTTGGGTATGTGTGACCCATAAGGTCTTCCCGCTAAGTTCCGCGGCCAGCGCAATTCCCATCTGTGTTTTTCCAGATCCACAAGGTGCCTGAAGGATCCCGCAGCTCTGTTCCTTCATCGCAGCCACCGCCGGTCTCTGGTAGTCATACAGCGGCAGCTCTCCATCGTACTGAACATGTGCCGGGTCTGCAAGATGGATCTCAATCAGATCCTGCTCCGTTAAAAACTTCCGGATCTCCTTTCCGGTCCCGGTCGGAACCACCAGATCCTGACCATCGACCCGGAACAGCCACAGGTATTCCGGCGTCTTTCCGGTCCAGAGTCCCCGGCGCATCCGGTCATCATACTCCGGATTCCGGATCACAAGATTCTCATCACACCACTTTTTAAGCTGTGGAGTCGGATCTTTGATGCGAATCTCAGCGCCAATCTGTATGATCAAGTGTCTCATCTCCTGTCTCTGAATCGTTTAATTCCTGAAGCCAGTCATTCAGCGTTCTACCGTATCGTGTCATAGCCACGCGCGGAATCGACCGGACTCCCCTGTCCTGTAAATCTTTCAAAACCTGATAGTCAACCAGAAAGATCACTTCCGGATCATATCTGACTGCAAACATCCCGCGGCTGTTTCCGGTCAGGTGAAACAAATACATTGCATTGTACTGGTTCTCCTCCACCCTGCTTAACTGAAATGCACCGGCACAGTCTTTGCAGTCAAAGAGATATGTTTTTCCGTTCCTGGCTGCGATCACATCACAAGGCTGCCCGTTTTTATTGTCCTGAAATCGGTGCACCCAGAAACGGTTCTTTGCCAGTTTCCCGGCAAATTCACGCTCAAACATTGTGCCGGCTGATTTATTGCTCATTTTCATTGTTTTCATCCCCTCATAGCTGCGGTCTTACCATTTTCCGGAAATGTCTTTCCCGAATCTTACCTGAAAAATGCCCGCAAGCCCTTATTTTACTTAGGGTCTTACTGTCTTACCTAAAAACCCGGATAATAAGTCTATATTTTTATAAGAGAAAAAATAATGACGTTTTTTTCCTCGCGTCACGAGACTATATAACAGGTAAGACCGGTAAGACAGGTAAGACCTTATTAAAAAAGCCAGTGTTTATGCGGCTTCAAGGGTCTTACCAAGGTCTTACCTTTTAGAAATCAGGTAAGACCTTTTAGTCAAAAGGCAGTGTCTCCTGCTCATAATTTTCGACCTGCACAAACCCATCTTTGTCCGTAGTATCGTCATCCTCTGGCAGGTTGAATTTGATGTAGCTCGATTTGATTCCATATACCTTCGTCTGATGCACCATCTTCCCTTGCGAATTGCGCACCAGATAGCCTTTCTCTGCCCATTTTCGGCTTACTGCCGTATAGTCAAATCCATTCTGATCCAGGAAACTTAAAAGTACATCACGGTTCACGATCAGCTTCCCGCCATCGATCTTTCCCCAGACCTCGCCCTTATTCAGCGAGTTTTCGGCTTTCGGATCTTCAAAACGGATCTGGTACTTTGCAACCCAGTTCAACACCTGCTGATATGCGCGCTCGGCAATATCCACATCAAATGCACTCTGCAGGTACTGCTTTACCTGAACAATCTGCAACGGCTGCTCTGCCGTAAAAAAGAGCTTCACCGCAATCTCATCTGCCAACAGCATGCAGGCCATGGCCATAGCCTGCTTGTCCGTAGTGTCCAGCTTACAGAGTTCCTCAAAGAGTTCTCTGTAACGGTCCATGATTTTGCAGGTTTCTGTCTCCTGTATGTACTCCACAAACTTTCTTCCAGCAAAGCCATAATTCTCCTGCACCATGCTACTCACATAATGGCCGTCTGTCACCAGTGGACCGTCTATTGCGATCTCGATAACACGGTTTTTTGAACCACCTCCGGAGTTCACCTTCGTGATCGGTTCCTCGCCGGTAAAGATAAAACTGTTCTTCCAGGTCTTGGTATCCTCTACACCGCCATAAGCCTTCGCGCGGCCGCGATCCACGCCCTCTGTGATCTGGTAGATCAGCTGGTCAAAATTTCCCTGCCATTTGTCCTTGATGGTCTGCAGCTCATCTCCCGCAAAAGGGATGCTGCATAAAAAAGCTGCATTACGCATAATGGCATTCTTGGTCATGTTCATGGTCTTTACCAGACCGCCCATCCGCGGGTTCCCCCAGATGGACATTGCCACCATAAGCGCCACCGTCTTTCCTGTTCCGGTCGTTCCCCACAAGTGCAGCACAAACGGCAGTACCTTAAGCGGCTCCAGAAGCACAGAAGCGAAGCTTGCTGCCATCATCATGCGCAGGGGTATATTTTTCCTGAGATCACTGCAAAGCTTCTTCCAGACGTCAAAATCACCCTTTTCAGACACATTTTTAAAGATCGCCTCGAAATCCATTCCACCCTCGTACCGGATATCTTTCTCATACGGGGTAAAGGCTGCACCGACCCATCCCAAACGGTTAATGGATTTCTTCGGTTCCAGAGCGACAGGATTGTAACCTACGCAGTCACTGATATAACGCACCAGACTCTTCGCATTGTCGGAAGTAACCTCAATGCCATATTGAGACAGCACGTCCACAATTTTGTTGGTATTGGCGCAAACAGACCGGTCTACCGTAATATGCTGCCAAGACGCTGACTTGAAGTAGGCAAGCGTGATCCTTTCCTCCGATGTATCCACGTTTTTAAGGATCTCGATCGGCATAATCGGATGACTGCAGGCAATCACCGGAATCGGCTGCATATTCTTATCGTACCGGATCGTTTTCACGCCCATATCGGTAGCGCTCCATTCTGCACAGATCAGTTCCAGCGGCTGATCGGTAAAAGCCGTTTTGTTGCCGGTCTGGCGCATCCGCTGAATATAGTCAAGCTGGAACTGCTTCAACAGATTGTTAAACTCCGTGCTGCGCTTTAAGATCTTGGCTTCGTTCCGCAATGCCTCAATATACTTCTGCCGTTCCACATTGTCCTCAATCTCAAAGATCCGGTAAAAGATTTCATCCGGAAATGGACTCTGCCGCTCCAGCTTAGCTATACCAGTCAGTAACTCTTCGTTCGACTTTTCCAATTTCACTCACCGCCTTCTTGTCTGCGTATACCTGTTCCGGACACTGCTCCAGACATTCAAGCAGATAGTCCACATACGATAAATTGCCCAGCCCCTCCCAGAAATGCCTGTCCTGCGTTCTGACCGCCTCGCACAGGAGGCTTCGGTACACCATTAGCCATTTCCTCGCATATCGGGTAAACTCGTCTTTCTCTCGCCTGCAGCGCTTCTTTTTCTCTGCTTCACGTTTCTCCCGATATGTGACCGGCTCCTCAATGGGAATCCCAAAGGCCTGCGCCAACTCCTTAGCTGCATCATAATTATTTACGCCGAGGTATCTTGCCACAAACTTGACCTGATCCCCACCGGATCCACATGCAAAACAGTAATATCCTTTTCCATCCGGATAGATCTTCATGGATGGATGTTGGTCCTTATGGAACGGGCACAGGCATTTATCCTTTATGACACGCAGGCCGCAATACTCTACGGCCTGCTGCATCGTTACTGATTCCTTAACTTTCCGGTACAGTTCCGGATCATAAGAACGGGATTCCCTCATCTCCGGCTCCTTCCGGAATATTCATAAAACCATTGCCGTCCACCATAGACGGCGGCGCCGCATTTGCCTGTGCCTGCTGGCTTCCGGCTCCCGGTCCTTCCGGAAGAAGCTCGTCCTCTGGAACCTCTGCCTCTGAAAGTCCTGCCAGACTGCGGATCTGCCACAGCTCCGTAACGATCGGACGGTTTCCGTTCTCGGCTTCATACTGTCTGCGACGGAAGATTCCACCAAATTTCTTGCCGTTCAGCGTTTTCTCGTTGTCATCTCTGTCCCACTGGAATGTAAAGTTGTTTGAACGTTCGATTGAGGTAATAATACCCTTAAACCAGGAAAGTCCCTTGCCTTCCATGTTCTGCTTAAACACGCCACGCCACTTCGCTCCGGAAGGATTCTGTGATTTGTCATTATCAAACATCTTCTGGTAGAAGCCCTTCTGATCACCCTCTGCAATGTCATACAGAATTACAAACTGCTCGTTTCCGTTCTTGGACTTCTGTGTCGCAACCCGCTTGATCACGCACACATACTTTCCTTTCGGCAGCTGCTGGAACTCCCCAGTATAAGCTGCCGCCTCATCATATCCTGTTGGTTTCTTAATCATTCCTGCTTGTCCTCCTTGGTTTTATACTTCTCCCATCCATAGAAATCACGGATGGTGTCATCCACTAACTTCAGGTTATTTTCGATTTCTGGGCTCTCAAACATATCCTCCGGCGTCTTCGTAATATCGGATCCATCCGTAACTGTCCGGAAGAAATGCGTCCCGTTTTCACTCATGCAGCGAATGCAGATCGTCACCATGCCCTCCAGACAAACCTTGCGGTCCAGCTGCTTTCCAATGGTTCTAAGACGGGAGACACCGAAGTCATCCGTGTCCTCATGGAAAATGATGTATACGATCTTTTCCGGATCCTTTACCTCATCCTTGATTCTCTTGACAAGACCATACATGGCATCTGCAATATCATCATACATCTCAAAAGATGCATTGCCTTTTTTATTCCGGTGTTGGGACATGAACAGGTGCGTCATAATATACCCGGCGTCATCGATCACGAAGACTTTCTCCGGATTCTGGTTGATTGTTGCGATAATCTTTCCAATGTCATCGCTGGCTCCCATTTTCCGGAAACGCTTGCGGAACGGCAGCGCCTTTCTTTCCGTGTTAAACAGTACAACTTCATCCTCTGCGAAGAACTTTAAGCTCCGGCTCTTTCCGCTTCCGGACTTTCCATAGATCAAAACTGGTAATCCCATAACTCCTCCTCTAATACGGAATGACTTCTTCTCTTTCGTTGAAGAAATCCAACGATTCTAACAATGGTAAAAATTCATTTCTTGTCTTTTCCGGCATTGGCTCTGCGGCCACCCAATAGATCATCATATCGTTTTTGAAATAGAGGACCGTACCGTTTCTGACACTCGGGTTCGGCGGCATCAGCTCACCTTCCGTTTTGTCCAGGTCGCTGGGGGAAATCATCGGTTCCACATGCCGGCGCTCAATTGCGACGCATGCATGTGTCTGCTTGACCTGATAGAACGCATATTCGTGCGCAAACAACCGTACATTTACGCCGGTTTTAACTGCCACATCCTTCGCGGCCATCCATTCATCGTACGGATCCACCGGGTCCAGATCCGGCGCCTGCTTAAGTCCATGCTCATCGATGTTGTACAGATACGCCTCACCCTCTTCCGGGAGATCTCCGATCAGCTCGATCACGGCTGCCTTAAACTTGTTTGAGAGATACTGCAGCTCTGTGGCAACGCCCCATTTTTCCGTGTATACCAGGAACCACTCTCCTGTATTGCCCACGATCAGTCCGGAGCTCTTCAGGGCATCTTTCATGATTTTTTTTAATTCACCGATCTTCAGAAACATCGTCGTTTCCCTCCTCGTACTTTCTCTTATAAGCATCAATGCCGTACCGGATATACTCCAGAACGATATCCATCTCGTCAAAGGATAAATGCCATACGCCTGTTGTCATAATCTTGACCGCCTTCGCAGCTACTTCCATAAGCAACTGCATACGAAACGGTCCAATACCCTCCCGGTCCATCAGCGGATCCTCAGGCTTTCACCACGCGGCTCCAGATGTGCCCACTCAACCGGCTGCTCTTCCAGGAGTTTCCGGATCTTCATGTTATCCGGGATCGGCGGCTGCTGGATCAGGTAACGGCCCGGAATATCCTCAAGCTCTCCAGTTATTACCAGAGGTTCCAGCCCGCCATTCTTCTGAATGTTGAAGGAGAACAACTCCGTTTTGAACTTCATCTTTCCGGTATAACGCATGTTAGCTTCCAGGGTATCCTTCAGCCACTTCTGTCTCTCCTCCAGGGATTTTCTCCTGCTGGAAAGTCTCTGCTCTTCGTCCTTCAAGGCCTTGATGCTGGCATCCATCGTGCGAATAATCTTCGCATAGTTATCTGCCTTATCCTCAAAATCCATGTTGATCATCTCTAAGGTGTCCTGTACCGTCTCCTGATCAACTGTATCATCGTAAAGCATGTCCTCCAGTGTCATGAGTTCTTCTGAGATCTCGTATAGTTTAAGTCCACTCATTCCTTTTCTCCCTTCAGCTCTTCCATTATTTCATCTGTGATCGCACACGCACTCTCCTTAAGTGCCTGGTTGACCGCATCATCCATATGCTTGGCAAGCTCCGCCATTGCCGCCACATAGTCAAGCTTGGTTTTATACGCCGATCCAAAGAAACTGACAATCCATTTCGCGACATTGTTCGGGAGATCCTGCATACATGTATTTCCCGTTCTGATCTCACATCCTTTATAAGTTGTGCTGTCCTCAGTTTTCTCTTCTTCGGTAATCATAAGCCCCATGAAGAACTCGCCTGTAATCTCATTCTTGCATCTGTCGTTCTCAATCGTTACTTTTACCATCTTGATTTTCTCCTCTTTCTCCTCTAAAATAGAGGTGTAAACTTTTTTACATATGGTCCCCTCGGAGTTGCCGCTCCGCTATGGGGATCTTTTTAAATTAAAATCCCGAATCTTACAACCATACAGCCGAGGACATACACCATTCCCAGACTTGCCAGGCCGCCGATCACGCTGCCAGCCTTCTCCATCACATCAAACAGCGTTGACTGCCTCTCGATCTGGATATGGATCTCCTTGAGGACCGCGCCTTCCTTGTGCATTTCGGACATATGTACTCCCCGTGGATCACTGCAAACCGGGATATATTCCAGATCCGGTTGCATCGCTGACAGAGTGCCTGTCGTCCTTTTATTGATCTCATGCATCTGTTTCACCTCCTCTCACAGCAGGATAAATTCCTTGATTTCTTTTGACGTAAGTTCCCGGCCCAGGAGCACAGATGCTGCCTGGATCGGAGTGAATTTTAATACAGTTGCGATTTTTTGCATCTCATCCAGGGAATACGTCTCTGGCCGATGATACTTATTCTGAATCGTTTTCTTCGTTACTCCGACCTTAATAGCCAGAGCGGCATCATCGATCGCCAGCCGCTCCTTATTCCCCGCAATACATGCACGAACGATCCTGTTCCGTTCTTCCTGTATATTTGGTTTTAACTTCGGCATACTCTTTCACCCCTTCCGCATCTTTGTATGCTTGCTCTCACATCTCCATTGCGTTATACTTTCTGTACAGGCGTTGCACCGCCGAGTACATATAATTGGAGATTTTCATGCCTACTGATATAACGCCTTTCTTAAGACCTGCTGTTCCCAAAACAGATTCTGACTTAGAAAAAGATCTTGAAATTTCAAAAGACTTAGTGGATAAAATGGTTCCTTCATACCTCAAGGACTTATATAGAGATCCTTTTAATCAATCTCTAACTTTATCTGATGAGGAGCTGGACGACATCCGTGAAGCTTGCTTAAGCGACTCAACCAGAATCATCAACTACCTCGACTCTGTTTTAAAAGAAAAACAGGATCTTATGGATCGGCAGGTAAAATCTTTGGAACATATCGCCGAACAGGCTTATGAACACGCTTCAGCTTCTCATGAACTGTCTGAGGCTGCCCGCAAACATTCTGAAGCCGCCGACAAGCAAGTACGTATTTTAGAAAAACAACTTCAGTTACAAAAAGAGCAACTTGATTTTGCAAAATCAGAAGCCGAATCAGCGAAGAGAGATGCTCTGTTTGCCAAAGCAACATCTATCATTGCTCTCATAATTAGCGTTCTCATGCCGTTAATAAGCGGATGATCAATGTAATAGCACAGATAACTATAGCCGCCACCGAAAGTACGCTCGCCTGGCGGCTGTAATCCCTGGCTTTGCGAATATCCTCTATAATTTTCCGAACATCATCATGTTCCATCTCTTTCACCCCTTCCGCATCTTTGTATTCTTGCTTCCACATCTCCATTGCGTTATACTTTCTATACAGGCGTTGCACCGTCGAGTACAGAAGAAAGGAGATTGACCATGCTTGAATTTGATGAAGAGACTCATCAGGCACTTATGGATGCTTGCCTCGATGACTCCACAAAGATTATTCGATATATGGAGGAAAAGGAAAAACAATCCCGTCCGTATAATCTAACTATGCTTATCTTAGCCCTTATCAGTGCAATCGGCGGAACAATTGCCGCAATCACAAGCGTTATAACCTCCTTCAGTCAACTTTCTTAATTCTCTTACTTCACGCAGAACTTGGCAGATCAGCAATGCGACAAAATTGTGATGCCGATCTGCTGCTTCCTCGATTTCTTCCAAGCCTTTATCTGTAATGTTCATCTCTCTCACCCCTTTCCGCATTTTTATATACTTGTTCCCCTCATACCCGAAGTGGTATACTATCTATACAGGCGTTGCACCGCCGAGTACAGAAGAAAGGAGATTGACTATGAAACTTAATCCAGATTGCATTCGTGATATTCTGATTTCCGTAGAAGAAAAAACATCTCTAAAAGATCCTATCCGTTTTGATCCGGGCAAAATTCCATCTACGCTTACTCAATATCCAGATGATGTTATTCTTTACCATGTAAAACAGTGCGAATTATCTGGTCTATTCGGCGGAAAAACATACTGGTTTCTCAATGGGGGATACATGGTACAATATCTCTCACCATTGGGGCATCAATTTCTTTCTGATATTCGATCAGATAACAACTGGACTAAAACCAAAGAAATTGCACATACAGTAGGATCTGAGTCTCTTTCTGCTATCAAGGATATTGCTACCGGAGTCATTTCTTCTTTGGTTCAGAAGCAACTTGGCCTATTGTAACCAGCATTTTTACCGTCAGCTCCGCTGGTCCCTCGGAATCGGCGGAGTGTTTCAGTTTGTACGCTGTCACATTCTGAAGCTCCTCTCCGTCCAGGAATATCCGTTCTGCGGAATCAATGATCACAGTTTTCAGCTCCATCTCTCTCACCCCTTTCTCGTCATATAAGATTTACGGTTTTATCGTAATCTAAAGGTAAAAAAATAAGCTGTTCATAAGGAACACCATAGACCTCTTCGATCTTTCGTAACACTGGAACATCTGGATAACTTTTTCCACGCTCATAATTTCCGAGCGTATCTACGCTCACTCCAATGAGTTTTGCCGCTTCTTCCTGTGTATAACGCTTCATCTCACGGGCAGTTTTCAAAGTGAAGCGGGATTTTACCTTCTGCACTCTCATTCCCTCCTTTCTCTTTCTGCACTCACTATACTACGGTTTAATCGTAATGTCAACGGTTTTTCCGTAATTTTTTAAATTTATCTTGATTTTTTTACGGAATAACCATATAATCAAAGCATAAGGAGGTCACGAATATGGGTAACCTTGGAAATAAAGAAATAATGGCAAAAAATATCCGCCATTATATGGAAAAATATAATAAGACTCGACAAGAAATGTGTGACGCATTAGGCGTTAAGTATACCACTTTTACAGATTGGGTAAAGGGAAATTCTTATCCCCGCATTGACAAAATCGAATTAATGGCAAATTACTTCGGCATTTCAAAAGCTGATCTGGTTGAAGATAGAAACGATGATTCTTCTCTTTCTGCTCGCGATGAGAAAGACATCGCCAAGATCCTGGAACAGACCAAGGAGCAGCTGCTCTCTCAGGAAGGGCTGATGTTCGACGGCGATCCGGCGTCTCCGGAGGCGATCAATTCAATTCTGGATGCAATGCAGATTGGAATGGAAATGGCTAAGAAAAAGAATAAAGAGAAATACACGCCCAAGAAATATAAAAAGGACTGATTTCCATGCGCATAAAGAAACTGGTATCACGCCTCGTCCGGAAATACCAGACGCGTGATCCATTTGAAATGATAAAGGGAATGAATGTGATCCTGGTCCATTACCCGTTAGAGGGTGTCCGTGGGTTTTACCAGTACTTCCAGCGGAATCATATCATCTATCTGGATGAACGGCTCACAGAGGCGGAGCAGCGCTTTGTTCTCGCCCATGAACTGGGACACCTGTTCCTTCATAAGAAATCGAATGCGATCTTTATGGATTCCAGGACACAATTCAACACGGACAAATATGAACGGGAAGCCGACACCTTCGCGATGGAACTTCTGGTTCCGGACTCCGTGATCTTCGATCACCCCGATCTGACGATCGGCCAGCTGGCCCGTTTGACCGGTTATGCGGAGGAGCTGCTGAAGAATAAAGAATTTTTTACAGCAAATTAAAATGATGAATGGAGGGTACAATATGGAAAAGCTTGAAGATCGATTACTAAACAAAGCAAAAGAAGCATTTGTAATGGCTATTGAGTTGTACAATAAACCAACTATACGCTATCGTGTTGAAGGTTTTAGCATGTTTATATGCAATGCATGGGAGCTTATGCTTAAATCGCACATGATTAAAACGATGGGAGAGCAAAGTATCTATTTCCCAGACAATCCCGATCGTACATTTGCTCTTTCTGATTGCATAAAGAAAGTATTTACCAATGATAAAGATCCTCTTCGAATCAATCTTGAAAAAATAGTTGAATTAAGAAATACCAGCACACATTTTATAACTGTTGAATATGAAATGATTTACGTACCGCTTTTTCAGGCTTGTGTTTTAAATTTCAATAACAAAATGTCAGAGTTTCATGAAGTGGACATGACTGAACTTGTTCCGCAAAATTTTTTGACATTATCAGTAAGTTTAAAATCCTTAAATGAAACTGAAATTTCTGGTAAATATCCTGAAATAATTAGCAAACGCCTTATCTCTGTAAAAAATAATATTGAGGCGCTATCAGAATCAGAAAATCCAAAGTTTTCTATCAATATCAACGTTAATCATTACATAACAAAAAACAAAGCACATGCAGATGCTGTATTCCATATTGCAAAAGATGGAGAAGAACCTGTGGCTGTTATTAAAGAGGTCAAAGATCCTGAACAAGTATTTAAATATTCAACCAAGGCTTCCATTGAGACTATTTCTACTATGTTATCTAGAAATAAAATAGAACCTAAATACAAAGGCAACGCCGTTTCTTTTAATAAATATCATTTTAATAACTTTATAAAATTTTTTGGAATAAAAGATAATAAAAAATTGTGTTGGAAATACAGTACAGGAGAAACAGATTTTTATAAATATTCCTTGCAGGCGCTAGAACTGATTGTAGACGAAATCAAAAAGGATCCTGATAATATTCTGGATAATATAAAAAATAAGTTAACCCCAGGGGCAAAGGAATTCTAAATCTTGCGACCTACTCCCATTCGGGAACCCAGCCTTATCCATCACGAGTTAACTCATCTATAGTATAATAATATGCTCGATATCTGTCAAGATATTCAGCTAAATAATAATTTTTGAGGAAAGGAGTATTTTATGCCATTATTAAAAAATGACCATTATACATCCGAAGACTACTGGAACTTACCAGAAGAAGAACGTGCCGAGCTGATCAACGGTAAATTTTACGACATGGCGCCGCCGAGTCGGATCCATCAGAAACTCGTGAGCAAACTAACTGCTCTCTTTAATCAGTATATCGCCGATCACCACGGATCCTGCGAGGTATACCCTGCTCCCTTCGCCGTCAACCTCGACGCCGATGATAAGGACTGGGTGGAACCCGACGTTTCCGTGATCTGCGATCCCAATAAGCTGACCGACCGCGGATGCTCCGGAGCTCCAGACCTGATTTTCGAGATCGTCTCTCCGGCCAGCCGCAAAATGGACTATGGCCTGAAGAACACGATCTATTCCCAGGCCGGCGTCCGGGAATACTGGATCGTGGATCCTGCCAAGGAAAGAACCACCGTGTACCATTATGAAGACGATGCAGCTCCAGCAATTTACACGTTCAGCCAGGAGATTCCTGTTGGAATTTACGATGGCTTGACGATCCGGATCAGCGATCTACTATAACTCTTTAAACTTCCATAAAATGTAAAACCGCCCGGTGCTACCAACACCGAACGGTTTTACATGGATTTTCTCTTGCCGGATGCCCGGGAAGATATAATCAGCTTGAACACCTGAATTATATCATCTCCGATGCGTCCTGGCAAGGGGCGTATTTTTTATACCCAAAATCGGGCCGTTGCGACGTCGCAACATGGAAAGGAGAATTGATCATGGCTACCGCAAAAAAGCTTCCCTCCGGCTCCTGGAGGTGTCTGGTGTACAGTCACACCGAGCGTATATTTGACACAAAATCAGGTACATGGAAGGATAAACGAATTTATGAATCATTTACCAGCGATGACCCATCAAGACGCGGGAAAGCGGATGCTGAGCGTCAGGCCGCCGAATTTCAACAGGATCGCGACACCAATGTCAGCCGGAAACGTCAAAAAAACGGAAACATTTTGCTGAAAGATGCAATGAAGAAGTACGTAGAAGCCATCGGTCCATCGCTCTCAGGTACCACCGTGCAGGGATATTCAAAAGAACAATATGACTCTTATTCTTTCCTGATGGAAAAGAAGCTCAAAGATATTACCACAGACGACTTGCAGAAAGCAGTTGACGACGATACAAAACGTCCCTCAAAACGTTCAACCAAAACGCCAGCTCCTATTTCGCCCAAAACTGTTCGAAACGCTTACAGCTACATCCGAAGTGTTATAAACTATTTTTACCCGAACGATGACTATGATGTAAGGCTGCCTAAGATCCCCAAGAAGATCAAAAACCTTATTCCAGCAAAAACTGTATTAGAAATAATTAAAGGCACGGAAGTCGAGCTGCCGTGTCTCCTGGCCTGCTGGCTAAGCTACTCTATGTCTGAGATCCGTGGAATCCGTGTTCGAGATATCTCTAACGGGTACATTACCCTGGACCGTGTTATCGTTGACATCGGACAGACTCCAACGGTAAAGGAAAGCGGTAAAGCGGAAGCCCGTCTGCGTAAGCATCACATCCCGAATTATATTCAGGCATTGATCGACAAGAATATCTCTGGGAAGAAACCAGATGATCCTTTGATCACCCTGAGCGGACATGCAATTTACATGCGTTGGGTATCTATTTTAGAGCAGCATGACCTACCTCACATGACATTCCACGATCTGCGGCACCTTAATGCATCTGTAATGGCAATGCTCCGGATCCCGGATAAATATGCGCAGGAACGCGGCGGATGGTCTTCTGATCGGGTTATGAAAAACGTATACACACATACATTTTCAGAGGAACGTGAAAAGGTCGATGAGACCATAGACAATTATTTTGACTCGCTTCTGGACGGAAGTGCTTCAGAAAAAGAGAAGTCCGCCATTGAGATTATAAATGCACTTCGTGAAGCTGATCCGAACGGCTGGTACAAAGCCCTGCTAAATATGCAACACGAAATGCAACACAAAAACTAAAAAGCCGCGTAAATACGCGGCTTTTGTCGTGGACCTGAGGGGAATCGAACCCCTGTCCGAAAACCAATCCCCTGTTCTTCTACTATCATAGTCTGTTATTTAAAATTCCCTCCCGCGCCCGAAAGCAGACATCCTGACTCGTTTGGTAGCTTCATGATACGCCCACGTGCGCAAAGCTTTGCACGTGTCGTTTCCTGCTTTAAATGATGCCGGTAACTTAAAATGCAGGTCTTCTAAGGCCGACAGCTGCCTAAATTAGGCTGCGTATGCTAATTCGTCGTTAGCGTTTATATTTAAGTTTGCCATTTAACGCATTGCATGCGGATAGCTTCACCAGCTTCAAAGTCCCCGTCGAAACCAGTACAAGCCCTTACTGGCACTCTCTTCGGAGTTAAGCTGTGGCAGAGTCTGTCTGCAGTCTCTGTCGCACGGCATTGTTTTTTCTGGGCGACCCCGGACCAAAAACTACACCCTTATGTAACCCAAATCCTATCATCATTTCTTCGAATTGTCAAGTGTATCTTTGCAAAGTCCCCTGCAGTTGTCATCATGCACGGATATTTCCCGCCTGCACACTGCAGACAGATCCTGCCGGTTCTTTCTATTATAGAGCCGCAGGATCTGTCCTCAGCCGCATCTTTCAGCATTTACAATTCAGAAAATTTTCTGTCCATCAAGATCCGCTGCCGTTGCCGTACGCATTTCCGGCATTTACATGCACTCCATCAGGATCTGATAGATTTCTTCGCGATCCAGTTCACGCGGGTTTGTCTTTATGATATTGCAGGTATCAGCAACTTTCCGGAGTACCTCCGGTGTGATCTCCACATTTGATCCCAGCTGGCTCATCTTCGTCGGAAAACCGCATTCTTTCACAAATTCTTCCAATGCTTTTATTCCGCCCTCTGCTGTATCAGCGCCAAACACTGCTTTCGCAAAACGTGTGAATTTTTCTTCTGCGTCTTTCAAAATATGACGATAGTAAACCGGCTGGATCACCGCAAGACCCTGTCCATGGTTGCAGTCCGTATAAGCTCCAAGCTGATGCTCGATCCGATGAGCCTGGAAATCGGTCACACGGCCCACTTTCAGGATTCCATTCTCCGCCATCGCAGAATCCCACATCAGATTGCCTCGCGCCTGAATATCATTGATATCCACAAGAACGCGCCGCATATTGACAACCGTATTTCTCATGACTGCTAATGCCACATCATCGGAAACATTGTCCTGATCGGAAGTCCCGAGATATGTTTCCATCGCATGGCTCAATGTGTCAAATGCGCCGGAGAGCACCTGCATCTTCGGTACCGTCATCGTGTAGGACGGATCCAGGACCGCAAATGATGCCGCAGTGCCAAAGATCGGTCCCTTCCACATTTTTTCCTTACAAGTGATCACGGACCCGGCATTCATCTCCGCACCTGTTCCGGATGCTGTGACAACAGCTCCCATCGGGATCCCGGTCGTCGGGAATTTTCCCTTACCATATTCCATGTCCCAGATATCCTCATCAAGAACTGCCTGCGCAGAGATTACTTTGCAGCAGTCAATGACACTTCCGCCGCCGACAGCCAGGATAAAATCTACTTTCTTTTCCCTGACAAGAGCTGCACCTTCCTGTACCTTCGCATATGTAGGATTCGGCATGATCCCGGAAAAATCCACGATCTCCTTCCCTGCTTCCGTGAGCAGAGATCTCATTTCGTCGTAAAATCCCGATTTTTTGATCGAACCTCCGCCGTATGCAAGCATCACAGTCTTTCCAAACCTTCCAAGTTCTGCCGCGATCGCCTTTCTTGCCGCGCCTTCTCCAAAATATACCTTCATTGGATACGAATAAACAAACTCCTTCATGATAGTTTCCTCCTTCATATTGTCTGATCCTATTACTTTTTTTCAGCCGTATACTCTCATGGATCTTCCGCTCCTGTCCCTGCTGCCGGATGCAAATCTCCCGGCGCACAGAACACGCCCGATTTACGATCCTGTGATCCGATTGTTTCTATCGGTTGTTGCCATTGATTATAGGATTCGGTTGTAACTACCGGTCAAGGGGTTTTTGAAATTTTTTACATAAACCACCAGAATCCACAACTGCATGATACAGGTTCTTCAGCCCGGAAAATTCCGTTTACAAAAAACGGCAGTCGATTCTTATAAATGTTTTCTTATATATTAGTACATCTCTCAATGCCTGAATCGCCTTGTGTTTCTCTGCCGCTCCGATATATTAAGTCAAGGAACTTTTCCCGGGTAGGGATTTTCTGAACTGAAAATTCCGTATGATACAGTTGTGGCCGCGAATTTTGCCGATTCAAAATGCGAAGCATCGGAAAAATCCGATTCCTTTGCGCTTTCCGTTTCTTATAAATGTCTCGTTTTATATTAGTATGCCTTATTTATAATTATTAGCAAATCTTTTAAGTATTCAGTCAAAAACTTTTGAAATTGCAACTATTCTTCAATTTCCAAAACATTTATTTTTTCTTATGTAAATATTGTGCAAATTGAACATTGACAGAAACCGCCATTTAATGGTAACTTTACTGTAAGTTCGCTCAGCGTTTTCATGATACGACAAACGCTGTATAAGAAAATATAATGAAGAGGTGTAGACATGCAGGAATTAAAACCGATCAAAGAAGGAAAAGTACGCGAAATTTATGACAATGGCGACAGCCTGATCATGGTTGCCACCGACCGTATCAGCTGTTTTGACGTGATCCTTCACAATGAGGTTACCTCCAAAGGTGCTGTTCTGACCCAGATGTCCAAATTCTGGTTTGACCTGACAAAGGATATTCTCCCGAACCACATGATCTCCGTCGATACAAAGGATATGCCGGAGTTCTTCCAGCAGAAAAAATTTGAGGGCAAAACCATGATGTGCCGCAAGTTACATATGCTCCCGATCGAATGCATCGTCCGCGGTTATATCACAGGAAGCGGCTGGGCAAGCTACAAGGAAAACGGTACCGTCTGCGGAATCCGTCTTCCGGAAGGCTTAAAGGAATCCGATAAGCTCCCGGAGCCGATCTATACTCCGTCCACAAAGGCTGAGATCGGTGACCATGACGAGAATATCTCCTTCGAGCAGAGCATCGACCATCTCGAGAAATACTTCCCGGGAAAGGGCCGCGAGTATGCGGAGCTTCTTCGTGACAACACCATCGCTTTATATAAAAAATGTGCTGAGTACGCCCTCACAAAGGGAATCATCATTGCCGATACAAAATTCGAATTCGGTCTTGACGAGGAGGGCAACCTCGTGATCGGTGACGAGATGCTCACACCGGACAGTTCCCGTTTCTGGCCGGCAAAAGGCTATGAGCCAGGCCACGGTCAGCCGTCCTTCGACAAACAGTTCGCCCGCGACTGGCTTACTTCCCATCCGGGCAACGACTGGACACTTCCGCAGGAGATCGTCGATAAGACCATCGCGAAATATCTGGAAGCATATGAGATGATCACCGGGAAAAAATTAGAGGCATAACCCCCACAAACCTCCTTCTCTAAGTTTTTCCATTTAGTTCCTCATTTTTACGGAAAAAGCGTCCGGAATCCATTCCTATGGATCCGAACGCTTTTTTCTGTTGTTCTGTCTTCACCCGTCTGAGGGACACTGCCGCTTTCAGGTCTCTGGGATCTTCTTATTTTAAAATATCCTGTCTGCAGATATGCCGAATCTTTTCCGCATCAAGTCCCCGGATCACTTCCACAGCAAGATCTGCTGCCGCTTCAAGATCAGACTTCGCGCAGAAATTATAATGAGTATGAACATACCGGCTCGGGACGCCGAGAACCAGAACCGGAACTGCCTTTGCTGTCAGGCTGATCTTTCCCGCGTTCGTGCTTCCGCCACGGCGGACCGTCTCCTGAAATGGGATTCCGAATTTCTTCGCAAGCTCTTCCGCGTACTCGATAAACACCGGATTGGAAATATAGCTCTTATCCATCCTGCGGATCTGGACACCGCCCCGCATGTGCCCCTGGGTCTGGGCCGCACTGAAATAAAAATCATCCGACGGGGATCCCTCAAAAACAATCGCCAGATCCGGACGGACGATCTGGGATGTGACTGTGGCACCTCTTGTTCCAACCTCCTCCTGAGCCGCAAACGCTCCGGTCACCCGTACCGCCAGCTGATCCTTCTCCCCGCACAGACGGGTCATTGTGTCAATAATGCATGCACAGCCTGCACGGTTATCAAACGCTTTTCCAAAGCAGAGGTCACGTTCCTCATCGTAGGAAAATGTAACTTCCGGGACTGCCGGATCTCCGATGGAAATGCCGAATACTTCTGTTACTTCTTTCCTACTCACTGCGCCGACATCCACGCTCAGCGTCTCAATACTCAACGACTGGGAGGCCCGCTCTGCCTCATTCATAAAATGGATCGGCTTGGACGAAATAATTCCCCGCACAAGTTTCCCACTTCTGGTCCGGATCATCACTGTGTGTGCCGGAAGGTTCGTGAGGATCACTCCACCGAGCATGAGGATCTCCAGGCTTCCGTTTTCTCTGATGCTCTGTACCATAAATCCACACTCATCCGTATGGGCATCCAGCATCACAACCGGTTTCTCCGGATCCTCACCGGGCATACGCGCATAAAGGTTATTCATCGCGTCATTTTCCAGCTCCAGACCTTTGCAGTACTTCGCAACCGTGCGGATTACATCCTCCTCAAATCCGCTCGGTCCAAACGCATCGCAGATCTCCCCAAACATCTTTACATTCATACTGATTCCTCCTATATTTTCATTTTAATTCTTACCTTTTTCCATTGATGGCCTCCAACGGCTTGTTTTTTCAGGATCCAGATTATTTTTCCTGTATCTCCGATGGAGCAACACCCGCAATTTTTTTAAATGTGTTAGAAAAATACGCAATATCTTTATATCCGACTTTTTCCGCCACCTCGTATACCTTGTTCCGGTGGTCTGAAAGCAATTCCACTGCCTTTTTCATCCGGTACCGCGTGAGCCACCCCATCACCGTATATCCCGTCTCTTTCTTGAAGCAGTGGCTCAGGTGGCCTTCGCTGATTCCCACCGCACCTGCGATCTTCGCCACATTGATCGTACTTTCCCCGTAATGAGATGCCATATAAAGCACCGCGTCCCGGACGTATCCGGTAAGACCTGCGGTATTCTCATCAAATGGCAGACAGAGCCGGATCACCGTGGCATTGCTCTCCGGTCCGTCACTTTCCAAAGCTCCAGGATATTGCTCCCTTTCCGGTGCCTTATCCGGGACAGATCTGCTCAGACCGGTATCTCTTCGCTTCTCCCGATCCGTCTCGATCCGCTCTTTTGCCCTTAGGATCGCGCTCTCCAGCTCTCCGTCCTCGAAAGGCTTTAACAGATAATCAAATGCGTAAAGCTTCAATGCCTCTCTGGCGTAGGAAAACTCGCTGTACGCGGTCAGAAAGATCACCTGTACCGGATTTTTCTCTTCCCGAAGCTTCTTTAACATCTCAAGACCGTTCATCTTAGGCATCCGGATATCACAGATCATCAGCTCCGGATTCTTTTCATGGACCAGCTCCAACGCGTCCAACCCGTTTTCCGCCTCACCGACGACCTCGCATCCCAGCGAGGCCCAGTCCGTCTCGCCGACAATTCCCATCCGGACGAACCGCTCGTCATCTACAACGATCACCTTTATCATAACAGCTCCCCCCTTCCTTATTTCCTTTCCCTATTGGTCATCAGGATCTGTTTTCCATACCGGGATCCGGCTGTCCATAGCCATTCACCGGTATTCTTATCGTTACCTTTGTTCCTCCTGCAGCCAGCCGCTCTGCCCTGAGACCGTAGTCTTTTCCATAATGAAGCCGGATGATCGTATCCACATTGTAAAAGCCGATGTGGCCATTCTTCTGTTCCTTGTCCCGGTTTCCGAGCCGTCGGATCACTTCATCACTGATCCCGCATCCGTCATCTGAAACCTCGATCACAAGCTCCTTCCTTTCCAGATACGCCCTGACAAAAATATGTCCCTCATCCGCATCCGCCAGCCCATGAATCACCGCATTCTCCACGATGGGCTGAACGATGAGCTTTGGAACCAGGATCTCCTCCGTCTCAGGAGCGATCTCATAGCAGAAATCAAACTTTCCGTTAAACCGGATCTTCTGGATCTTTGCATAGCTTTCCACCAGTGTCATCTCTTCCCGCAGCGTGATGAACTGGGCGCTTGAGATGCTGGTCCTTAAGATCTTCGCAAGCTTTGCCGCCAGCGTCGCGATCTCTGGAATATGGTTCGCCTTCGCTACCCACTTCATCGTATCAAGGGTATTGTAGAGAAAATGCGGGTTTAACTGGGACTGCATCATGGCGATCTGGGTCTCGTTCAGCTCCTTTTCACGCCGCACACGCTCCTCCATGTAGGATGAGATCCTCTTTGTCATGATATTAAAATTTTCCGCCAGCTCCCCAAACTCGTCCTGACGTTCCATGTCCACATGGGTATCCAGATTTCCCTCCTGAACCTCATCCATGGCATCATGAAGCACATGGATCGGCTTGGAGAGAAAGGAGCTGATCCCGATCGCGACACCAACGCTTAAAAGAAAACTCCCCGCGGCCATGAAAAGAAGAACTGTATACATGGATCTTGTAGTTTCACTTGTAAAAACATGGGGACGGATCAGGACGCTGTAAAGCCCTGTGTCACCCAGCTTTGAAACGTAAATACTATTGTTGTTCCAAACCTCCGTCAGAGGTTCCCCCCGTAAAAAACGGCTTCTCAGAATATCTCCGACCGTCTCCCCCGATGCCGTGCCTACGCTGTACACAGTCTCCAGAAATCCATTGAGAATACAGATTCCGTCCTGGCCGCTGTATGTGCCGGAGAGCGCCTTCGCGAAATGCTCCGCCGTCATTGTAGCCACAAAATATCCGGAACATTCCTCCGAATTTCCGGTCACCGCTCTGGCAAACCGCAGGACCTCATCACCGCCAATCTCCAGATCACTCCGGATGATCAGGTCATTCGGGTGGGCATGAGCCTCTCTCAGGATCCCCCAGTATACCGGCAGCATCTGTCCGTAGGTACGGTTTCCCGTAGAATACAGGCAAGAGCCGTCCGCATTGTAGAGATGAAATCCCGCCATCTCACGGCATGCAGCGGTCGCCCCGTACAGGCTGCGGTACACTTCATTTTTCTTTCCAAAGCTCTCCTTTTCCAGCGCCTCGGCGACCAGCGGATCCGTACACAGTTCCTCCGCCGCGTCATGGTAAGCGTCAAACAGCGTCATCAGCTGCTGCTCTACCGCACCGGCAAGCTCCATATCCTTTTTCTCAAAATCTCTTCCGACCTTCACCTTAAACATCTGAATCAGAAACACACAGCACACGATCAGTGGAAGAACAGACACAGCGAGAAAACTCACAAGAAGCTCACGCCGGAAAGATCTCTGGATAAAGTTCTTCATGATCCACCTCCGTTTCCTGCCATGAGCGCCGCCCATCTTTCCAAAATGGATTTCTGGTTTTTTACTGCCCATCCAAGATCGAAGTCCATGATCGAGCCCTCTTCCTTCTGATCCGGGGTAATATCATCGCGGACCGTCCGTCTGTAAAGCTTCTCGACAGCCAGTCTCTGGACATCAGGACTCACGATAAAATCCACAAAAAGCTTCGCGTTTTCTTCATGCTCCGCACCCTTGATCACCGCGCATCCGTCTGCCACCGCGCTGGTTCCCTCCCGTGGATAGACGATCGAGATCGCCGCGCCGCGGTCGATATACTTTTTCGCAGTTTCCTCCAAAGTCAGACCAACCAGATATGTTCCCTCTGACACCTCATCGAGCACGGCGCCTGACCCCGCCGCCATCCGGCGGCCGAGCACTCTGGCAAACTGTTCCAGGACCTCATTTTCACGCATCGGCAGGACCTGGATCATCGTCTCCAGCATCGTGCAGCTGCTGCCGGATCTTCCCGGATCCGCAAAGGACACCTTTCCGTCCCAGTTCCCGTCAAACAGATCCTCAAATCCCCGCGGGGCGGAAGCCGCGTCCACCAGCTTATTGTTGTAGATCAGAACAATGGGAAGCTCCGTAAACGGAGTCCAGACATGATCCTCAGTCCGGTATATACTCTCGATATGATCGCTCTGGGTACTCTCGTATGACACGAAGCAGTCCTTAAAGACCTCATAGCTCTCCACACCTCCGCCAAACATCACGTCACAGGATCCCTTTTCTCCCTCTTCCCGGATCCGTTCCAGAAGCTCCGTCGTTCCCCCGGGAACCACTTCCACCCAGATTCCGGTCCGCTCCTCAAACTCCTTTATGATCGGTGCATAGACCTCCTGTTTATGGGAAGTATACACCGTAAGCCTCTTCTCCGCACTCACCTTCTCCGGTCCCTGACCACTGCTCTCCCCTGCGCCACAGCCTGCCGCACTCATCGCCGCAACTGCAATTCCAAGGAACAACGCCCATACGCTTTTCTTTCCCTTCACTCCCCGAAATCCCCCTTTTGATTCCGTTCAGATTTTATTTATCCCTTTCATATCAGTTCTACTATTCGCTCTTTTCCACCCATTTTATCATATTTCTTATACAAAATCCACAAAAAATAGCACTGTTGCTCTATAAAAAGAAACAACAGTGCCAATACATTCTCCAAACTATTTTTCTTTATAAAAAATGGGGATTTGTTTTTCGTGATATGTGCGGATATTTTTCTGAAAATCAGGATCCACCAAAATATCATATCCAGTCATGGCAAGTCCTTTTGCGCCTTTTAAGCAGATTTCCTGCGCCTCTAAGCTTCCTGCCGCATTTGCATACTCTATCGTATGACCCTGAATTGTTTTGTCATCTGTGATGGACAGATAATCATGAATCGCCGGAATTTTGATGGATACATTTCCGATGTCCGAAGAACCGTATTGCTTTTTCGGATCCGGCCATTCCATGTGAATTCCTATCAATTCCATATTATCCTTGAATGCCTGACACATCGGCTGATTTGGATATCGTTCCGCATAGATATCGCCCAGATTAATCAAAGCCTTTGCTCCTGTCAGTTTTTCTGCATTTTCTACACAGCGTTTTAAAATTTCAATCAGTTCCTCCGTCCTCTTCATCGTATCCGCCCGGACACAGAACTCACATTCTGCCTGCGCAGGAATCACATTTGCAGCGCTGCCACCGTTTGTTATAATTCCATTGATGTTGTCCTGAGGATCGAATGTCGGACGTAGAAGATCAATCTGCTGGAACACATGAAGAACAGCACTTAACGCATTGATTCCATTCTTCGGCACGGAGGAATGCGCTCCTTTTCCCGTAAAACTAATTGTCAGCGTACACGCTGCCCTGCCGCCTCTGCCAACCAGATTCGCTCCTCCGGATGACGGATGCATCATCAAAGCGAAGTCTACATCGTCAAATGCTCCATTTCTGAGAAGTTTTACCTTTCCAGCTCCTCCTTCCTCCGCCGGAGTTCCGATCAGGCAAACATTTCCGTTTAATTCCGCCATCATGGAGGCAAGTCCTAAAAATGCCCCCGTCGAACAGGTGGCAATCAGATTATGACCACAGCCATGACCAATGCCTCTGAGTGCGTCATATTCCGCCAGAAATGCAACATTCGGTCCCTTCCCTTTTCCCGCTTTATCTGCGCGAAAGGCAGTCTGAAGACCTCCATACCCCTTTTGCACCTGAAATCCGTGATGCTCCAGAACCGAAGAAATTGCCTCCACCGCCTGAAACTCTTCAAAACCAAGTTCCGGATGATCATGGATCTTCTTTGACAATTCAAACAATTCATCCCTGCTGCGATCGATCGCATCTGCAATACGTTCTTTTTTATTATTCATGTATTTCCCTGCTTTCATTCTGGAATGCTACTGCTGCCATACACATCACTCTTGTCATCAACTGGATCCAATGCTCATCCACCATAAAATGCTCATTGTGTGCTGACGCATACTCTCCTACCGCCATCTTGATAAATTTTGCATATCGGTACAGGCTTTCCCCTGCAGCTGTCAGGGTAAGCGTATTCTTTCTGTTAAAAAACTCTATTCCAAACTGTTTTTCCAATTTTGCAATATAATTACTCAATGATTGCTGCGAAATATACAGTCGCTTTGCGGCCTTTGCAAAATTCATCTCTTCCACAGCAGCAATAACGTAATTCCAGTTTGTGTTTCCCATGATTCCATCTCCCTGCTAAAACTTATGTTTATCTGTACAGTTGTACACACTATTTTCTCTGAATTTTCCATTTATTTTGCATTAATGTTCCTTTTTCTCAGAATCATATATTATGCCGCGGTAATTATCTTTACAAACTAATATACCACATTTTAGTATTTTCCGATAGTGTTCTTTACGTGACATACTCTCTCCACTTAGCTAACGCTTGAAGTGGGGACTTCTCGTTCGATTGCCCTATTAGGCAAAGCATAGGCGAGCTATCCCCGTGTGTCCCACGGTTCTGTTATTATGAGCGGGACTGTTTCGTATCTACGCAGTCCCGAACAAAATCTACGTTTTTTGGGAAAATCAGGAAATTTTTCTTTCTGTATCAAGTTCAACTCCCGATATTCTCAATCCTTCCCTGCAAATATTGATAGCTGCATTCTCATCACGGTTCATCTGATTTCCGCAGGTGCATCTATAGATACGGTCTTCCAGTTTCAACTCCTTTTTGAGTTTTCCGCAACAGCTGCAGATTTTTGAACTGGGATACCACTTATCAATACGAACCAGTTTCTTACCGGCACGTGCTAATTTGTAGGAAAGAAACTCAGTAAACATTCCCCATCCATTATCATGAACACTCGTTCCGAACCTTGAATCCTGGCTCATTTCTTTCATGTTCAAAGATTCTATGCACACAAGATCGTAAAAATTGGTTACCTTTCTGGATTCCTTGTGTAGATAATCTTTCCGCTGACGTGCGATATGAGCATGGAGTCTGGCTATTTTCTTTTTCTGCTTCATGTAACGGCTGCTCCCCTTTTCGCAATGACTCAGCCTGCGCTGCTCCCTTGCAAGTTTTTCCTGGGATTTTCGGAAAAAGTGGGGATAATCTGCATGAGCTCCATGGGAATCTACATACAATTCGCTCATGGAAAAATCAAGTCCGATTGCGGTTTTTACTGGCCTGATTTCATGTTCCGCTTCTTCTGCCGCATACAGTAATGATACATAATACTTGTCATCTGCTTCCTGGCTGACGGTGGCACCCTTCAATATGTAACGATCATCGATGCTCCGATGCTGTTTTATGCGGATCCAACCTGCTTTCGGAAGTTTCAGTTTCGCATTCTGCAAAGTAATATTTCCATTTACGCAGTTTGTCGTATAACTTCTTACCGGATTCTTTTTTGGCTTGAACTTCGGGAAACCAACCGAAGAATCTCGAAAGAAGTTCCTGTAGGCTGTCTGCAGATGCAGCTGTGCATTACACAATGCCAGGCTGTCTACCTCCTTCAGCCACGGAAACTCTGCCTTATATTTTGCAGGCGTAACCTTTAATATTTTTCCGGTTTTCTCATAATATTCTTTCTTCTCTGCCAGCATCCGGTTATACACGAAACGCACACAGCCAAATGTCCTTGCAAATAGTTCTTTTTGAGATTTATTCGGGTAGATCCGAAAACGGTACACGATGTTCACTCTTATTTTCTCCCTGTGTTTCTATGTACTGGCGGATAACCTCAATGGGTGCACCACCAGCACTTAACAGACAAAAACTCTGGCTCCAGAACATTTCTTTCCAAAGCTTCTGCCGAATCTCCGGATACTCTTTTTTAATCAATCGGCTGCTTGCGCTTTTATACGCATTAATAAATTTGCTGAGTTCCGATTTTGGATGGGCCCGAAACATGATATGAACATGATCCCGATCATGATTCCATTCCTCTAACGTAATATGATACTTCGGAGCGATATATTCAAAAATCTCCCGAGCCCGATCAGAAACAGGATCCGTCAGTATCTTTTTTCGGTATTTTATAACCAGAATCAAATGATAACAGAGTAGAAATACTGAATGCGCATTACTGTCCAATTTTCTCATAAAATCAGCCTTTCCTTTTACTTCCGACTGATTATATCATAACACAGGAACACTTGTTTGTCTATGTGTTTCAGAACATTTGTTCTTCTGCGTTTGTTTTCATTTATGTGCACAGATATGTGAGTTTTAAGATAGTTAAATGCAATACTAAATTCCAGAATGCAAGAGTTAATTCCATATGTCTTGAGGGCATGCGGACGAATTTAGTTTTTCATTTAAGTTGAGTTTTAAGATGCCAGATATTGCATGATTTTCCCAAAAGGCAATTCATCTCACCACCTAGAGAGGATGGGAGAATTCTTGCAAAGTGTTGTTAAATTTATATCTGCAGGCTAACCTTCCTCTATCCCCCCAACATGGAACCTCTTTTTCTCTTTTCCCTATCACCGAGCCCCTCAGCACAGGACCATCTCCGGACCCGGGTGCCTGATTTCAGGGGCATGGCTTCCTCTTGGCTTCCGGGAGAATGCGTTGGATGACAGGGGTCACTTGTTTGAGCCACAGGCGAGTTGTGTCCCCTGTTCTCCGCCCTTAGCATTCTTTCGGGAGCTTAGAGGAACCGCCCCTGGAATCCACCAGCATCCGGGGCAGGAGACGGTCCTGCGCGTACCCGGAGCCACTATGACACAGCATCCCATAAAGCAGAAAAAACCGCCGCACCTCCACGATCTCCCCAAAAGGAAATCATGTTCGGTACGGCGGTTTTTCGCCTGACTCCGCGTGAACACTAAGAAACAGGAACGCCTGCCCCTATTTATTATGAATTATTTACTTTCTCATCTCAAGAACATCCGCAAATGCCTCGATAGCAGTTGCAGCCTGTCCGAAGTCTCTCATCTGCTGGTCAACACCAAGTTTGATGTGTGGGATACCTGCATTGTCGAGAGCTTTCTTGAGGTACGGATACTCCATCTCCTCCGGATCGCAGAACTGCTGCATGAAGAGTACAAGACCCTGAGCGCCGCTCTTCTTAACCATGTCAGCTACGAACTCGCCACGGCGGTTCTTGGAAGACTGCGGATCGTAAAGAAGGACATCGTAGTCCATGTTTGCAAACTGTTTTGCAAGAGCTCTAAGAGCATCCTGCTCGTCCTCCGGAACGTCTGTACGGAAGGAACGGCTCTCATGAGCAACATCATCAGCTGCGATCGCGATGTTGTTGTTCTCGAAGATCTCAAGAAGCTTCGGGTTGTCAACGATGATACCGGATGTAACAACCTTTGTTCCCTTCCAGTCACATACCGGAAGAGCTGCGAGCTCTTTGTTTAACTCTTCGAGTTTTGCAGTGTATTCCGGTTTCTCCATGAAGAAGAATGCCTTTAATACTGCGGAACGCTTTGTAGGAGTTACAACGTCACAGTGCTCGTTAGCGAGTTTTACGAACTCACGGCGAGCTGCACGGCTCTTGTTGTAAACCTTGATTGCGTCAAGGATCGCATCGTTGGTGATCTCGTGGCCACATACTTCCTCGAGGTCAGCCTTAACGTTTGCGTACTCCTCCTCACAGAACTTAAGTCCGAACTCTTCGAAACGGTTCTGCGGGTGAGCAAGGAAGATAACTTTCATCTTGTCGCCCATAGCAACACGGAAGTTCTGGCTCATCGGACGTAATGTATCACAGATTGTTGGTGTGATGATTCCGTCTAACTGATCCATAGTTCCGTCAAGGAGCATCTCAAGTGCGAGCTGAGCGATCGTGCAGTAGAAGGTTGCACAATACTCTTTTGCACGGCTGATTGTCTTGTTGTTGGAGCCCCAGATTCCCATCGGAACCATGCCTGCAGCATATACAAGCTCTTCCGGAGCGTAGTACGGGAGAACGCCGATGACCTTCTTGCCCTGTGCTTTATATTCAGCAAGCTGCTGTTTCGGAGTTGCAGCTTTTACTTTAAATTTGTCAAATAATGCGTTGATACTCATGGTCTATTTAGCCTCCTTTGCCTGGATGTTTGCTTCCATAGCCTCAACAAGACCCTGTACTCTAGTCTCGTACTGAGCGGCATTGAAGTTACGCGGGTCAGCCTGGTCACCATCGAATCCTGCGCACGGGATGCCAAGATCCTTAGTGAAGCGACGCTGCATCTCAGCCATGTAACCGGACCACGGCTTACAGCTTCTGTTGTAGTGAACGAGAACGCCATCTACCTTGTTGTCGCGGCAGATGCCTTCACGCCATGCAACACCCTGCTCGATACATACAGAGTTCGGTGCTTTGTAGTAAGCACGTGCCATCTCATCCAGACCATTATATACGAAACCGAATGCCGGTGCGTATACAACTGCTGTTACGTTGACGCCGTTAGCCTTTAACGGTTTGAACAGTGCCGGAAGCTTCGGCCAGCACGGAATACCCTCGAACATTACACGGTATTTCTCCGGGAACGGAGTTGTTGTCTCGCCCTTAGCGATCGTCTCGTCAAGGTCTTTTTCTAACTGCTCAAATGCCTCAGCAGCCTCAACTCTTGCACGTGCGGTTACAACGTCAGCCATATGGTTGAACAGGTCGAAACCACTGTACGGAGCCGGTTTGTACTGTAAGTAATCACAGACTTTTAACCATGCCTTTGCTGTACGGTTTGCGTTCTCACATGCATGCTCGAACTTCTTCTCGTCGAACTTCTTGCCTGTAAGCTCCTCTAACTGCTTGATTGCCTTGTCGAACTGTCCACGAACATAGCGAACATTCTGATCAGCAACATCAACAGAGTTGTTGTACGGAATATCGATCATGATAAGCGGAATGTTGCACATACGAGCGATGTTCTCATACCACTTTGTCATACAGTTACAGATGTTGTTGCAGCAAAGAACGAAATCCGGCTGCGGGATCTGCATCTGACGGATCGGGGAGATTGCTGCGATGCGGCGCTCTTTATCCGGTCCATCCGGAAGTTTTTCAAGCTCAAGAAGGTTTACAACCTCAAGATACGGAGTCTGAGTCTTCGGATCTTTCTTCGGCTTGCCAGTTGCCTCGTCGATCACTACGTTACCGTCAGCATCCTTTAACGGCTTACCTGTGCTCGGATCGATGATGTATTCACCTGTCTCCGGGTCAAACTTACGAGCAACACGGACACCAGCTGCATATGCAAGGCTGATACGTGCATAACCGCAGATATCGTTATCGTAACCCATATCCTCAGCTGCCTGGCACATAAGCTCACCGTAACGGTTTGCTGCGATACCAGCTGCCTGGTTCTCCGGGTACATAACGTTTAAATCAAATGCTGCTGCGAGCTCGCACGGGAATTTGGAAGAAGACCATCCAACTAACTCGCCTCTCTTTTTGGCCTCACGCGCGTCTTTATGAACGTCGTCTACGACTTTACGCAGCGCAAGAACACCAGGGCTAACCTGCTTTGCCATAATAAATATCCTCCATTTCTTATCAATCATGACCGACCGCGGCTGCGGGACAATCCCGCAGCTGTTTTTCAGCCATAAAATTGCATAACCTAATTCTGTTTCACCGATCCATGCAGATTTGTATGGACGATAAACATCAAACTGTCTTATGCGCGGCGGCTTGCTGCCTGATATGCATATAAGGCTGCACCAAGCGCACCGTTATACTGTGTCAGAGGAGATCTGTGGATCTCACATCCAAGCTCATTCTGAAGAGCTTTGACAACACCGTCGTTCTGTGCGACACCGCCAGTCATGACGAGTGCCGGAACCACTCCGATCCGGTGTGCGAGTCCAGTGACACGGTGAGCCACGGAGCGGTGGATACCTGCGATAATATCGCATTTGTCGGTTCCCATCGACAGCTGGCTGATAACCTCGCTCTCCGCAAATACGGTACATGTGGAGCTAATCTCGACTCTCTTTTTGGAGAGGGAATCAAGATGACCAAGATCCTGGACCTTTACTTCAAGAACGCCTGCCATTACGTCGAGGAATCTTCCGGTTCCTGCAGCGCACTTGTCGTTCATCTGGAAGTTGGTCATTGCACCGTTGTCAATATGAAGGACCTTAACGTCCTGACCGCCGATATCAATGACAGTGTGAACGTCAGGGAACAGGAAGTAAGCCCCCCTTGCGTGGCAGGATAACTCACTCATCTGTTTGTCTGCAAAATTCATTAAAGAGTTACGACCGTATCCTGTTGCCAGGGTAAAAGCCACATCCTCTTTTTTCATACCTGCGTTTTCCAGCACTGCATCGATCGCGCGCTGTGGGCCGCTGGTACCTGCACCTACATCGATCAGGGATTTCGCTACGATCTCCTCGCCATCCTTCAGCATGATGCATTTGGATGCCGTGGATCCTACGTCGATTCCCAGGGTGTAAATTGCACTCATAATAACCTCCGGGTATACTGAAAATGTAAAATGAAACTGGCTTTGTTATACCAGTATATCCAGGCCAGAGAAAGTACTCCCCTGGCCTGGATACGTATCATTTTACTCTATCCTTCAGTCAGAATCAAGCTTTTTTAAATGTGTTCCACTCACGGATCGCACGCGGTGTTACCATCTGATGGAACGGGCAGATAGACTCCGGATTCTGGTAAGCAGACTCTGTGAATGCCTGGATGTACGGACGGATCTCTGTAAGATCAACGATCTCGTCAGCCATACCCTTGATTGTGCAGTATTTCGGACGGGACTTGTCGTGGTACATCTGGATCATGTCGTTCATCTTGTCGATGATCGGCTGGAGATCCTCGCCGGCCTTCTTAGCCTTAACAAGTTTTCTGGAGTACATAGCGTTTGCTGCTGTCTCACCCGGCATTACATAGTACTCAGAAGCGCCTGTTGCAAGGGAGAATACGTTTGTATCGTTGCCCTGCGGTCCGCCAAGTACGTAGTGAGCAGCTGCGGATGCCTTACGAAGTGTAACCTCTAAGGACGGAAGCTTGGAGTTCTGGATGGAGTAGATCAGAGACTGACCAAGACCAAGAAGCTCAGCCTTCTCAGCGTCATCACCTACATCGATACCAGTTGTATCCTGTAACCAGATCAGCGGGATTCTGTCACGAGCGCAAAGTGTTACGAACTCGTTCATCTTGATCAGGCCCTGACGATATAACTTTCCGCCGATACCAACAGAGTTCTGTTTGTACTCCGGATAGTTCATAAGGAGACCCTGAACGTTTGCTACAACACCAACGAGAAGTCCGTTTACTTTAGCAAGACCTGTTACAACCTCCGGGCCGTAACCGTTCTTGTACTCAGCGAACTCACTGCCGTCGAAGAGACGGCCGATTACATCGTAGATATCGTACGGACGTTTCTGGTTCATCGGGATGATGCTGTAAAGGTCCTCTGCCGGAAGAGCCGGTGCCTTCGGATCATCAACACGGAAGAACTCGAGGTTGTATGCCGGAAGGTAGCTAACGTACTTCTTGATGCCCTCGATTACGCCGTAATCGTTCTCATATACTTCACGGAAGAAACCAGTCTCGTCGTAGTGAACCGGAACGGAACCCGGAGCCGGAACGTGCTTCTTGCCGTTTTCGATCTGTGCTGCGATGATCTGCTCAGCAGACTCTTCGTCAATATATCCCTTCGGGTTCATACCGGAAAGAATACCAGCGCCGCCTACTGCCATGTTTGCCTGGCTGTGTGCGATAAGGATTGTCGGGGAAATGCTGTGGTATCCGCCGCCTGCCGGGTTTGTTCCGTAGATACCTACGATAACCGGAACACCAAGCTGGTTTAACTCAGCGTTACGGAAGAACGGTGTACCGCCGCCGCGTCTGTTCGGGTAAACCTTATCCTGGTTCGGGAACTCAACGCCGGAGCAGTTTAACAGATATACGAGCGGAAGGTGGAGCATCTTAGCTGCATCGGAAGCACGCAGAAGGTTGTCTGCCTGTCCCGGTACCCATGCGCCGGCCATCTTCTTGTTATCGGAAGCGATGATGTAAACCCATTTTCCGTTTACACGGCCAAGTCCGTTAAGAATGTTTGTTGTACCGAACTTGTTGCCTTCCGGGTTGTAAAGGCTGTTTAACGGGCACCATGTTCCCTCATCAATGAGAGCGTTGATACGCTGCATTGCGGAGAGCTGTCCGCGCTCGTTTAACTTCTCTTCTGTTGTGATACCAGCTGCAAGAGCTTTCTCGATGGACTCATGGATGTCAGCCTCTACGGCTTTGATCTCTTTTGCGTTCTCGTCATTTACATTTACCAGCTCTTTACCAACAGTAGGCATTTCCTGGAAATATTTCGGCATGGAAAAGTAACCCATGTTCTTCCTCCTTATATATACGCGATCGCTGCGGTCAGCGGTTTTTGCCAGTCACTGACCGCGGCATGATTATATTTTAAATGATCGTTTCGATTACTTTGTTTCCTTCGGAACTTTGATGAAAGCCTGACCTGGGTCGATCTCTTCACGAATTACGCGAATGATCTCCGGATCCGGACCTTCCATAAGCTGAGCTCTTGTGGTATCGATCTCGAAACCTGTGTTCTCCTGAACCATTTCCGGAGAGGAGAATGGATAGTAGTAAGCAAGGTACATTCTCTTGGTCTCTTCGTCGAACTTCATGATACCAAGATCTGTAACTACCATCTGCGGTCCGCGGTTGCCCGGAAGACCTGCTCTCTCACGTCCGCCAGGGCCGTCCATCCAGCCGCAGCTTGTGATGTAGTCAACATGCTCCATGAATCTTCTCTTCTGGTGCTGCATCATAATGATGGTGTTGCAGAATGTAGCGATACCGTTAGCTCCGCCGGAACCTGTGAAACGGGTTGTCGGCTGAACGTAGTCGCCCTTACCGAAGATACATGTGGAGTTAACGTTACCATACGGGTCGATCTGAGCACCGCCGATGAAAGCGATCATACGGTCAGCGTCATGAAGCCACTCATTCGCCTCGAAGCCTACGAAACGAACGTTCGGCCACTGTACTGCACAGTGAGCCATGAAACGGTTATCACCTACGGAACGCGGTACCTCTACCGGTGAGCAGTCCATAAGTCCGCTCTCTACGATCGGATGGCAGCTCGGGCAAACCACACGCTTCGCAAGAGAAGCACCGATTAACGGAAGACCGGTACCAACGATAACGATCTGATTTTCTTTAATATTTTTTGCGATGGCATAAGCCTGCATTTCCTGCTTTGTATACTTTGTATAATCAGCCATTTTTGAATTTCCCTCCCTCAATTAGTGTCTGGTAGAATAGCCAAGATGCGGCTCATTCTTAAGGTTCATGAGGCGAGCGCCGCCAAGGACATTAAGAAGATCATCCTGATCCTTGCAGCCGTATACGTATTTCTGGAGGTAATCCTTGAAGGTCTCCGGAATCTTTGTGCCGTTAGCAGCATCCTCTGCAGCCTGTTTTGCAACTTCTGCAGCCTTTGCAAGCTTCTCGTCTTCCGGTTTAGCAGCAGCAGCCTTCTCAGCCTTTGCAGCAGCCTTTGCGAGCTGTGCCTTTGCATCCTCAGCGTCAAGGTACTTGGAAGCCTTATCGTACTCCTTAAGTCCCTTATCATCATCATCATAGTAGCCATAGCACTGTGCCGGCCATGCGCCGTACGGAGTACGAACGACAGCGTCTACGCACTCACCGAAGATTCTTGTCTTTGTAGGATCACGGCGGATATATTCATCACTTACGATCTCCTCGCATGTAACGATCGTACGCTTTGCAGCGATAGCGATATCAACATCGTGGAACTCATCACCATCGATAATGCAGGTTCCATCCGGAGATGCCTGCTGTACATGGATGATCGCGCAGTCAAGCTTCGGAACCGGAACAGCAAGAAGCTTCTCGCCCGGCTCAAACGGGTTCTCGATATCTACGCACTTTAAGTTGTCAACGCCTTCCATTGTTTTTCTCTTCTCTTCGCTGATACCCCAGAATTTAACAAGACCGGAGCCCTGCATCATTCTTACCGGGAGGTACGGAAGACCAAGGGAAGCTGCGTGAAGCTGTAACATAAGAACGTCCTGGGAGTAGTCCTCATATGTAAGCTCACCTTTCTCGATTGCAGCACGGAAACGACGTGCAACGTTTGTATACCCAGAGTTTGCTGTGTAGCAGTTGATGTAAGCTCTTACACGACCCTCACCGATTAAGGAGTCCCAGTCTCCGCCTGCCGGGCCGGACCAGCCTACAAAACCAGTTTTACCCTGACGAAGGATCTCGTAAACAGCAGCATACGGTTTACGGTTTGTTGTAAATCCGCCGAGGCAGAGTACATCGTTATCATGTACGTACTTCTCTACGGCGTCGTGTAATGACATAACTTTATTAGCCACAATAAAGCCTCCTTTATTTATATTTGCAGTTAAAAGGCCTGCCTGTTCTCCTCAGACAGGCCTGAACTGCTTTTTAGTTCCTGTAAAAATATACCATGTTATGAAACGGATTTCAACTTCGATTCCATTTCTGGAATGGATTTTATCAAGATTTGAACATCAGCATGAAGTAACCGGCTGCTACTGCAGAACCGATAACACCAGCTACGTTCGGGCCCATAGCGTGCATCAGAAGGAAGTTGGTCGGGTTCTCTTTCGCACCAACTGTCTGAGAAACACGGGCTGCCATCGGAACTGCGGATACACCTGCGGAACCGATTAACGGGTTGATCTTACCGCCTGTGATCGCGCAGAGAACTTTACCAAGCAGGATACCACCGACTGTCGCGAAAGCGAAAGCAAGAAGACCCATAGCGATGATGGCAAGTGTCTGGACACGAAGGAAGATCTCACCATTTGCTGTAGCACCTACGGTTGTACCAAGCATGATCGTAACCATGTTGCAGAGTGCGTTCTGTGCAGTATCGGAAAGTCTTCCGGTAACGCCGGACTCACGGAACAGGTTACCGAGCATCAGCATACCAAGAAGCGGTGCTACGGACGGAAGAAGCAGGGAGCAGAACAGAACAACGAATACCGGGAAAACGACTTTCTCGACTTTGCTGACTTTTCTTAACTGCTTCATAACGATCTGACGCTCTTTCTTTGTTGTGAGGAGCTTCATGATCGGCGGCTGGATCAGCGGGATCAGAGCCATATAGGAATATGCGGCTACAGCGATCGGAGCTACAAGATCCGGAGCCAGGTTGTTTGCGATATAGATCGCGGTCGGGCCATCGGCACCACCGATGATACCGATTGCTGCGCACTCACCCGGTGTGAAAAGTCCGGTTGCATTTGCGAGTGCAAATGCAACATAGATACCGAACTGAGCGGCTGCACCGAGAAGAAGGCTGACCGGGTTCGCGATCAACGGACCGAAGTCTGTCATCGCGCCGACTGCCATGAAGATCAGGCACGGGAATAAGCTGGACTTAACGCCCATGTACATAATTCTTAACACACCGGACTGATACCAGTGATCTGCCTCATTCATAAGACCTGCAAGCGGAAGGTTCGCAAGGAACATACCGAATGCGATCGGGAGCAGAAGGAGCGGTTCAAACTGCTTCTTGATTGCAAGATATAATAAAACGAAGGATACAAGGAGCATAACACCCTGCTGCCAGGTGATTGCGGCGAAACCTGACTGAGCGAGGAGCTCCGAGAAAACTGAAAGTATATTCACGTGTGGCACCTCCCGCTTAGTTTAAGGTAACCAGAACTGCACCTGTCTCAACGGAATCGCCTGTGCTTACATTGATAGCTGCAACAGTTCCTGCTGCCGGAGCAACGATCTCTGTTTCCATCTTCATAGCTTCCATAACGATTACGCACTGACCGTAGCTTACTGCGTCACCGACTTTAACCTTGATGTCAAGGATCTTACCTGGCATCGGAGCTTCTACTGTCTGTCCACCTGCGGACGGAGCTGCTGCCGGTGCTGGAGCCGGAGCCGGTGCCGGAGCTGCCTTCGGTGCCGGTGCTGCTGCCGGAGCCGGAGCTGCCTTCGGTGCCGGTGCTGCTGCGAGGATCGGTGCCGGTGCGCTTACCTGCGCGCCTCTGTCAAGCGGTCTGTACTCGTCTACTCTCTCGATCTCAACTTCATACTTTTTTCCGTTTAATGTTGCAACGTATTTCATTTCTTTTAATACATCCTTTCCTTTTTTTGCGTGCAGCTGATTCATATTCGCATAGCTGCTTTTGCTTTTACATTTGGGTCTTTTACAGTTCCTTGATACTTACTACACGGAACTCTTCCCCGGACAATCTTGCTTCCTCACTGACTGCCGCGAGAAGCACTGCATAGGATTCCTCATCGATAGCCGGAGCCGGTGCTGCAACTGCCGCAGCTGCCTTTGGCGCACTCTCCTTAAATAATGTACCGATGACCTTAGAGATAATGATAACCGCGATTGCGAGCACTGCAAGTGCTGAGAATACGACTAACAATCCAACGAGTGAAATGACAATCGAATCCGCAACGGTCATACCGCCTGTCCACATATACTTACCGCACCTCCTTCGTTTCGTTTCATTTAAGAAACTTTTGTTGGTTAGTTATTCCGTATTGTGAAATGCATTCCACATTTTTCTCGGCGCATAAGGGTACTTGACAAATCAGCACCCATAATCACCTTGTTTCTATGCAGTTTTCACAATATCGTAATTTGAGTATATCAGCTTTCTGCGCAAATGTCAACAAAGCCGATTGAAAAAAATATATCAAATATACTAATTCAACGTGATATAAAGACAAGTACAGCTTATGTCCTTATATCGGCAAACCTACTCTGTTAGTACTGTTTTCCAGTCCTGACCGTTCCGTTTTCACTGCTGTCCCGGCACATTCCTGCGCCGGAGTACTTCGCTTGCGACAGTCTTCAGCTTCGTGCGAGTTCGCAAAAACCGCCCGTCAACTCCTGCATGATATGCATGAATCGACGGGCAGTCACAGTCTCAGATATGGTTCCCGATTTACGGCTGTTTTCCAATATAAGCAAGGATTCCGCCGTCGACGTAGAGGATATGTCCGTTCACGAAATCAGATGCCTCAGATGCGAGGAATACCGCCGGTCCCTTTAAGTCCTCGACAGTCCCCCATCTCGCTGCCGGTGTCTTCGCGATGATGAACTGGTCAAACGGGTGACGGGAGCCGTCCGCCTGGCGCTCTCTTAACGGCGCCGTCTGGGATGTCGCGATATAGCCAGGTCCGATGCCGTTGCACTGGATGTTGTATTCTCCGTACTCGGAGGCGATGTTCTTTGTGAGCATCTTTAATCCGCCCTTTGCAGCCGCATATGCGGATACAGTCTCTCTTCCGAGTTCGGACATCATGGAGCAGATGTTGATGATCTTGCCGGATTTCTTTTTCATCATCGACGGGAGAACCGCCTTCGCCATGATAAACGGTGCGTTCAGGTCGACATCAACGACCTTGCGGAACTCTTCCGCACTCATCTCATGCATCGGGATCCTCCGGATCATTCCCGCATTGTTTACAAGAATGTCCACAGTGCCGATCTTCTCCTCGATGTCAGCGATCATCTTCTTTACCGCTTCCTCGTCCGTGACGTCGCAGACATATCCGTGGGCATCGATGCCTTTTTCTTTGTATGCGGCAAGTCCGCGCTTTAAGGACTCCTCATTGCTGCAGTTAAACACTACGGTCGCTCCCGCTTCCGCATAGCTCTCCGCGATCGCGAAACCGATCCCGTGTGCCCCGCCTGTTACCAGAGCGATCTTTCCTTCCAGGGAAAACATGTTTTTCTTATCCATTTTGTCTGTTTCCTTTCTCTCTAATAATAAGGTATCGATCATCCTGCCGTCATCCGTTCTTTCGTTCAGGTTTTAAATCTGTCGGAGTGATCGTGTCCATATCGTCAAACTCCTGGTTCTCTCCGCCCATCGCCCAGATGAAGGTGTAGTTGGAGGTTCTGGCTCCGCAGTGGATGCTCCATGACGGGCTGATCACCGCCTCCTCATTCTTCATGACGATGTGTCTCGTCTCCGTCGGCTCACCCATGAAATGCATGACCACCTGGTTCTCCGGAACTTCAAAATACATATAGATCTCCATGCGGCGCTCATGTGTGTGGCACGGCATGCTGTTCCAGACACTGCCCGGTTCCAGGGCCGTCATTCCCATGGACAGCTGGCATGTTTTTAAAACGTCCGGATGGATAAACTGGTTGATGACTCTCTTATTGGACGTGTTAGAGTCACCGAGCGGACGTTTTGCAGCGTCCTTTAAGGTGATGAGTCTCGTCTCGTAAGATGTGTGGGCCGGCGCACTCACCATATAGAATTTTGCCGGAGCATTTTCATTGTCGCTGGCAAAGATCACTTCTTTCGTACCTTTTGTGATGTAAAGGCAGTCTTTATAATCAAGATGGTACTCCACCCCATCGGCCATGATCGAGCCGGAACCGCCGATGTTGAAGATCCCGATCTCACGGCGCTCAAGGAAGTAATGAGTCCCGAAGTTTTTCCAGCAATCGATCCCTTTTTCGATGGAAACATGTTCTTTCACCGGCATGCAGCCCAGTGTCACCATGCGGTCTACATGAGAGTAGACAGATACCACCTCGTCCGGGCGGTAGAGATCCTGGATCAGGAACTCATTTCTCAGTTCTTCTGTCGTGTAGCGTTTTACATCTCTCTGATTTGCGGAATAGCGAATATGATATTGTGGTCAGAAGTCCGCTCCTATCTCCGCAGACAGACCTACAGAAAGCATCGGAACTCCTGACCCTGACAGCATTCTATGCAGAACGACAAATTTTGTCATCCTATCTGACTATCTGACTTTTTTCGCGGCGTACCGGAGTGCTCCGACGCCAAAAAGCGCCAGAAGGAAAGCGTCCAGCACCAGGAACATGATCGCCGCCTGGAAGCCCAGCCTGTCCGCAAGGACTCCGATCACCTGCGGGGTCAGGATCCCGCCTAGGGAACCGATCCCCGTAAACACCGACATTCCAAGCGGGGAATTTCCCATGAGATCGCCGGTAAAGGCCGTCGTTGTCGGGAATGCGCCCGCCATGCCAAGACCGAGAAGAACCAGGGCTGCCACCGCCATCGCCGTATTGCCTGCGAATACAAGGATCAGCACCGAGGCAAACTGAAGAACGGAGATCACAGCCAGGATCTTTGCCGGCGGCACATTCTTCGAGATCGAAGCGATCACGATCCTGCCGATCATGATCATGATCCAGGTTACAGACACCATAACGGTCGCGAGACTTGCGGACATAAATCCGGTGCTCTTTAAATAGGTAACAAACCACCCGTTTACGGAGTTTTCAAGTCCCATATAGAAGAACAGTGCGCCGACTGCCAGGAGAAATCCTGTATTTTTTAAGAACCAGAGCTTGTCCTTCTGTCCTGATGCCGGACCATTCTCCTCTCCTGCCGGTTTCTTTTCTTCCTTTTCGATCTTGCGGTAATCCATCGTCGCATAAGAAACAACGATGAGAACCGTGAGGACTGCAAGAAGCTGTAAGATCGTCTTCCAGTTCATCCCCGCACCCATAAGGATCATGGTGACAAACGGGGACAGGAACGCGCCCACCGCATACCACATGTGGAGCAGGTTTAAATATTTGTTGGAGCTCCCCGTCACCTGACGGATCGCGTGGTTATTGATGATCGTGATCATTCCCTTTGTAATACCGATGAGAAAGATCATCACATAGAGAACCGGGACCGGAAGTCCGAATGTAAATAAAAGCAGGCAGACCGGATACGGGATCGCGAGGACCACGACAGCCATCTTCTGGGACATCATCCCGCAAAATACCGGGTAGACCAGGCTGGAACATAAGTTTCCGATCGCCAGGAACGACAGCAGACCGCCCGCCGCCGTAAAGCTCAGGTTTCTCTCTTCGATCAGGTTTGGCAGGATGACTCCGAAGATCAGGATGACCATTCCGCTGATAAAATAAGCCAGATAACAGTGATCGATCACCGACCGCCTGTCTTCTCTCGTGATTTCCATCATATGTGTTCTCCCCCAAAAAGCTTCTGAAAGGCGCCGCAGTGACCGGATCCTCTCCGCTTTATTGTTAATTTTTCTCCATACTTTTGCATCATATCACCTTTTTTCCGTCAAGACAAGGAGGATTTCCCCTGATATTCCATCTTGTGGAATTTTTATACTATTATTTTGTAAGAATTTTCCACTCCGAAAATTCCGCAGGATACTTTTCGCTGTGGATTTTCTGGTCTGAAAATCCGTAATTCGTTGACACTCTCCCCGACTTACTATACAATAAGAGGAAACAGTGTCTGCCGCCTGCCATTTCCGGCAGTTTCCGGCAGTTTCTCCCGTCTCTGCGGAGAGGGGGCAAAATAAGGAGGATAAAAGGTATTATGAAGGACATAAAGAAGGTGACGTTGATCGGTCTCGGCGCGATGGGGGTATTTTTTGCGCCGCGTATTTCAGAAAAACTTGGGGCTGATTTCCGGATCCTCGCGGATGGTGCGAGAAAAGAGCGCCTGGAGCGAAAAGGTGTGACCGTCAACACGATCAATTATCGATTTCCGATCATCACCCCGGATGTAGAGGGAGATCCGGCAGATCTCGTCATCATCGCGGTAAAAGGATATGATCTGGAGCAGGCGATCAAAGATATCAGAAATCAGGTCGGAAAGGACACGATCATCCTCTCCGTATTAAACGGCGTCGAGAGTGAAAAGCAGGTTGCAGCTGTCTATGGAGAAGAACATGTCCTGTATTCCTACATGCGGATCAGCATTGTCATGAAGGACGGAAAGACAGAGTTCGATCCTCACAAGGGTTCGATCCACTTCGGGGATCTGAAGAATGATCCGGAACACTATTCCGAGAATGTTCTCGCAGTAAAGAATCTGTTCGATCTCTGCGGGATCGACTATAAGGTCGATGCAGACATGTTAAAAGGCATCTGGTTCAAATTCATGTGCAATGTCGCCGAAAATATGACCTGTGCGATGTTCGGCGTTCCGTTCGGCGCTTTCCAGAAGAGCGATGACGCCAATTATTTCCGTCACAAAGCCATGTGGGAAGTGATCCATGTCGCCAATAAACTTGGAATCGACATTGGTCAGAACGAGATCGACCGCCAGGAGCACACGATCGGACGTCTTCCATATGAAAATAAGCCGTCCACACTCCAGGATCTGGAAACCGGAAAGCATACGGAAGTCGATATGTTTGCCGGTACCGTTGTACGTCTCGGGAAAGAACTCGGCGTTGAGACTCCGGTCTGCGAGTGTTTCCTTCATGGGATCCATCTGATCGAGGACCGGATGTTCGGAGTTATCTAAGTCTCATACTTCTGCATGTTTAAAGCTGTCCGCTGTTTGTTTCTGCGGACAGCCTTTCTTTTTGTTTTTCTCTTTTCTGCTTCTTTTTCATCCTGTTTTCCCGGCAAAACCTTATTTTATTAGTTCTTTGGGCAATACTGAAAACAACCTTGCATTTCCCGACGGACTGTATTATATTAAACATATGAACGATGGTTCATATGTTTATGTATAAATAGATTGCAAATATAATTCTTAGGAGGCCGACTCTATGGATGAATTAGAAAGAACCAAGCAGGAACCGGATGAGCATGAAGCTGAAGAATGCTGCTGCGGACACCATCATCACCACGATGAGGACCACTGCTGTGGACACGAACACGGCGAGCATCATAACGAGCACCATGAACATGAACAGTGCAGCTGCGGACACCACCATCACCACGATGGCGAGGACCACTGCTGCGATGATGACGATGATGACGATCACTGTGGACATGAGCACGGCGAGCATCACGAAGGTCACGAGGAACACCACCACGCTTCCACTCCGAAATCTGAGTGCATCGTCTACGTGATGAAAAACATCGACTGTGCAAACTGTTCCGCAAAGATCGAAAAAAAGATCCAGGAACTCCCGGAAGTCGATGACTGTATCCTGACGTTTGCGACAAGGCAGCTCCGTGTCTACTCTTCCGAGGGCACCAAACTTCTCCCGAAAATGCAGGCGATCGCCGATCAGATCGAACCCGGAACCATCATCGAGGTCCGCCCGAATAATCCAAAGGCTGTCTGCACAGTCTATGTGATGAAAAACATCGACTGCGCGAACTGTTCCGCAAAGATCGAGAAAAAGATCCAGGAACTCCCGGAAGTCGACGATTGTATCCTGACGTTCGCGACAAGACAGCTCCGTGTCTACTCTTCCGAGGGGACAAAGCTTCTCCCGAAGATGCAGGAGATCGCTGATCAGATCGAACCTGGAACCGTCATCGAGATCCGTGAGGAAGGAAAGCCGTCCTCCGACACCCACGACGACAAACACGACCACGATATTCCGGAGCTGCTCGCCGGAGCTGCTTTATTTATCATCGGTGAGCTTCTCTCCCATTCGATGCCGCCGGTATCGATCGGCTGTTTTGTGATCGCCTATCTGATCCTCGGACGTGAAGTCCTCCTCACCGCACTCAAGAACATGAAGTCCGGCCATGTCATGGACGAAAACTTCTTGATGAGCGTTGCAACGATCGGTGCGTTCGCGATCGGTGAATTCGGCGAGGCGGTCGGCGTTATGCTCTTCTACCGTGTCGGTGAAGCGTTCGAGCACCGCGCAGTCGAGAAGAGCCGCAGTCAGATCATGGAAGCCGTCGATCTCCGCCCGGAAACTGTTCTTCTGGATGAGAACGGCACTGTCCGGGAGATCCCGGCCGGTTCTGCCGCCGTTGGAAATATCGTGCAGATCCGCCCCGGCGACCGCATCCCTCTCGACGGAGTCGTTGTCGAGGGCGAGAGCCGCATCGATACCTCCCCGATCACCGGAGAGCCGGTTCCGGTATCCGTAACAGTCGGAAGCACCCTGACCTCCGGCTGCGTCAATACCTCCGGTCTCTTAAAGATGCGCGTGGAAAAAGAGCTCTCCGAGTCCATGGTCACAAGGATCCTGGATTCTGTAGAGAACGCTGCAGCCAGCAAGCCACAGGCAGAACGCTTTATCACAAAATTTGCACGGGTATACACCCCATTCGTCGTTGCTCTCGCAGCAGCGACCGCGATCATTCCGTCCCTGATCACCGGAAACTGGTCCCACTGGATCTACACAGCGCTTACCTTCCTGGTAATCAGCTGTCCATGTGCCCTCGTTTTAAGCGTACCGCTCGCATTCTTCTCCGGGATCGGCGCCGGATCCAGAAAAGGGATCCTCTTTAAAGGCGGGATCGCCCTGGAAACACTGAAAAATGTAAAGACCGTCGTCATGGATAAGACAGGAACCATCACAAAGGGCAATTTCATTGTCCAGGACATTGTTCCTTCCGCAAATTACACAGCAGCCGAAGTCCTTCAGGCTGCAGCTGCATGTGAGACCGCTTCCACCCACCCGATCGGCACAAGCATCCTTCTCGCAGCAAAAGAGCAGGATCTGAGCCTCGAAAACCCGGCACAGCTTGAAGAGATTTCCGGAAAGGGCATTCATGCCAGACTTTCCTGTGGAGATGTCCTCTGCGGAAACAGAAAGCTCCTGACCGAGTTCAACGTGGACTGCGGTACTTACGATGAAAACGGAGCCGTCACCACCGTTTATGTAGCGATCAATGGTACTTTCGCCGGAACGATCCAGATCTCCGACACGATCAAGCCGGAGGCAAAGGATGCGATCAGGACATTAAAATCCATGGGGATCCGCTCCGCAATGCTCACCGGTGACGGGGAAGCCGCTGCCGAAGCTGTTGCGGATGCTGTCGGGATCGACCATGTTTATGCAAAGCTTCTCCCTGCCGACAAACTGGAAATCCTGCAGAAACTCCGCGCCGAGAGCGGCAGCGCGATGTTCGTCGGCGATGGGATCAATGACGCACCGGTTCTCGCAGGCGCCGATGTCGGAGCTGCGATGGGCAGTGGTGCGGATGCCGCGATCGAAGCTGCTGATGTCGTATTTATGACTTCCAGTATGGATGCGATCCCGACCGCGATCAGGATCGCAAAGAGCACCGGCGCGATCTCCAACCAGAACGTTGTGTTCGCACTCGCAGTAAAGGCACTCGTCATGGTACTGGGACTCATGGGAATCGCCTCCATGTGGCTCGCCGTGTTCGCCGATACAGGAGTGGCGATCCTCTGCGTATTGAATTCCATCCGGATCCTGTACAAAAAATAAAGCAGGAAATTCCATCTGGATTTCCCCCTAATCATTAAAAAGCTCTGAAGAACCTTTTCACATTGTTCTTCAGAGCTTTTTCTTATGCCCGATCATATTTTCACATCTTCGTCTGGTTTCAGGCAGATATCTTTCACGGTCCGGACTTTTTCACGCAGTCTCCGCTTCTTCGCCCGGATCTGCACTCTTCTATTTCAGCATTCCCATCACCACGACTGCCACAAACAACACGCACATGCACCCGATAAAGATATCGATCGTCCGGACCGACACGTTGATCTTATCGTACATGCGCTCCTTGATGGATCTGTTTTTCAGCCTCTCATTCTCCTCCTGAAGCCGTTTATTTTCTTCAGCGAGTTCTTCCAGGCTCTTTTCCTTCAAGGTCTCCACAGCCTCTTTGGCGGCCTCAGCCACAGTCTCAGCCTCCCCCATCTTCTCCATCTCTTCTTCCATCCTCTCACCTCCAGCTTTTTCCGGATTCACACAACAGCAACAAGCGAAAACACGCTTTGCGAGTTTCCCCTTGTTATCGCGACAGTCACCAAGGTCCCGCGCAAGCGTGGACTTTGGCTCGTTGTTCGCGTAAACAAAGAACGGGCTTCGGAACTCATCCGCCGCCCGTTCTCTCAAACTGCCTGACAACAGTTTCTTTATTACTTCTTTGCAATGTACTTTCTGATATCGAGAGCGATCGCAACTACGATAACGATACCCTGTGCGATGTACTGGTAGTTTGTATCAACACCAAGGTACTGTAAGCAGGTCTTTAAGATCTCGAATACAAGGACACCGATGAGAACACCGGAGATACGTCCGATACCACCGTTTACAGATACACCGCCGATGGTGCAGGCTGCGATAGCCTCAAGCTCCCATCCATAACCCATGTTAACAGAGGAACCACCGGATTTTGCTCCTACAAGGAAACCGCCCAGCGCGTAAAGAGCTGCCGCTGTCATGTAGATGATGATCTTTGTCTTCTTTGTGTTTACACCGGAAACCTCTGCGGACTGCTCGTTGCCGCCGATGGCGTACATGTATTTTCCATGAGGAGTCATGTTATAGATGAACCACATAACAAGACCAACCGCAAGGGCGATCAGGAACAGATACGGGATCATTCCGAAGAGTTTTCCTTTTGCTACTGCTGTGTACGCACTGTGATATCCACCGATCGGAGTCGCGTTTGTGTAAACAAGGCACACACCATAAACGATGAGCTGCATACCAAGTGTTCCGATGAAGGCCGGAACCTGTAAGTAGGAAATTACGACACCGTTGATAAATCCGAAAACGCAGCAGACTGCAACGCAGATCAGAAGGACTGCGAGAACCCATGAGCCCCAGGCATTTCCGAAATCCGGAAGATTCGGGAAGAATTTACCGCTGTAGTCCGGTTTCTGGAGTAATGTACCTGCCAGGCAGGCAGCAAGACCTACCATACGTCCTGCAGAAAGGTCTGTACCTTTTGTGATCAGGCATCCGGATACGCCGCAGGCGATGATGAATCGCGGAGCTACGTTCAACGCAATGTTGATCAGGTTACCGCGTGAGAAGAATGTCGGCTGTTTGATCGCAGTAAATACTGCAAGTAATAAAAGAACGACGATGATTCCATTATTGATAAGGAAATCTTTTGCACTTACTTTTTTCGCTGTCATGACTGAACCTCCCTGTAATCTACTTGTTTTCCTTGCCGCTTAAAGTGAATTTTGTGGCGAAGGACATGATCTTCTCCTGAGTTGCGTCTTCTCCTTCCACCTCACCGGTGATGTGACCGTTGCACATTACGATGATTCGGTTGGACATACCGATCAACTCCGGCATTTCCGACGAGATCATAATGATGGATTTGCCCTGTTTTACGAGATCGATCATGATCTGGTAGATCTCATATTTGGCACCGACGTCGATACCTCGGGTCGGTTCATCCATGATCAGGATATCAGGATTGTTCGCAAGCCATCTTGCGATAATTACCTTCTGCTGGTTACCACCGGAGAGAGACTGGATCAGCGTCTTTCCGCTCGGTGTTTTGATCTTTAATTTCGCGATGCTGTCTTTTACGACGTCATCGACTTCTTTCTTGTTGATCTTACCCATATGGGTATAATGCTTATAGGAAGCGATCGCTGTATTATCATCAATGCTCAAGCATCCAAAGATACCGGTTCCGCGACGATCCTCTGTGATCATTCCTACAGAGCTGTTGATCGCATCCTGCGGTCGTTTAATATGTGCCTCTTTTCCAAGGATCTCAACGGTACCGCTCTCAATGTGGCGCATTCCGAAGATTGCTTCCATAAGTTCTGTTCTCTGTGCTCCGACTAAGCCGCCGAAGCCTAAGATCTCGCCCCTCTTTAACTCAAAAGAGCAGTCTTTAAAGGAGTTCGGTAAGATACTTGTCAGGTGGCTGACCTTGAGGACAGTCTCATCCGTCCGGTAATCATCCTTCGGCGGATAAACGTTATTTAACTCACGTCCAACCATCTGTTTTACGATCTCTTCATCAGAGATATCATCGATTGCCCAGGTTCCAACGTATGTACCGTCTCGCATGATGGTGATATCGTCGGAAATCTGGCGGATCTCAGCCATCTTGTGGCTGATATATATCATAGAAACACCTCTGGATTTCAGATCTCTGATGATCCGGAATAATGCTTCTACCTCGTTATCAGTCAGGGAGGACGTCGGCTCATCCAGAATTACAAGATTTGCACTCTGGCTGACCGCTTTCGCGATCTCTACTGACTGCATCTGTCCGATTGATAATGTGCCGAGCTTTGCTTTCGGGTTAAAGTCCATCTTAACGTCCCGAAGCCATTTCTCAGCTTCACTGTTCATCTTCGCATGATCCACCACCTTGATCGGTCCGAAGTTTTTCATCGGATACCTTCCAAGATACATGTTCTCAGCGATCGAGCGTTCAGGAATCGGCTGAAGCTCCTGATGAACCATGGCAAGTCCTTTTTTCAGCGCGTCATCCGGGTTTGCGATCTCCGTCTTGACGCCGTCGATATAGACCTCGCCTTCATCCATTTTATAGATTCCGAAAAGACATTTCATCAGTGTCGATTTTCCGGCACCGTTCTCTCCCATCAGTGCGTGGACCGTTCCGGGGCGAACCCGTAAGTTAACTCCGTCAAGCGCTTTTACGCCCGGGAAAGTTTTTTTGACTCCTCTCATTTCGAGTCTGTACTGTTCTGCCATCCCAAAACTCCTTTCAGTTACACTCCCCCGCATTTCCGGGTGGCATATTTTAATCAACGAACCGGATGTGTTAGACAACACACCCGGTTCTCATTTGTTACAGTATCAATTACTTTAACATATCAAGGATTTCCTGAGCGTTATCCTTTGTAACCTTCTCGTAGTTAACCATGTTGACTGCGTCAACTTTCTCACCGCTTAAGAACTTAACAGCGATATCGCTTGCTGCCTGAGCCTGTGCGAAGTGGTTGTTGAATACAGTACCTGTCTGCTTGCCATCGATTACGTTCTGAACAGCCTCTGTCAGAGCGTCAACGCCTACAAGGTAGATATCCTCGTTAACTTTACGTCCTGCTGCCTCGATTGCCTGTAATGCACCAAGTGCCATAGCATCGTTGTTGCAGAAGATAACCTCGATCTTGTCGCCGTACTGGTTTAAAGCGTCCTGTGCGATCTGCTGAGCCTTAGCCTGATCCCAGTCACCACGCTGTTTTGAGAGCTCCTCAACTTCCATTCCTGCGTCTGTAAGAGCCTTAACAGAGAACTCTGTTCTGTACTGAGCATCTACGTTCTCCGGGTCACCCTGGATCATGATGTAGGAAACTTTGCCATCGCCGTTGATATCACCCTTGTTTGCAGTCTCAAGGATCTCTTCGCCCTGATATGTACCGGACTGTCTTGCATCACATCCTACGTATGTAGCATTAAGACCTTCAGATTCCCATCTCTCTTCTTCTGCTGCGTCCGGCTCACGGTTGATGAAAACAACCGGGATACCAGCTTCTTTACACATATCTGTGATCTCCGGTGCGGAAGAAGCCTGTACAAGGTTTAAGATCAGAACATCATATTTCTGAGTGATGAAGTTCTGGATCTGGTTTGTCTGCTCTGCCTGATCGCCCTTACCATCCTGAACGACTACGTTCTCAGCCTTGAATCCAAGGTCCTCTGTTAAGTAGCGAACTAACTCTGTTCTGTAAAGAGTCATGAAGTTATCATCGAACTTGTAGATGCTGATGCCGACTTTCTTGTCTGCTACATCTGTGGTTGCTGCTGCGGCTGCAGCTGTTGTTGCAGCTTCTTTTGCTGCCTCGGTAGCTGCTGCTGTTGTCTCTTTTGCTGCCTCAGTAGCTGCTGCTGTTGTTGCTGTTGTGGAAGAGCTTCCGCATCCTGCTAAAGACAGGGCCATCATGGAAGCCAGTGCCATTGCTGTTACTTTCTTTGTCATTCTCATGTTTTTGAATCCTCCCATTCAAAAAATAATTTTGACCGTTTAGGCATTTTCCCTTAACGACAAGTTAATTATAGTTTGTCTTTGTGCATTTTTCCATACTTTTTTTTATGATAAATTATTGAAATTCTTTGATTTATGTAAAAAAACTACAATTTTTTGTCATACCACGGCAGAAAAACGCTTAATTGGCACTACCAGTCCCGGATTCAGGGCTGCTTTTCCATCAACTTTTACAAATGGATCCGGATCAGTTTGCGACCATATGCTGCGGGCACCAGAAGTATTTTTCCTGTGTGACCTCTTTTCCCATCGCCAGTTCCTCCGCCGTGTCAAAGATCCGCTTCGCATAAGCCTCCCTGTCCGATTCCACTGTTCCGAAAAGTTTTCCCTCGCGGAATGCCTCCTGACCGGCCGGAGTCCCGTCGATCCCGACGAGTTTGATCGTCCCGGCCATGATCCCCTCCCGCTCGATCGCATCGATCGCCCCGAGCGCCATATCATCGTTGTTGCAGATCACAAGTTCGATCTCATCCCCGTAATCGGAAAGCCATTCTTCCATGAGTGCAGACGCCTGGTTTCTCTCCCAGTTCGCGATCCCGCTCGTGATCCTCCGGATCGGGACACCGCCGTCCTTTAAGGTCTGGATCGACCACTCCGTCCGGATCAGGGAATCCTGGTGGTTCGTCTCCCCCTCAAGAAGGACGTATGAGACGACCCCGTCCCCATTCCGGTCAAGGGATGCCGGATTCTTCCGGTAGGCATCAACGAGGATCTGCCCCTCAAGGACCGCCGACTCTTTCGCATCCGCCCCAACATAATAGAGTTTTTCCCAGCGCTTCATATCCTCCGACACAGGTTCCCGGTTGAAGAACACGATCGGGATATCCGCCTCCATCGCTTTGTCGATGACACCGGAAGCTGCCGAGCGGTCAACCATGTTCACACAGAGCACATCACAGTTTAAGCCGATCATCCGCTCCGCCTGGCTGTTCTGGGTCATCTGGTTTCTCTTCGCATCCCGGACATCCAGGGTTACCCGGATCCCCGTCTCCTGTTCATACTCCTTTGCAGCCTGCTCCATGGAACTCCGGAGTGTCCCGATAAACGTATCATCCCCGCGGTACAGGAGAACCCCGATCCGGAGAGAAGTCTTTTTTTCTTCCTGCGCACCGTTTTCCAGAGCGGCCCGCCACACGGTGATCCCAAGCAGTGCTGCCGCCGCAAGCGCGATCATCATGACCGGAAATCTGTTCTTTTTCATTCTGGCATCCTCCTATTCCATCGGATACAGCAGTTTCTCATAGGTCCCGCTCTTTAAGATCCCATCATCGATATATTCCGGCGTCAGTGTGATCTGTTTCTCATTCCACTCTCCGCCTGCCGCCTGTACGGCTTTTTCCACGCTTAAGAATCCTTCATCAAAGCGGTTCCACGCCATCAGACCGGTAACGATCCCCTTGTCCATCTGGTTTAACAGTTTTGTCGTACTTCCGATCCCGTAAAGCGCTGTTACATGTTCCCGGTACACGCCGCTTCCCTCCAGAATATCCGCGAGATCCGACAGTGCGCCTACATCCATGCCGACTGCCATAAATTTTCCGTTTTCCGGGTACACGGTCCCCTCGATCGTTTTCCGGTAAGTGTCCTCATTTCTCTTCTCGATCAGACTGACTGAAAAGCCGGCCTGGTCGAGCACAGAACGAAGTCCGTCATATGTATCGGTATTTCCCGTGTAGGAAAGTCCTTCCGTAAACAGACAGACCGGAATCTCCGGTGTCTCATTTTCCACGATCTTCTCGCCGAGGCTCCGCCCCATCTCGTAGCGGTCCACCGAGATCGAACATGCGACCGAACTGCTGATCGTCGAGGCGCCGAGAAAGATCACCGGGCAGCCAGGCGAAATTTCATCCAGCTGCATGACCGCGTGATCTTCCCGCACCGGGGCGAGGATGATCGCGTTCGTTCCGTCCTTCACTTCACGTACGATGAGTTCATCCTGCTGTTTTTCATCATTTTCTGCATACAGCGTGATAAAATTCACATCCGCCTGATACTTTTTTTCCGCCATGTTCATGCCTTCGCGGAAATTTCCGTAATAATTGTCGTTCACCTGGTCGACGATCACCGACACCCGGAAGATCTCCTTTTTTTTCTCCTTGATGATCAGATCCGTCGAGGACAGCAGATACAGGATCACCAGCAGAATCACTCCGGCACACCAGCCGATCCTTTCTTTATTTGACATTGATCTTTTCCCCCTCTGCCGTCTCCGAGTAAGGAATCGCCTTCATGTGGATCGTCACGGTCGTCCCCTCGTCAAGCTCCGACTCGATCGAGAGACCGTAATCCGATCCAAAATACAGGCGGATCCTTTCATTGACATTCCGGACGCCGATCCCGGAGCCGCTCTTTGAGGCCACATGTTTTTTGTCGGAGAACATGTTTTCGATCTGCTCCTTCGTCATTCCGAGTCCGTTGTCAGAGACCTTCATATAAAGGTCATCGCCATCCCGGTATACATGGATCCGGATCTCCCCATCCCCGTCCATGAACTCCATGCCGTGATAGATCGCATTTTCCACAAGCGGCTGAAGGATCAGCTTTACACTCGCAAGGTCCATAACCGACTCATCCGCCTCGATCCCGTAGGTAAAGCGATTTTTAAAGCGCATATGCTGGATCGTCAGATAATTTCTCACATGTTCGATCTCATCCCGGACGGTGATGATGCTCTTTCCACGGCTCAGGCTGATCCGGAAGAATCTCGCCAGCGCCGTCACGACCTTCACAGCGTCCGCCTGTTTTTCATTCTCGATCATCCAGACGATGATATCCAGCGTATTGTAAAGGAAGTGCGGGTTGATCTGGGACTGTAGGACGTCGAACTCATTCTTTCGCTTTGATTCATGCTCCGCGACGATGTCATCCATCAGCCGCCGGATCTGGGTCGCCATGTTCTGAATGGATGTGCCGAGATGGCGGATCTCATAGGAGCCGCCCACATAGACATCCGCATTCAGGTTTCCCGCCTCGATCTCGTTCACGGACTTCTCCAGCGCTTCGATTGGGGTCGTGATTCTCGTGGAGATATAGGCGTTGATCACTGCGAGAAGGAAGGCAACAAATACCACGATAAACGTGATCAGAAGACGCGTCTTCAACGCATTCAGGGTGACTCCGCCCATCGGCGCCGCCCCGATGATCTTCCATCCGGTGTATCCGACCGTCTTGACAGTCACCGCCCGCTTTTTCCCCTGGAACATCTCCTCGTGGATCCCGTCGCGGTAGCCGGCCGCCGCCTTGAAGTTTTCCTCTTCCAGCCCGGAATACAAAAGCTGGGCTTCCGGATGGTAGATCAGCTCTCCGTCCGTTCCCATGAGATAGACATAGCCGCCGTTCCCGAGCGTAATCTCATCGAACAACTGTTCCAGACTGTCATAGCGAATATCGATCAAAAGCACGCCCTGTTCCGTGGAGGAACCCTCCGTGATCTCGACCACGCGGGCCGCCGAGATCACCCAGCGGTACTGGTTTTCGCTCACATCAAAGACCCTCTGGACGTGGGGAACCGAAAAATGAAGGTTCTCCGTCTTGCTCAGTGCCGCCCGGAACCACGATTCCTCCGTCGGATCCACACCGGTCTTCAGGCGGGAAGCGGGAACTGCCTCCAGAAGCTCCCCGCTTCTGGAAAACAGGGCGATATTCTCCACATTGTCCTGGTTATTGTCGTAGAGCAGCATCATCTCCCGGTTGACGCGCTCGTTCTCCAGATCCGCATTTTTGATCACGTCGTAATACAGGGAATCGGAAAGCTTCATGATGCCGCGGAGCCACACATCCACCGAGCGGTTCACCTGGTCGATCAGGATCTGATTTTCCTCCTGCATCGTGTCGGACATCTGTTTTGACATCCGGCTGTACAATGACAGTCCGATAAAGATGCTGGCCGCAAGTGCCGTCACCGTAAAGTACACGAAGATCATATAGCGGATGCTGGTCCGTTTCAGAAATCCGTTCTCGTTTTCTGGTTTCATACTGCTCTCCCCTGTTTTTATTCACCGCCCTTTAATTTCCGGGTCTGCTTCCCCTGAATTTTGTCGGTGAGACGCCGAATTTCTTTTTAAAAACGTAACTGAAGTAATTCTGCTCCTGATATCCGACCTTCGCGGCGATCACATATGTCTTGTCATCCGTCATGTTCAGAAGCTCCACCGCCTTATTGAGGCGGACGTCCGTCAGATATCCGATGTACGTCTGCCCGGTTGCCTTCTTGAACATCGTTGAAAAATACGCCGGGCTCATATGAAGGATCCGGCAGATCTGTTCGACCGAGAGATCCGGATCCTGATAATTTTCCATAATATACTGCTTGGCGCGTTCCATGCTCTGTCTCGTCGTGTTGTCGCGCTCCTTATTCATCGCGCCGTTGATCTTTAACGCTGCCCCGAGGAGCCATTTTGAGAACGTCTCCCGGTTCATGACCTGGTGGATGATCGTAAACGGATCCGCCCCCACCTTTGAGTCAGCAAAAAGCTCGTCCATCTCCAGATCATACTGCTGGATCAGCTGGACCAGGCAGTTTGCGACGCTCAGGATGTAAGTCTGGTATTGTCTCGCGTGAACCTTCGCGTCCGACATCCGTCCGATGATCCGCGCGGTCACTTCCCGGATCTTTTCCTCCGGCCCGAATTTGACTGCCTGGATCAGTGCTGACTCATCTTCCGAAGTGAACTGAAGTTTTCCGGTGTTCATCGGCTCCACGTCGTTGATATAGATCGTACTGCCGACACCGACGATCGCGCGGTATCCAAGCGCGTCGAGTGCTGACTGGAAAGATTCACAGATCAGTCCAAGCTCCGTCCGGCTGTGACCGATCCCGATCGTGACCGGAATCATTAAGATCTTCCGGATCTCCTTGCAGATGTCGCTCAGGATATCGATCAGTCCGGTCTGGGAGTTTGTCTCATCCACCGCGACGATCCCTGCGATCTCCGCATCCGCCGCTCCCGAGAACGAAAACAGGGAAAAGCGGCAGTAATTTTTCAGATTTTCCTCCAGGATCTGCATCACGGAGATCGGGATCAGGTCCCGCTCTTCATGAAGCGGCAGGATCACCTCGCCGGAGACAGCCGAAAGCTCCGCCTTGACTGCGATCGAGATCCATTTTTTCGCACCTGCCAACGGGATATCATACTGTTCCAGGCGCTCCGCCACCGTCATCTCATCCATCTGTCGGCTCACAAGATCCTTTAAAAACTGCTCCCTGAGGATCGGCAGACTGCGCTTGTAATTTTCCCGCAGAAGACTCACGTCCCGCTTCTGCTCAATCTCCTCGTCGAGACTCGCCTGGATCTTCTTTAAGATCGCCGTCAGCTCCTCCACATTCACCGGCTTTAAGATATATTCCGTCACATTTAACTTGATCGCCCGCTTCGCGTACTCGAAATCGTCATATCCGGAAAAGATCACAATCTTCATCGACGGATATTTCTGGCGAATCTTCTCCGCAAGCGTAAGACCATCCATATATGGCATCCGGATATCCGTGAGGACAACGTCCGGCTCCAGATTCTCGATCTTCTCCAAAGCGTCCTCTCCGTTCTCCGCATCGCCGACCACGGTAAAGCCTACCGACTGCCAGTCGATCTTTCGGATAATGCTCTTTCGCACTTCTTCCTCGTCATCCACAAGGATAATTCTGTATAAATCCATTTCCTGCTGCTCCTATCTGAACCGGCGGGATTCTTGCGCCGGGTCGTTTTCATGCCTGTTTTCATTTTACTATAGATCCGCACTGTTTGCAAATGGTTCGCTCCCTGCCAGCGCAGCCGGGATCTGTTTCTTTTTCGTTTTAGTTCAGACTGGACAGAGATCTCATGACAAGGTCAATATCCTTATTTTCCAGTTCCTGAATAATATGCAGGTATGTCTTCTGCGTTGTTGTCATACTTGAATGGCCAAGTCTTCTCGCCACACTTGCGATCGAGACACCGGTAAACAACAATAGTGAGGCATGTGTATGGCGCAGACCATGGATCGATATGACCAGGATCTTACACTTTTTGCAATGCCTGCTCAGGATATCATTTACCGTTGAATTGTACACCTTTGTTTTTGCGAAGATCGGCTGATCCTCCGGTAAATTTTTTACCAGCTCTGAGAACTGGATCACCGTCTGCCAGTCGATCTGGATCTTCCGGACAGATGATTTGTTCTTTGTCGGCTGGAATCCGCCGTCACCCTTATAATTCCATGTTTTGCTGATCGACAGTGTCTGATGGGAAAAATCAAAATCCTTCGGGGTCAGGGCAAGTGCCTCCGAAAAACGCATCCCTGTCTTTGCGACCAGAAGAATAAAATAATCCCAGTTGACCTGGTCCTTCAGATCCAGCGAAACAAGCAGCGTATGCATTCAAAATCCCATCCGCATCATCTGCAACCGTATAAAAACCAATCAGCTGATGAGCCATCGGGATCGAGAGCAATGACGATGCGATCAGCTTCCAGTCGTTGATCGGTTCATTGTTGAAATCAGCCCAATGAAAATAATAATCCGGATTGAATCTTCCATCCGGTCCCGGATTTGCGAAATATAAGCTCTCATCCGGATTCATCGCGACAAATACCTGCACAAGGGAAAACAATCCCGTGAATACACCCTCATGTGCGTATTTTTCAATCTGATTGCATGCCTGGCTCACCGGAACACCGCTGCGTTTTAATTCGATATGGATCACAGGCATCCCGTTGATCAGAAGAAGCAGATCTCCCCGTCTGTCATTCAACAGTCTGGATTTTCCACGGAATACCGGCTGTTCTACGATCTGATACCGGCTCTGTCCCGCTGCGATCTCCAGACGGTCATAAATTTTCAGGCTGATCTCTTTACCAAAATGTACTTTATCCTCCGGATTGTCACGTTTTATGGATACTGTTTTCCCGTTGATAAATCCGTTCAGCTTTAATGGTGTCCGCAGTTCCGTGATCTGCTCGATGATCTGCTGCATTTCCCCATCTGTCAATGGACAGTCTCCCAGCCGGTCAATCCCACGGTTATTGTCAAAAAGGATTTTTGCCCAGTTTTTTAACAGATCATCCTCGGTCGGATACTTTAAGATCTGATCCTCCCATCCCTTTGTAGTCAGAATCTGGATCAGGGCATTCTCAAAATCTGATTCTCGTTGAAACATCATCGTTTTTTGCCTCCTTTTTGCGTGTGTTTGGTCGGGAAAACAGGGATTTGGGGGATGGGGAGTGGGGAGTGGGACTTACGCTGATGAAGGGTGATAAGACGGTCGAGTTGTTCTAAGTATTGTCCTATTACTCGCTGTTCATCTATCTTGGGAATAGTTACAACTGTATTTCCAACAAGCTCTTTGTTCAGGTTGTTTACAGTACTTCCGGCAGCAAGTGACCTATATTGATTCAGCATTTGAGGAGTGCCAAGCAGATGACAAAGGAATGTTAAATCAAAAATATTGCAGGTGTTTCTGATAAGCAGCCAACCATCGTGAATACACCCATCAATGCCCATTATATAAGGTTTTCCGAAGCTCATCGAATTGGATAAAATCAAATCACCCGGATGAACTTCTCTCGTTTTTGATAAACCTTCTGGTCTGATTTTTTCAGCGGTTTTTATAATGCGATTTCCTTGTGCAGGAGCGTCGCCAATCTTAACCCAATTTAGTCCATCCGGCGAATCAGTAACGAAATCGTCAATCGGTCGTGGTGAGCCTCCACGCTCAATTTGCACTAAATCAGAAACCTTACGCTGTTCCCAAGCATCCGTCTTTTTCGTCCATTTTCCTGTCTTTTACTGCCCGGAATGATGTCTGATCTGATCCCGCACCATCATTAACGCGTATCCAAGCAGATTTTGACCTCGCCACTGGGACGGATCAAGCCGTTTTGGATCGTCCATCGCAAGTCCAATTCCCCAGATCCGGTCTTTGACAGCACATTCTGCTAGAATCGCATCCCCGGTATTCAATAATTGTTCACAAAGTTCCGAATTTTGTGAAAATTTTTTGATCAGTCCTTCATATACCACCATCTGCCGGATTCCACTCCAGATCAAATCCTCATATCCGGCTACCATCCGCCCGAGTTCCTTGATCCTCGCAGCGTCCTCCGTTGCAAGGATCTTCTCCGCAATCTCATGATCCTGAAACCACACGGCTTTTCGGTACATCATAAACTGCTCCATCGATGTGAAGCAGATTCCGTCCGCAACAAATTTTGATGGATACCAGTTGCTGAAAGCTCCATACTCCTCATCCGGATTGTGAAATCCTATCACACGCATCAGACCTGCCCCACTTTCCGGACTGCAAGCTCCAGTTCCAGGTCATGCAGTCCATAGTACGCCTTTTCCAGGAAGTCCAGAGGGATCTTTTTCACTAACTCCGCACTCGGGATATTATAATACCACTGATAATATGCATAAAATTCGCCGATCCAGTCCGGCATAAATCCACCGATCGACTTTCCCGGCTTCATCCGGTACTGTTCTGTCTCCGTAAAATAATCCCAGAGTTCTCTGGCATCCATGGTATTGACATATGCCTTCGCCTCGTCGATACTCTTTCGTGTTTTACTGGACATATACGCCTTAATAAAGTCTCCTGTATCTTTGTCTGGAAACGACTGTGCAACAAGATCAAACAGTTTTCCTTGATTTTCCACTACATCTTCCAGATATGCATCGGAATATGCCCTCATATCCATCACCTCTCAAGCAGCGTACTAAATACGTTTGTTACCGTATTTGCATCCGAATTTACCAGATCCCGCATCTTTTTTCGTGCCATAATATCTCTTGCGTTATATCGGTCATTGAATTCTGTGTACTCGACGGTTTCCAGCTCATCTTTTAATTCATGCAGTCCGGCATATGCCCGTTCTGTCTTGATACAGTACTGGATTCCGAGACCGCCGAGGGATAACAGTTCTTCCAGAATATCAACATCGATATTGTCACGCACAAACTCTTTCACGATGTAAAAGTAGGACGCATTCGCTCGCCAGCCTTTGATCACGTCATACGTTTCCGTGTCGATTCCATATGTCGATTCATCCCTTTCTCTCACTCCCAGTAAGAGTGCAGACTGCTGTGTCCAGTATACCATACGAACGAAAATATTCCAAATAAAAAGAATATGCCTCGACACATTCCAAAGGAACTTCCTACAAAAAAGCTCCCCCGGACCGCCAGAATCTCTCTGCAGTCCGAAGGAGCTTTTTCATTTTCTGCTACTTCATATGTTCTTCGTTCTCGTCATCTTTCTTCACCCTGTGCAGCATGATCGCACCGAATGCGGAGAGGATCATGAGAACCGCCCATATCCAGGTATGGGTGGAATCCCCGGTTTTCGGGTTATCCCTGTCATCATGATCCGGCTCTGTGCCGGATTCTGTCACGGTTTCCGCCGTGGTAGTTTCTTCGATATTGGTTTCGGTCTCCGAAGAGGTTGTTTCCGTCCGGCTTTCCGCAGTCTCATCCGGTGAGGTCGTACCTGCCGGATCTGTCTCTGTCACAATCTCTGTTGACTGCCCGGTCGGCATCTTCGGAGGACGTTTCGTCGGATCCGTCTCCTCCGGGTCATCGGAATCATGATGCCACGGTCTCGTCGGAGTGACAGGTGTTGTCGGACCGGACGGATCTGTCGGTGTCGTCGGCTGTGTCGGAACCGTCGGATCTTCATTTTTCCGGTTCTCAAACGCAGCTTCCGCCGTATCTCCCGCCGGGATCGTTCCGGATGTTCCGGTCGCTGTAACCGTATATCCGTCCCGCAAAGCGTCATCTGCCTCGGTCACTGTGTAGGAAAATCCTGCCGGGATCTCCTCAAACCGGTACTCTTCCCCGTCCTTTAAGGAAATCTCTGAAACTCCGTTCTCGAAATTCCCATCCGTGAATGTTGCAGCATCGATTCCCGTCTGTGATACACCTGACAGTGTGATCGTGAACAGGAATTTCCTGTTCCGCTCTCCGCGGTTTCCGGATACCGTTTTTTTCACGGCAAGACCGCCGCGGGCCACATTGGTGATCCTGCCGCCGTTTTCGGCACGATCACCGGAAGAGTAAACCGTGTCATATCCATTCACCGGATCCTCGGTTACCCAGTAGGTGTATGCCCGTCCATCCGCATCATAGGATGGAAGATCCTCGTAGGTATATGTCCAGAGATCACCGTTCTTGACAACCACCGGCGTCACTCCGTCAACCGTTTCCTGTGACGTTTCTGCCGTCTTCCGGCACAATCTGACCATGATCTGTTCCGGTCTCTGTGACGTTCCGGCGTCAGTCCAGACCTTATCAAACACAAAGGTGTGCTCTCCGATCTTCGTATTGATGATCGTATCACGGTCTCCCGCATAAAGCGCATTGCTTCCCGTATAGACTGCATGGTAGCCCGTCACCGGCTCCTCAGTCACACGGTACTGATACTTCTCTCCTGCTATGGAATAAAGGTCGAGTCCGTCAAAACGGTAGGTCCATTGATCCGGATCCGTCGTCTGGTCCCATGTCAGGGACACAGTCGAACCGTCCGCATCGATGTCCACTTTTTTCCATGCATTCGAATCGGTACTGCGCTCCAGGATCAGACCGACTGTACCCGGACGCAGACCATCCGCATTCTTCTCATCCTTCCAGACCTTTGTGCCTGAAACAGATGTCAGCGGAATGTTGTAGATCGTCTGCTTCCATGTTCCGTCCGCCGCAGCTTCCACTGCGCCGTACTCTGCGCGGTATCCTGTCACAGCCGGATCATTTACTTCTTTCGCATAGTAGCTGTAAACATCACCATCAGCAGAAGTTTCCGGAAGATCCTTCCACTCCGCCTCAAAGTGATTTGCCTCGTTCAGCTGGACCGTCGTTCCATCCACCGGTTCCTCCGTTTCGTTCTCTCCGGCTTTCCGGTATTTCCTGTGGAGACTCACGGTGACCTCAGCGGCACTCGGACTCGGTCCAACCCATTTTTTCGTCACTTTGAAGGAATTTTTCTTTGCGTTTACAAAGGTAAACAGGGATGCAGTCTGTCTGGTTCCGGCTGGATCAAATTCTGTATCCGTGATCGTCCTTTCCGTCTGTGCTATCTGGACGAACCCATCCGGCACGACTTCGATGACGCGGTAAGAGATTGCCTTTCCGACCCGGAACGCCGGAAGATTCGTGATCTTAAACTTCCAGGAATCAAACTCCCAGTATGCTCCGTTGCCGGACGCATCCGCTGTTCCATCCATCGCATACGTCTTTGTCCCGACATCTGCCCACTTGTCCTCGTGGAGCTGATGATCTTCGTTGTCTTCTGCAACCTGGTACTGGAGTTTCAGGGTGATCGGAGCATTTTCTGTTCCTCCCCACGTTTTCTCTACATAGAGAGTGATCTTCTTGGCCCCGTCATCCGGATCCGGATTCGTTTTCAGCGTGTTTGTCACCGTCGTTGAATCCGCCTGATCATTGTAGCTGACCTGGTAATCCGTTCCGCCTGTGAAGGTTCCTCCGTCATCAATCCAAGTCGATCCATCCCACCCGGTCAGTGGAAGTTCCCGCATCCGGTACTCGTACTCACCCGGGAGACCGGAGATCGATGTGCTCCAGCCATTACTCTCCGAAAGTGTCACAATGACCGGATTTCCACTGATCGGAAAGAGCTTCCAATCTCCGTTTTCCACCGCCCGGAAGAACAGGATCATCTGTGTCTGTACCGATCTCGTTCCGTAGGCATTGTCATTGTCACTCCATACCTTGGAGACCGAGAAGTCCTTCAGGTTTGTCTGGTTTGTGATCGTACTCGTTCCGGATGTCACCGTATCTGTGACAGACTGTAAAAGACCGGTTCCGGTAATCAGATAACTGCCGTCTGCCTGTCTGGTCACTGTCTGTGTAGCTGTGACCGGTGTCTCACCGGGAACTTTATAGCTCACACCTGTCTCCACATACCGGTAATGCAGATAAACCAGTGTGCTATTTTCTTTCATGGCCGCCGGGAGCTTTACCGTTTTCCCGTTTTTCCATACAGCAGCATTGATCTTTCCTGTAAGTGACGGTGCTGCGATCCGCTCGCTCCAGTATGCAGACGGATTTTCTCCGTTTGCATTGAGGATCGCTGATCTCGCATTTCCATCCGTAAACAGAGCGTCCGCATCCATCCAGGAAGCGCTTCCGGCATCAAACGAAGCATCACTGGACGTCGCCGCCTGCAGCTTAAAGGAAGCTGTCAGGTCATATCCGAGATAGTCGTTCGTCACAGTTTTTCCTGCCTTGTCCGTCCACTGCTTCGTGAATTTTGCAGTCGTCTGTAAGGAGTTCGTGATCTCTGCTGTCTGGGACGGATTTCCCGTGCTGCCAAACTGGACACTGCCGTTTCCTGACGCCTGATAAGCCGCTGGTTTTTCCTCGCTGACGCGGTAGATCCACGGCATCCCGTTCGGCGCGTAACGGTCGAGTCCGCTCCAGATGTACTTCCACTGGTTGATCACAGACTTATCTTCCGTCGGCGTACTGTCCGTCACCGTTGTCCAGTCGATCGCATTCGACTGTCCAGGCTGTGCATCCGCTCTTCGCTTCAGTGTAAGATCCAGCGTATCCGGTCTTGTCCCGAATTGATTGTTGAAGTCAGCCCAGTTTTTTGTTAAGACAAGCTGTACCTTGTCCTTTCCATCCTCCTGAGGCGTGTTCCATTTCCGGTTTGCAAACGTTGCTGCTGCCGGAATTTCTGTGTTTCCTGCACTGCTGCGTCCGAAAAGTCCTGAGATCACCTGTCCGACTTTTGCCGCCAGAGACTCTGTGGTCATCCCATCTCCTCCTGACGCATTGGAGGCGGTCGCTGTTACATGCTCCACCTTGGTCCCTGCGTTCGAGGCAGTCGCAACCTGGTCAAAGGAAGTATAATCCCCCTTTACTGCCCAGGTGTCAAAGCCTTCCAGGAATCCGTCCTTGAGCTCCGTCACCGTGTACAGATAGTCCGTTCCGTTCGGCGCATAAAGATCCAGATTGTCGAAGACACATTCCAGGGAAACCGGGGATCCCGCCTGCGCCCCGGCAGCCTTATAGGCAGCCTGAACCTCCGCGGAAGAAAGGATCTTCACCTGTTTCGCAAACCCTGTATCCTCCACGACCTTCGGTGTTCCATCCGCATAGGATGTATAGGATCTTGTCAGCTCAAACTTCACGGCCGGGAATGTCACCTCATCCTCATTTTTGGAAAGTTTCATGAGTTTCCGGACCTTCAGTTTTCCCTTCGGACCCTCGTAGGTATTCGTGATCACGTGGGAAGCTGTCGTGCTGCCGTCGTCATCTCTGACATAGAGCCCCATTCCTCCGACTGCTGCGTCTGCAGCCCCGGCAAGCAACTCCTTTCCGTCGGCACCTTTCACACTCTTCTCTCGCAAAATGTAGGTATATCTCTCTCCGTTTTCATCGTAACGCGAGAGTTCCTCCCCTTTTCCCGGAGTCTGGTCTTCAGAAACCGGAACAGTTTCTCCTGTGTTTCCGTCAGCAGCAAGCTGATACACATATTTTCCGATTCTGCTGATCTCGATCGGATAGGAACCGTCTGCGTTTTTTGTGATGGTTGTCCAGTCTTTGACGGTCAATTCTGAAATTTCCGCCCGATCAAGGACTCCATCCTGCCCCGGAGTTCCAAGATATCGGTCAAGCACAAATGTGATCTCCGGATAGTCTTTTGCCGGATAATTGTTTGGCAGGCTCTTATAGCTCTTGGATCCGAGAATTCTCGCATCTTTTAAGAGTGAGTTAATGATCGTTCCTTCCTCGACAACCGCATATTTTCCGGCATACTCCGGAAGTCCGGTTCTGCCGCTCTGATCGATCGGATTTAATACTACCCGAATATCATCCGGATTATACGGCGCATAGCTTTCATCTCCCGGTTTTCCGACTCCTCCTGATGTTCCGATGATATCGGTCTTGTCCGGGTTGCTGGCGCTGGCAACCGCATACTGCGCGATCGCATAATCGAGCGCATTGGAATCTACCTCCGTCCGCTCGAACGCATAATAATAGATCTCGTATCCTTGTGCATTGTACTTTGGAAGATTCCTGATTGTTGCAGTCCAATGCTGTTCATCTGAATCCTGATCGGTCTTGACCCACCGGTAATCCTTTACCACGACATCAGACGGGCTCAGTTCCTTTTTCAGATTTCCGTCTGCATCCGCTTCACGTTTTAAGATCGTCAGATAAATATCCGGGCGGGTATTCTGTTCTCTGGAATATGCATCATTCCATTGTTTTTTCCAATGAACCGTCTTGACTCCGGAAAGGCTGTTGCTAACGGTGACAACCTGACGGTCATTGCTCGTAACCTCCTGATTTTCCGGTGCATCCAGCGCAACCTTATATGTTTCCGAAGTGGTCCGGAGATATGTACTCCAGAGATCCCACAAATTGGATTTTTTCGCACCGGTAACAGGATTCTGAGCCGGGATTGCCTCAAGGATCGACTTTACATCTGAAACCTTCTGGTATACCGGAGTTCCCTCTTCCGTCACCTTTGTTACCCACGCTTCCTTTACCTGATACCGGATAACCTGCCCTTTTGCATTGTACTTTGGAACCCCATAAAATGCATAGTGGTCACTTCTTATCACAGAACCGTCATTCTGATGGCTCTCCAGCGACATCGTCTGGACAGATTTTGCCAATTTCTGGTGATCTGAGTCGTCGTAGATCTTTTCGAAGTTGTGTCCATCCACCAGGATCGTATCTCCCGTATCTCCCGCATTTCTCGTGATCAGCCCACCGGAAGCGGTTCCGGCCGGATCATCAAAGTCAAGATACATGGACAGTTCCAGCGAAGCATCTGTATGCTGGGCATTGTATATATCCAGTGCGTTTTTCATTGCATCTCGGAGCGCACCGCTTCCATCATTCCAGCGTTTTTCCACATCAATATCAATTTGAGCGATACGGCGGTTCTTCACAACAAATACTGGATCATTTCCAATCGCTGTCTTTTCATAGGAGACTTCATAGCGGTGGTGCTTCAGGTCCACACTCCCGTAAGCTCCGTCGTAATCGTAAACACTTGAGATCTGTGGGTTTCTCACTGTAAACTGCGGCTTTTCGCTATCCGTTCCGTAAATCTCTGTTTCCAGAATGTAGACATCATCTGCATGGACTGCTCCCAGATCCACATAGGTATACCAGATAGATCCCGGTCCGAGTTTGACAGGTAATCCCACCGGTTCCCCGGTTCCGTTCCGGTATGCCTGCACCGCAACATTTCTCCGGTGCTGGATATCTCCGTCATCCAGCCATTCTTTCATGACGAGGATGCGGTTATCATTTCCTGTTCCCACCGCATTTGTCAGCGTACTTCTATAATCCAGGTTTCCGTTGACCTTTTCCGTCCGGATGTCCGCTGCATGATATCCATCCGGCTCTTCCTCAATCAGCATATATTCATACTGATGTCCGGAACGGTCAAATTCCGGAAGACCGTAGATCCGCACATGACTCCATGCAGACGTGTCCGCCTGTTCCGGCACACAGATCCCGATATTTTCACTGCCCTCATCGGTCGGAAAATCCGTGATCCTCCCGCCGTTTTCGGTCACTTCAAATGTCAGGTAAGCATTTCCCGCTATCATATCTGCAACCGATGTTCCGCTGTAGAAACGATACAGGCGAAATTTCAAGGTTGCGCCCGCGGGTGGATTTCCCTCCCAGTTCTTGACAACATCGTAGTCGACCGTATCCTTGATCCGGTTTACGATCACCGTTCTGTTTTCCGCATCGGAAGCACTTGCAGTCTCACAGATCGACTCATATGCCACCTGGCGGCCATTCTGAGTGAGGGTAAACGTTCCGTTTTCAGAGCCTTCCGGATATTCGATCTCCCGTCTGATTCCATTCTGGGTGATCTCCCGCTCCACAAAGCGGTACTCCAGCTCATTTCCGTAAATATCATATTTCGGCATGGTTCTGCTTCCGCTTCTGGTGACATTGACCGCATTGAAACCGTCCAGTGACAGCTCCTCTCCCGGAACTTCCGTCCACGCTCCGGCAGGCGTCACCGTATTTCCAGCCGGGTCTTTCTGCTCTTTGATCCTGGACTGCAGTCCAAACGTTACCTTTACGTCCTGGAGGTTTTCCTGGAATGCGGCCGCTTCCCATGTTTTGGATACTGGCACTGTGACAGTATCGATTTTACGGTTATAGAGCGTTCCTCCATCGTAGAGATAAATGTTATTGACATCTGCACGTTTTCCGTCTTTGTTTTCCGTGCTTACCCTCGTTCCGTCTCCCTTGATAAATACGTCGTCATAATAACCAGTCTGGTCATTGTACGCTCCGAACAGCTGTTCATAGCCTCTGCTGTCATCATTTGTGAAATATTCTTTTGTAACATACGCATAAGCATATCCGTCCGTATCATACTTCGGAAGTGTCTTTTCACCATTTTCCCCATAGCCGAACCGAATCTCCTGGGTATTATTTTCCGGATGTCGGTCCAGAGGCAGGCTCATTGTCTTTCCGTCTTCCCTATACACCGGAGCTGCTTTCGTGTAGTCTTCATGTCTTTGCGGATAACGCCAGAGTTCAAACTCTCCCTCCGGTCTCTCGTCCTCCGAGACATCCGTACGATTTTCCGACCAGATCTTTGTCGCCTCGTATCCTCTCGTTCCGGTAAGTGTCAGGACCAGGGTTCCTCCGCTGTAAAGCCTGTCGGTCCGCTCCTGATATCCCACAGTTGCAGAGTTGTCGTAGGAGATCTGGATATAGTCTCCCTCTTCCATGCCATCCACACGGAAACGGTTTAACGGGTTTCCGTTCTCGTCGGTATCTCCGGCCCACTCGATCGTATACACAAATGGATTCCCATCCAGGTTATACCGCCAGCCCATATCGATCACATATTCTCCGTCACCTTTTGCATTCCTGTCTCCGATCAGTTTCAGAGTTCCGTTCTCCAAAAGGTCGTCAATCCTTACGACTTCTACCGGATTTTCACTCACCTGACCTCCGGAAGTCACTTGATAAATGCACAGTTTAAAGTATCTTGCCGCTTCATCCTTTGTGATATCGTAATAATCGGTATATCCCTGGCGGATATCCGTCTTCAATATGACGGTCCTGCGGATCAGATAGTACCATCCGCACTGATCAACGGTCCCCTCATACTCACCAATATTGTCGTCATTGATTTCCTTCCGTTCATATCCGTCAACGGCAGGCTGCGACCATTTCCAGAGTACCCGGTATTCGCTTCCGTTTTTCACAACCGTGCTCGGAAGATTGCTGTATGAAATCTGCCAGGTGCTGTTCACTTCATTTTTTGTGATTGCAGGCTGCGGCATTTCTGTCAGTCCGACACCCGCAAGAGATGCCCCCGGCTCCAGTTTTGTTCCGTCGCCGTCTCCCCAGTCCGCATCCTGCGCAACCAATTTATAGGAGAGTTCCGGCATGATTTCCGAAGGCCGGATTCCTTCATCGTTATTTCCGTTGTCGATCCAGAATACCGTCTGCGGACCGAGCACAGCCTGTCTCCGGAGAACGGTCACACCCCCTCCGGCAGCTCTCGAAATCCGGATCACAGCCTCTGCGTCTGCTCCGCCTTCCGCACCGGCGCGGAGCGTGATGCTTCCCTTTAACACTTCTGCATCTTCCGTTGCCCGGAGACGTTCTTTTTCATTCCCCGTAAGCAGTTCCAGAATTCCCTGCTTCTCCTGCTTTTTTGCCCAGACCAGACTGTCCGGATCGATCTTCAGCTGAAAATCGACCGTCTTTTTCACAACCGCGATTGAATCGTCATCTCCGGTTTCATCGCTCTCCACAGACTTATCCGCTGTGTCTGAGACCGGAACGATCCGGAACTTCAGTGTATCTCCATCTGCAGAAAACTCTGTCACCTTCATTTCCGAAGAAAGTCCCACGATCTCTGCCAGTTTTTTCCCACTGTCATCTCTGTAAAGTGCATTGCTGGATGTCGCCGCAGCCTTTGGGAAGGAAAGATCTCCATTCAATGTCACGGACGCATGATACGTAAGGCCGGCATCCGGCAGCTTCATTTCAAAGACTGCATCCGGATTTTCGACTCCGTCCACACAAGCGAGTTTCTCCTGCGCAGCACTGACTTCCGGCACTGCAGTTTCCGTCAATTCTACCGCAAGAAAACGGATCGGTACCGTCTCGATACTGATCTTGATCCCATTCTCATCCGTCATGATGTTTTTCGTATTTCCCGATGCAGAGGAATTGGACGCTGTGCTCTTCACCGGATCTGAATCTGTATACCGGCTGTCGCTCTTTCCATTGTAGGAAAGGATCACATCTGTCTCTGAATCCACATCGATCGTCTGATCATCTGCTGATTTCGGCATGCAGACTGTAAATTTTTCCTCCAATGTGTGGCTTTCAACTGTTCCCTTCAGGGAGAGAAGCCAGAAATTCCAGTCCCCTTCCGGTTCTTTTTCCAGTGTCCACACATGATCTCCATGTTCATAGGTCAGAACTCCGTCCTCATTCTTCGTGAACTCGACGAATGCCGCTGCCTCCTCCTCTGTCAGGCGGATCTGCAATCCTACATCTTCCACCTGCGCCGGATCAATTTCCACCTTTAGCGTTATCTCGCCATTCTCGCCGGAAGGCACCTCTTTCTTTTGAGGTTTCCAGCCCACTGTTATGGCGGGTTTTTCCGCTGCAAAAACCTGCATCAGCTCATCCACAGGCACAAGCGAAAAAACCATCAGAAATACGAGCAGAAGACTGATCCAGCGTCTGCCCATCTTTTGATAGATCCCCATCTTATTTTCACTCCTTTGCAAAGTATCTGCCTTTCTCTTCCCTTTGCAAAGCTTTTTCATTTCCCCATAGCAACAGGCAGCGTCCTCTTTACAGACATTGCCCGTTTAACTTTTCTTATCATACTCTTTTCGTTTAAAAAAAGTCAACATCTTCTGTATGCCAAGAAGGATTTTTTCCGATATTTTCTTCATTTTTATTCGTATTTTGCAGGTTTTCCGTGAGGCGGAATAAATTCAGTAAACCGCTTTCTATGACTGTCCGCATCTGTGCATACATTTCCGCTGTAAGCAAACAAATGAAAGCAGCCCTCCATGGACCTGCCAGATCCATAGAGGGCTGCTTTATCATCTAAAAAGCCGTATGCCGTTCGTTGCCGGGTTTGTCCGGGAAAAAATAAGCCGCACAGTCCCGTATTTCAGGACCATGCGGCTTATAAACGTCTGTATCGGAATACAAACTTTTATTATTTGCCCATCTGTTTTGCAACTTCCTCAGCGAAGTTCTCTTCCTTCTTCTCAAGACCTTCACCAGTCTCGAAACGAACGAAGCTCTTGAGCTCGATGTTAGCGCCATTCTCTTTTGCAACCTGAGCTACGTACTGAGCTACGGACTGCTTGCCGTCCTCTGCTTTTACGTAAACCTGGTCTAAGAGGCAGATCTCTTTCATCTCTTTGTTGATACGACCCTGGATCATACCCTGGATAACCTTCTCCGGCTTGGATGCTTCCTTCGGATCGTTCTGGATCTGAGCCATAAGGATGGATTTCTCATGCTCGATGAAGTCTGCGCTTACTTCATTACGGCTTGTGTATTTCGGATTAAGAGCTGCAACCTGCATGCAGACGTTCTTAGCCATCTCTTTAACAGCGTCGTTTACAACGTCTGTCTGAACGTCAAGAAGAACACCGATTCTTCCGCCGGCATGGATATAGGAAGCAACGAAACCGTTCTCCTCTGTAACCTGTTTGAAACGACGGATGCTCATGTTCTCGCCGATGATGGAGATCTGGGAGGAAAGAGCTTCCTTAACAGTAAGGCTCTCGTCTGCTGCCCACTTCTCATCCATGAATGCATCCATATCTGCTGCTGTTGTTGTAAGAGCCTGAGCTGCAACCTGAGCAACGTATGCCTGGAACTTTGCATTCTTTGCAACGAAGTCTGTCTCAGCATTAACCTCAACGATAACAGCTTTCTTCTCGTCTGCTGTCATAGTTGTGTCAACGATACCCTCAGCTGCGATACGTCCAGCCTTCTTCTCTGCGCCTGCAAGTCCTTTTTCTCTTAAGAACTCAACAGCCTTGTCCATGTCGCCGTCTGTAGCTGCAAGAGCCTTCTTGCAGTCCATCATTCCAGCGCCTGTCATTTCTCTTAAATCTTTTACCATTTTAGCTGTAACTGCTGCCATGTTTCATTTCCTCCGAATCATATTAAAGAATCAAAATAAAACGTGTCTTTTCAGAAGAAGGTGCTGCCACTGACAGCACCTTCCGGATTCCTTATAACAACTTAAGCCTCTGCGTTCTCCTCAGCTGCTTCTGCTGCCTCAGCCTCGCCCTGCTTAGCCTCGATGACAGCGTCTGCCATCTTGGAAACGATAAGCTTAACGGCTCTGATAGCATCGTCGTTACCCGGAATTACATAGTCAAGTTCTTCCGGATCGCAGTTTGTATCAGCGATACCGATCAGAGTGATTCCAAGTGTGTGAGCTTCCTGAACACAGATTCTTTCCTTCTTCGGATCTACGATAAAGATAGCGTCCGGGATCTTCTTCATTTCCTTGATACCGCCAAGGTTCTTCTCAAGCTTCTCCCACTCTTTCTTTAACTCGATAACTTCCTTCTTCGGAAGAACGTCGAAAGTTCCGTCCTCAGACATCTTCTCGATTGCTTTTAATCTAGCGATTCTGGACTGGATGGTCTTGAAGTTTGTAAGCATACCGCCAAGCCATCTCTCGTTTACATAGTACATTCCGCAACGCTCAGCCTCAGCCTTGATTGCATCCTGAGCCTGTTTCTTTGTACCAACGAAAAGGATTGTGCCGCCCTCAGCTGCGATATCAGCAACTGCCTTGTAAGCCTCATCAACTTTACCTACAGATTTCTGAAGGTCGATGATGTAGATACCGTTTCTCTCTGTGTAGATGTACGGTGCCATTTTCGGGTTCCATCTTCTTGTCTGGTGACCGAAATGTACGCCGGCTTCCAGAAGCTGTTTCATTGAAATTACGCTCATGTTATTTTCCTCCATTTGGTTATTTACTTCCGCCTGCATCTCACTTCCACAACCACCTGAAAAACTCAGGCACCACTTGCAGAATCCGCAGACGTGCATAATATCAGCTTTTTCACTATATCATAAGTCAATTTCCCCTGCAAGTACTTTTTTATTATTTTTCCAACTTTTTTTGTGTCTTTTTTTGCGTCTCGCGTTACCCAGCGGTGAGCTTCCGGGCTGGTGTGCATGATCCGGGGATCTGGCTTCCTCTTAGCGCGCAGGTGACTGCGTTGAAGAACAGGCAACACTTGTCTGAGCGCAGCGAGTTGTGTTGCCTGTTCTTCGCCCTTAGCAGTCTCCCGGGCGCTTAGAGGAACCATCCCCGCATCCCCGGCACACCAGCCCGGAAGCTCACCGCGTACCTTTCGCCAAGACACCTCAAAAGACATTCTCCCCTATTCCACCCAAAAAAGAGGCGCAGCCCTAAATCCCGCCGCACCTCTCTTTACATCTTCTTCAATTACAACCAAAACCACTTCTATCAGCTATTTCGCATTAACCGCCTTCAACGCCTTCAGCTCATCAAACACCACATCATTCAAAACTTTAATGTATGTTCCCTTCATACCCGAAGACCTCGACTCGATAACACCCGCACTCTCAAACTTCCGGAGCGCATTCACGATAACGGATCTCGTAATACCAACCCGGTCTGCGATCTTGCTGGCAACAAGAATTCCCTCGTTTCCGTCAAGCTCCTCGAAGATATGGGTAATTGCCTCCAGCTCGGAGAACGATAACGTGCTGATCGCAGATTTCACGATCTGTACCTTTCTTGTCTCCTCCGCGTTCTCCTCATTTACAGAACGCATCATCTCAAGGCCGACAACCGTAGTACCGTATTCGCAGAGAATAATATCATCGATATCATACTGCTCGTCGGATTTGTACATAAATAAAGTTCCAAGACGCTCTCCCGCAATATCGATCGGAGCGATGATCGCCTGGTATTTCTTCACGTTCTCCTCAGCGAAACCGAGAGTCGCAAGATTTACATTTTCCTTGGTGGAAAGGACACTTAAGAGGCGTTCGTTAAACATTTTATCGACATAGCCGCCAACTTTGTCCTCAATCAACTCATGAATCTCATCGACACCAGGACAGATGCTTACACCCAGGACTTTTCCTTTCTTGCTGATCACGAGAATGTTCGACAGCAAAATTTCGCTTAAAACTTTACAGATGTCGTTAAATACGACCTTGTGCGAATTGTTGTTGTGGAGCAGTTTGTTTATTTTTCTGGTCTTATCCAATAATTCAACACTCATTTCCGAAAACCTCCTTTACTTTCTGATATCGTACGAATAATATTTGATCGATTAAATTGTAACACGATATTTCCAGAATTTCAAGACTTTTTCGGATAATTAGGATAAATCGAAATAAATTGTCAAGTCCTTATCAATTTTTTGAAGTTCAAACTGTCTGAATTGTATCATTTGTAGCGATAATTATGCAGTTCAGTGCATTTATCGGCAAATTTCACTGTCAGAAGAGACATTTCACCTTTCCACACCAACTGACCCGATGCCTGCATCTTCTTCCAAACATCCGCCGTATGCAGGTTTGATTCACAGCTCTTACAAGAAACATCCGGCAAATGTGTCTCGCACATCCCGCCAGAGCCTTTTTATCACTGCCGTTCATCCTATAACCGGCAGCAGATTATTCAGTTGCAGTCTTTTCCTCTTCCTTTTCCTTCATCGGCATCACAAAACCGCACTGCTCATTTGCGCAGACGAGTTTGTTTCCTTTTTCCACCATGTAGCTTCCGCATTCCGGACATTTCTCAGTGGACGGTTTCTGCCAGGACATGAAATCACAGTCCGGGTTGGCCTCACAGCCGTAATACTTTCTGCCTTTTTTCGTCTTCTTGATGATGACTTCTTTTCCGCACTTCGGACACGGGATGCCGGTCTTCTCCAGATACGGCTTCGTATTCCGGCACTCCGGGAATCCCGGACATGCGAGGAACTTACCGTGAGGACCGTACTTGATGACCATCCGTCTTCCGCAGACCTCACAGATCTCATCCGATTCCTCATCCGCGATATGAACCGTCTCAAGCGTTCTCTGTGCCTCATCCACCGCTGCCATGAGATCTGGGTAAAAGTTTCTGACGATCGTCTTCCACGGGGTCAGTCCCTCTCCGACGCTGTCTAACAGAAACTCCAGATTCGCCGTGAAAGCGATATCCACGATGCTCGGGAAGCACTGCTTCATGATCCGGTTGACAACCTCGCCGAGCTCAGTCACATAAATATTTTTATTTTCCTTCACCACATACCGGCGTGCAAGGATCGTTGTGATTGTCGGAGCGTAGGTACTCGGACGTCCGATGCCCTGTTCCTCCATCGCCTTTACAAGCGATGCCTCCGTATAGTGGGCCGGCGGCTGGGTAAAGTGCTGGGCATTTACAAGATCGGCAAGCTCCAGCTCCTCGCCCTTTTCCAGCTTCGAGAGGATCTGATTCTTCTCTTCCTTCTCATCCGCCTCGATATAGACAGACATGAAGCCGTCAAATTTCAGTCTGGACGCTGTCATCGTAAATTCATTTCCGCCCGCCATGATCTTAACAGAAGTCGTCTCATAGACAGCTGCAGACATCCGGCTCGCGGTAAACCGCTTCCAGATCAGCTGGTAAAGACGGAACTGATCTCTCGAAAGAGATTCCTTCACCTTGACAGGTGTCAGAGAAAGATTCGTCGGACGGATCGCCTCGTGCGCATCCTGGATCTTTCCGTTATTCTTCTTTGAATTCTCTCCCGTTGACAGATATGCTTCCCCATAGTTCTCAGCGATGAATTCGCCTGCCATCTTCTCCGCTTCCTCCGCGACACGGGTGGAATCGGTACGCAGGTAAGTGATCAGACCGACCGTGCCGTGTCCTTTCACATCAACGCCCTCATAGAGCTGCTGTGCGAGACGCATCGTCTTCTGGGTGGAGAAGTTTAACGCCTTGGACGCCTCCTGCTGCATGGTACTCGTTGTAAACGGAAGCGGCGGCTTCTTCGTGCGCTCACCGTTCCTGATATCATTTACGATAAATTTTTGTCCCTTTAAGGACTCTAACAGGGCATCCAACTCAGCACGGCTCCTGATCTCTGTCTTTCCATCCTTATCTTTATGGAAATGGGCCGCTGCCGGCTTCTTTGTCCCCGGTGCTTTCAACATCGCATCGAGACTCCAGTATTCCTCCGGAATAAACGCGGAGATCTCCTCTTCACGGTCACAGATCATTCGGAGTGCCACCGACTGGACACGGCCGGCACTCAGTCCGCGTTTTACCTTTTCCCAGAGGATCGGGCTGATCTTATAGCCCACGATACGGTCCAGGATACGCCGCGTCTGCTGGGCATCCACAAGATTCATATCGATATCTCTCGGTGCCTTTAAGGACGCCTTTACCGCGTTTTTCGTGATCTCATTGAAGCTGATTCGGTATACTTTTTTATCTTTTACCTCATCGAGCTTCAGCGCTTTCATCAAATGCCAGGAAATCGCCTCTCCCTCACGGTCAGGGTCAGTTGCGAGATAGATCTTATCTGCTTTTTTCACTTCTTTCCGGAGTTTCGCAAGGATATCGCCCTTGCCCCGGATCGTGATATATTTCGGTTCATAATCATTTTCCACATCAATTCCGAGCTGGCTCTTCGGAAGATCTCTTACGTGTCCGTTGGACGCGTCCACCTCATATGTGCTTCCCAGGAATTTTTTAATTGTTTTAACCTTTGCAGGAGACTCCACAATCACAAGACTGTTCGCCATATTTTTCACATCCTTCTGCAATCATTCCGCTTTATAATATTGATTCCCGGTTCCAAAAACAAGTCCCGCAAGCTCCAGCTTTAAAAGGGCTTCCATACATTCTGTCACAGAGAGTCCGCTCAATGCGGCGACCTCTTCCAGATGTCTGGGGCGCGAATCAACCGAAGCATACACCAAATTTTCGTTCTTGGCAAGCCTATTTTGTGAAAATTTATGAATCGTTAATTTTCTTTCGTATTTCATCCCGAGGAATTCCAGCACATCCGACGGGCTCAAAAGCAGGCTCGCACCGCCCTGGATCAGGCGGTTGCAGCCCCCGCTCAACGGGTCATTTGCACGTCCCGGAAGGGCGAAAACCTCCTTTCCCTGTTCTAAAGCAAAATCCGCTGTGATCAGCGATCCGCTCTTCTCCCTCGCTTCTATTATTATGACCGCGTCAGCAAGAGCGCTGATGATCCGGTTTCTCAGCGGAAAGTTCATTGCCACAGGGCGGGTCCCCGGGACGAACTCTGAGAGGATACCGCCGTTTTCCTCCATGGCATGAAAAATTTTGTAATTTTCCCGCGGATAACAGATATTTACCCCGCATCCCAGAACCGCGTAGGTGGGTTTCCCGCGCTCGATCGCGCCCCTGTGGGCACAGCCATCCACTCCCGCCGCCATGCCGCTGATAATGTTGACTCCCGCATTGGCAAGTTCCCCGGCATAAAATCCGGCCGCCTCCTTCCCATATTCCGTGCAGGCTCTGGCGCCGACAATGGCAACCGCCGGGACCTCGTTTTCCGGAAGATTTCCCTTTACGAAAAGCGCCGCCGGGCGGTCTTTATATGGAAGGAAACGTTCCGGATAGTCTGTGTCTCCTTCAGCGATAAAGCGGATCCCCGTCTGTTCCAGCCCATAAAATTCCTTCAGCCATGCAGATTCCTGCTCTCTTGCCTGCAAAAAGACCGTCACGCGCTTCTCTGTGAGAACTCCCGCTTTTTGGATTTCCTGTTCCTTTGCCGTCCAGACCTCCTGATATGTTCCGAACCTTTCCCTTAACTTCCCGATCGTCGCACTGCCGAACCCCGGAACATGGCAGAGACAGTAAAACGCTTCCCGCTCGGTAAGTGTGTTGTAAGCCATGATCTTATGTACCCCTTTCCTTTCATTCATAGAACTGTTCCGCACCCAAAAAGTTCCGGACAAGCTTCGTTTTCAGGCATTAATTCCCCCAGAACTTCTCCCGGCTCTTCACATAGGACACCGCCTCGCACAGATCTGAAAGCCGGATTTCACTCGCACCTGCAAGATCCGCCGTCGTTCTTGCGACTTTTAAGATCCTGTCATGCATTCTGGCGGAAAGCGCAAGCTTTTCGAAGATCTCCTCCATAAAGGTCTCCTCCTCCTTCCCCAGAACGCAGTATTTCCGGATATGCCGCCCCGCCATCTCCCCGTTGCAGCGGATGTTTTCCTCCATAAACCGCTCTTTCTGGATCTCTCTCGCCTGCTCCACCCGCGCCCGGATCGCGCCGGAAGCTTCATTTTCTCCGCCGCCTCTGATGTCCCCGTAAGTAACCGGGGATGCCTCCACACAGAGATCGATCCTGTCCAGCAGTGGTCCCGATATCTTCTGTAGATACCGCGTGATCTGTCCCTCCGTGCACCGGCACCTCGCAAGGTCCGGAAAATGACCGCAGGGACATGGGTTCATCGCAGCCACAAGCTGAAAGTTGGCCGGATATGTCACCGTGGCCTCCACTCTCGAGACTGTCACCTCCCGGTCTTCGAGCGGCTGTCGGAGTGTCTCGAGTGCCGCTCTGGAAAACTCCGGCAATTCATCGAGGAACAGGATCCCGCCGGTGGCAAGCGAGATCTCCCCCGGCTTCGGTCTCCTCCCGCCTCCCGTCAGTGCCTGGACCGATACCGTGTGGTGGGGTGCGCGGAACGGCCTGATCTTTACAAGCGGCTCTTTCTCCGTCAGAAGTCCGCTCACACTGTAGATCTTCGAAATCTCGATGCTCTCCGCCACGTCCATTCCCGGCATGATCGTCGGCATTCTCCTCGCAAGCATGGTCTTTCCGGCCCCCGCAGGTCCCACGACCAGAAGGTTGTGCTTTCCGGCGGCTGCCACCTCCGCCGCCCGCCTAAGGAGCGGCTGTCCCGATAATTCCGCGAAATCCACATCATAGCGGTTCATCGTATCCTGCAGCTCCTTCATGTTTACCGGTGGTTCCGGGCGCATCGACTGTTTTCCGGATAACATATCCACCAGATGTTTCAGATCCCGGACACCGTAGAGCGAAATCCCGCCGATAAAGGATGCCTCCTTCACGTTCTCAGCCGGAAGAAATACCCGTCGGAATCCACTCTCCCGTGCCTGTGCCGTGAGCGCCATAACGCCCGGGATCCCCCGCACAGTCCCGTCCAGCCCCAGTTCCCCGAAGAATACCGCATCCTCCAGGTCCTTTGCCTGGAATCCGCCGTATGAGGACAGGATTGCCGCAGCGATCGCCAGGTCAAATCCGGTTCCTTCCTTTCTGAAATCTGCCGGAGACAGATTGACCGTGATCTTCTTTGGCGGCAGGGAGAGTCCAAGATTCTTGATCGCCGTCCGCACCCGGTCTCCGCCCTCCCGGACCTCCGAGGCCAGATATCCCACAAGGATCAGCCCCGGAAGTCCGTCGCTGACGTCCGCCTCCACGGTCACGTTTTTCCCCTCCATTCCGAGGAGATATATGCTGTTGATCTTGCTGAACAAAAAATACTCCTTTCCAGTCTTTGGTTGTCATCTCACCACCTATAGAGATAGGAGAATCCTTGATGTTGTTAGTTGAAATCATCCCTGAAATCGAGAATATTTTCACCGTTTTTGATAAAATAGATATGGTTTAAGAATTTTAAGAATTTAGACTGTGAAACCTGTATCCGTTCCCCTCTCACGCCTGCAGAAGAGAGCGGATTCCCTCTCAAATATGGGGCGTCCGGCGGAGGATTCCTTCCTATTTCCGCCAGCCCCATATGCATCGTCCTTCCACCGCGCGGGCAAACACCCGCCGCGTGGCCTTACCATTTGAGCTTTCATCCATGTTTTCGCCGTCATTGACAGGAATCAGCCCTCATGCTCCCCGATCCACTCCAGGATATCCGCGGATACCTGGTCGCGGTTGAGTTCGTTTAAAAGTTCATGTCTCGCATCCTCATAGAAGCCGATGGAGAGATCCTCCGCTCCTGCCTTGTCGTATCGCTCATAGACGCGGCGCACGCCTTTTGTCTCCTCTCCCACCGGGTCTTTGCTTCCGGACAGGATCAGGATCGGGAGATCTGTCCGCATTTTTCCGGCTTTTTCAAGCTTTGCCGTTTTTAAGATCACCTCAAAGAAGTCACGGTACGCCCCGGCTGTGAAGATAAAATCTGTCAGCGGATCGTCTCCAAAATCCCGGTCTTTCTTTTCATCCCTGGAGAGCCAGTCGTACGGCGTCTTCACAGGTTTAAATTTCCTGTTGTAATTTCCGAGGGACATCTCATAGAGCAGTTTGCTCCGGCAACGTGTTCCTCTCTGTCTGCAGATCGTGTCCGCCAGCAGATAGCCAAGCCGGACCTCCGCGTCCTTCGGAGCTCCGGTCCCGAGTAAGATCACTCCGTCGATCCCGTCTTTATAGACAGTCAGATATCGTCTCGCGAAAAATGATCCCATGCTGTGTCCCAGAAGGAAGATCGGCACACCTGGATATTTTCTCTGCGCGTGGACCGTCACGCGGCGCATATCGCGGATCACCGAGACGGCTCCGCCATGCTCCCCGAAGTATCCGCGGTCTTCCGCTGCCGCTGCGGTCTTTCCGTGTCCAAGATGATCATTTCCAAGGACATAGATCCCGTGTCCCGCTAAAAATTCCGCAAACTCCCGGTATCTTCCGACATGTTCCATCATTCCGTGGGCAATCTGAACGATCGCTTTCACCTCACCGCTCGGGATCCACTCCATACAGTGAAGATTCGCGATCCCACTGCTGGACGGAATATAAAATTCATGAATTCCCATTTTTCTCCCTCCTCACACCAGATCTTTTTGCCGTCGGCAGGATCCGCAGACGGGATCCGGTCTCCGGTCAGGATCAATGCCCCGCCAGTTTTCATACGTGTTCAGCTTATCTATAAGTATAACACGCATACCGTATTTTCCCCAGGAAACATCTGTTAAAATTTCATAAAGTTTATATAAACCTAAAAAAGAATGTGCCTCGGCACATTCGGCGTCTCGCGCGGTCGCTCGCGACGATCTTCATCTTCGCGCGAGTGCGCATCATTGGCACGTAGTGCCTTTTTGTTCAACAGGGAAGTTCCATCGAACTTTCCTGTTGAACAAAAAATCCCCCGCAGGTACTCCCGCACCCACAGGGAACTTTCTGATTTTTATTTTTCCGCTCAGTCTTTCTTCATCAGCTTGACCATAACAGCCTTCTGTGCATGAAGACGGTTCTCCGCCTCGTTGAAGATCTCGTCGGCATGTTCCTCGAAGACTTCCTCTGTGATCTCCTGTCCGCGGTAAGCCGGGAGGCAGTGCTGGACCATCGCACCTGCATTTGCGGCTGCGAGGAGCTGTTTGTTGACCTGATAATCCTTAAATACTTTCTTTCTCTCCTCTTTCTCCGCTTCCTCACCCATGGAAGTCCATGTGTCCGTGATCACGATATCCGCGCCGGATGCTGCCATGAACGGGTCTGTCTCCAGGGCAAATTTATCTGCGTAGCCCTTTGTGAACTCAAGGACTTCTCCGTCCGGCTTATAACCGTCCGGTGTCGCAACTGCAACATTCATGCCGACTTTTAAGCCGCCGACGATCAGGGAGTTTGCCATGTTGTTGCCATCGCCGATGTAGCACATCTTAAGACCTGTGAAGCTTCCGAATTTCTCACGGATCGTCATAAGGTCTGCAAGTACCTGGCAGGGATGGCAGAAATCAGTCAGACCGTTGATGACCGGGATGGAGCCGAATTTTGCGAGATCCTCGACTTCCTTCTGTTCGAAGGTACGGATCATGATGCCGTCAAGGTAGCGGGATAATACACGCGCTGTATCCTGAACCGGCTCTCCGCGGCCGATCTGCAAATCTTTTGATGAGAGGAACAGGGCATGTCCGCCCAGCTGATACATTCCTGTCTCGAAGGAAACTCTCGTTCTTGTGGAAGACTTCTGGAAGATCATTCCCAGAGTCTGTCCCTCTAAGTGTCTGTGCGGAATGTTGTGCTTTCTCTCATATTTTAACTGGTCCGCGAGATCCAGGATCCCGGTGATCTCCTCCGTACTCAGATCCAGTAATTTTAATAAATGATTCATGATTTAAAATACCTCCTTCATGGCCTCAAGTGCCTTATCGATCTCTTCATATGTAATGACTAACGGCGGAAGCAGACGGATCGCGTCCGTTCCGGCTGTCAGCACGAGAATGCCCTTTTCCATGAGCTTTGAAACGTATCCGGCACGCTTTTCCGGATCTACGATGATGCCGAGCATGAGTCCCATGCCGCGGACATTTTTGACTGCCGGGGAGTGGAATCCCAGGACTTTTTCCTTGATGTAAGCGCCTTTTTCCTGAACTTCTTTTAAGAATTCCGGATCATTCACCGTGTCGAGAACGACATTTGCGGACGCTGCACTCACCGGGTTTCCTCCGAATGTGGAACCATGGGTTCCAGGTCCCATCACGTCGGCACACGCTGCAGATGTGAGCACGCCGCCGATCGGAAGTCCGCCGCCGAGTCCTTTCGCCATCGTCACGATGTCAGGGGAAATCCCGTACTGCTCGTATGCAAAAAGACTTCCGCATCTTCCGATGCCGGTCTGGACCTCATCCACGATGAGAAGGATGTCATGTTCCTTACAGAACTTTGCAACCCCCTGGACGAACTCTTTGTCGAGCGGGAGAACACCGCCCTCGCCCTGGATCATCTCCATCATGACCGCGCAGCAGGCCTTGTCCGCTTTTGCGGTTACATCCGCCAGGTCATTTGCCTTCGCATAGTCAAAACCTTCCGTGAACGGGAAAAAATACTGGTGGAACTTCTCCTGTCCGGTTGCCTTTAAGGTCGTCACGGTTCTTCCGTGGAAGGACTGGATCAGTGTCACGATCTTGTTTCTCCCTGCCCCGTATTTATCGAAGGAATACTTTCTCGCAACCTTGATCGCGCCCTCGTTCGCCTCTGCTCCGGAGTTTGCGAAGAAGATCTTTCCCATGCCGGTTGCCGTCACAAGCTTCTCAGCAACACTCACCATCGGCTCCGTGTAGTAGAGATTTGACGCATGCATGAGCTTTTCCGCCTGTTTTGTGATCGCACCGACGATCTTCTCATTTCCATGTCCCAGGCTGTTGACGCCGATCCCGGACGTGAGGTCCACATACTCTTTTCCGTCTGCGTCCCAGAGCGTCGCGCCTTTTCCGTGGTCAAGGACGATGTCAAACCGTCCGTAGGTATGCATGATATATTCTGAATCTTTTTTCTTGATCTCTTCTGCAGTCATTCCTTGTTCCTCCTATGAAAACATGGTTCCAACGCCTTCGTTTGTGAGCAGCTCGATTAAGATCGAGTGCGGCACACGGCCGTCCTGGATGTTCGCACGCTCTACGCCCTGACGGACGCACTCCACGCAGCAGTTGACCTTCGGGATCATGCCGCCCTTGATGACGCCCTCCTTGACCAGGGACGGAACATCCGAAACTTTCAGGCGCTTGATAAGTGTCGTGTCATCGGACGGATCTCTTAACAGTCCGCGCACGTCAGTCAGCATGATCAGCTTTTTCGCCTTCAGCGCGATCGCCAGCTTCTCCGCCGCCGTATCCGCGTTGATATTGTAGTTGCAGGTGTCATCGATTCCCGCTGCAACGCAGGTAACAACCGGAATGTAGCCTTTTTCCAGCATATCGAGAACAATCTGCGGGTTTGTCTTTACGATATCGCCCACATAGCCGTACTCGGTGCCGTCCGGATCATTTAATTTGACTGCCTCAAATAATCCGCCGTCCATGCCGCTTAAGCCAACGCCTTTTCCTCCGGCATTTTTTAAGAGTGTCACAAGGTTCTTATTGAGCTTTCCGCAGAGGACCATCTGGACTGCCTCCATGGTCTCCTGGTCGGTGTAGCGGAGTCCCTTGATGAATTTGGACTCTTTTCCCGTCTTCTTTAAGAGTTCCCCGATCTCCGGACCGCCGCCGTGAACCAGAACGACCTTGATGCCGACCAGATTTAAAAGAACAATGTCGCGGATGACCGCCTGTTTTAATTCTTCATTGATCATGGCATTTCCGCCGTATTTGACGACCACGATCTTTCCATAATAATCCTGAAGGTATGGGAGCGCCTCAACGAGAACGCCAGCTCTTGTTTCCGGTTTCAGATTTTCCATAACGTTTTTCTCCCCTCTTATCATCTATATCACGTTTCTGACTGTTTCGGACTCGCCTGCATCTTTTCTTTCTGCAGACAGCCATTCCTTTTTACAGATTTAATCCTGCCGTCTCCTCAAATCCGAGCATCAGGTTCATGTTCTCGACAGCTGCACCGGATGCGCCTTTTCCGAGATTGTCAAACAGCGCCGTGATGATCGTCTGGTCCTCATGTCCGTTGACCACGATTTCCATGCTGTCCTTTCCGGCCATAGTTCCCGCCGCGATCATCGGATCGTCCCAGCCGAACGGATGGACTTTTACAACGTTCTTTCCATTATAATGAGCTGCAAGTGCCTCATGGATATCCTTTGCAGTCGGATTTCCCTTTAACATTGAATTCTGCAGCATCACAGTGACCGCCATTCCTTTATAGTAGTCATCCACGATCGGGCAGAACACCGGCGGAACGTCGAGTCCGCAGATCTTCTGCATCTCCGGCAGGTGTTTATGTTTCAGGCTTAAGCCGTAGATCCTCGGGGTATTGTAGAGAGTCGGTTTCTCCGGAGATTCGTATTCCGCGATCATCTTTTTTCCGCCTCCGGAGTAGCCGGTCAGGGAGAATACGGTGAGCGGTGTCTCCTTCGGGATGATCCCCGCCGCAACGAGCGGATAGACCGGGATCACAAATCCCGATGCATGGCAGCCCGGGTTTGCCGTATATTTCGCGTGAACGATCGCATCCTTATGTGCGTCGGAAAGTTCCGGAATTCCGTATGCCCAGCCCGGAGCTGTCCGGTGTGCCGTCGATGCATCGATGATCCTTGCGGAATCTTTTTCCACAAAGCTCACCGCCTCTTTTGCCGCCGCATCCGGCAGACAGAGGAACGTGATATCCGCAGCGTTGATGAGTTTCTTTCTCTCATCCGCATCTTTTCTCTTTGCCTCATCGATCAGCAGGAGTTCAATATCGTCTCTCAATGCAAGTCTCTCATAAATCTGGAGTCCGGTGGTTCCTTCTTTTCCGTCAATGTATACCTTTGGCTTCATAATCGTTTCTCCTCTCGGTCATAATTTGCTGGATCCCAGTCAGCTTTCCTTCCGGTCCGTGTTAAAAAAGGGACCGGAGCTTTTCTTCTCTGCATGTTTTTGTGGGGGCAGATGCATAAAGCTGAATATTTTCTGAATAATTATGCATAATTATAATCCTATATGTATATTTATGCAAGGGTTTTTTTATTCTTTTTTGCGTTTTTATAAATTCAGAGCGAACACATATAAAAAACGGCACAGGATCGGGTCCCGCAGTCCGGAAATTTCTTTCCAAACAAAAACAGCACAATGATCCTTTTCCAGACCATCATGCTGTTCTCCCGATCCTGTCTTTTGTTTTTCCATGATCCGGACTCATACCGTCCGTTTCACTCTCCGTATCCGAACGCCTCCCGCATGCGGGCAACCGCCTTTTTCTCGATCCTGGATACATAGGATCGGGAAATTCCAAGCTGTCCGGCGATCTCCCGCTGCGTGTGCTCATCTTCCCCGAACAGACCGTAGCGCATCCGAATCACCTTTTTTTCCGTCTCCGTCAGACGGTCCCGGTATGCCTCATAGAGTATCTTCACATCCTGTCCGATGATGACCGTCTCCAGCACTTCCCGGTCTCCGGATTCCAGAACATCAAACAGACTCACCGTCTCCCCGTCTTTATCCGCACCGATCGGGTCATAGATGGAGACTTCCCTGGAGAACTTTTTCCCCGACCGGAACATCATCAGGATCTCATTTGCTATCCTCCCCCCAATGCGTTTTTGATGCACTGAGGGGATTAGTTTTTCCCAGGCGGTCATCCTCCGTATCATCATCTTCGTAATCTACATCGGAAAATGCCACCAATTCATCATTATCGTCCTCATCGTCTGTATTATCAGAAGCAGCAGAAGCGATTTCCGGGTATTCGATTTCATCGTCCTGCACACCGAACAGAACCACATGGGCATTGACTCCGTCCCAGATAACCTTACGCACGATGGTGCGGATGGCTGCTCGTTTCTGTTCTATGGTCATTTCATCAATGCCGTCCTTAAAGACAGTCAGCATCTGGCGCATCAAGTCAAATTCAACATCACTGAGAGCGTGCTGCGTAGTCAGTCCTTCCAGCTCCTGAATACGTTTTTCAAGGGACTGGTATTCTTCGTTCAGTTGCTCAATTCGCTTTGTTACATGAGCCTTGGCAGGGCTGTCACCCATTTCCACGAGAGAATCCACCAGTGAATTGATTTTCTTCTCTGTTTCTGCCTTCTCTTTTCTCATATCGGAAATCCGCTGTTCGTAGTCCATGCGATTGCCGGTATAGAATTTTCGGCTCTGCTCCAACTGACTGACAAAAGTCTCCTTATCATCTGCAAGCATTTTTACCTGTTCGATGATTGCCATATCCAGTGTATTGCCGTTTGCGTTTTTGCTGTTGCACACGGTACGCTGGCTGCGCTCTTTCATTTTGCACACATAGGTGTAAATCACCTTGCCGTCAGCAGTTTTTCGCTTGCTCATCTTCGGATACATACGCTCACCGCAGCTGCAGAACAGCAGACCGGTCAGCAACGCTTCGTTACTGCGTGGTTTTCTGAAAGACTTGGACTTGTTGCGTTCCAATGACTCTTGAACCTGCACCCACACCTTGCCGGGAATTAGTCCGGGATGTTTGCCAACGGACACAATCCATTCACTCGGCGGTAACGAGATACTCGCTCTGCCTTTTTCCTGATCGGTACGATTATATGCCATCATGCCGTGAACACCGTCAAAGGCATCATGCTCGGAGAACAGGTCTGTATCATTCTTTATAAAGAAATCATACGCCTCTTGGTCAGCGACCATGTAGACCGGATTCTGCAAAATCGCTTTGACCGAGAAACGGGTAAAATATTTTCCGTTCTTTGTCTTGAACCCTTGCTTAATCAACGCCGCTTCTGTCAAAGTCAAAGAATCCGTTTCCACATACAAATCAAAAATCGTTTTGACTATATCTGCTTCTTCCGGAACAAGTTTCAACTTGCAGGCTTTCTTTGTCTTTCCGTCCACTGTAATGCTTTTTATAGCTTCGGATTCAAAGCCGGTAGGGGTTGTACCACCTAACCAGCGTCCGGTCTTTGCCAGCTCATGCATATTGTCACGGATACGCTCGGCAATGGTTTCACGCTCCAACTGAGAAAAAACAGATGCAATATACATCATGGCTCGTCCCATCGGGGTGCTGGTGTCAAACTGCTCCTTGATGGAAATAAAAGAAATATCCAAACGGGCAAGTTCTTCAATCAATCCAGAGAAGTCGCTGACATTACGGCTGATACGGTCAAGACGATAGACAATGATTGCCTTAAACTGTCGCTTTTTTGCTGCATCCATCATTCGTTTGAATGCCGGACGGTTCAGATTCCCTCCGGAAAATCCCTCATCTTCATATACTACGATTTTATCTACAGCGGCATCACCAAAATGCACACGAACATACTCTTTGCCAAGTTCAACCTGATTGCCAATACTCTCGCCTTTCCCTGTAAATTTTGATTTACGGGAATAGAGGGCGATAACATCTTCATTTTGTCGCATCTGCTTTTCCTCCTTCTCTTGCTATGTGATGTATCATGTGCTATTATAACATAAAGTAAGCACCAAGTAAACATGACAGGAGGGTTTTCTATGAAATCGATTTTTGAAGAATTAGGCGGCACCTACACTTTAGGCGAGGACGGAATGTATTATCCGAACCTGGAGCTTCCGGTTGAAGAAGAACCACATTACGGTAAGTATGGTCGTATGCGAATGAATTACATAAAAGAGCATCGCCCGGGGTTGTATACGGAGCTTTTGTTCGACGGAAAGCTGGTATCACACTTGAACGACATTGATGATACGGCTCGTCAACGGATGGAGCTGCTGACTCGACAAATGCAGGAGCAGCATGGTGTAAACGAGGAATTAAAAGCTCTTGATCAGATGATCTGGGTAGGTGCCTGCAATAACATCCGCAATGCTGCGGAGGAAATTGTTTTGAATGAACTAATATATTGCTAACGCCAAGGGAGAGAGCTTGTACACATCATGGGTACAAGTTCTCTCTTTTCCCTTGAATCCGAGTTGGACAGAAGTTGTTTTGACATCCCACCAGCTTGTCGGAAAGTTAGAAAATGCAGAAACCCAAATACTTGTGAAACTATTATGAACATGACTGTTTCCTATTGATATTCCAGTTTATTGAGAGTAAACTATAATTAGTTTATTGACTATCAACTGGAAGGAGAAATCTTTATGGCTGAGATTAAAATGGGCGTAGTGGAATCCCACTTCGCTGATATTATTTGGGCGAATGAGCCTTTGCACTCCAGAGATTTGGTAAAGCTCTGTGAGAAGGAACTGAATTGGAACCGTTCTACCACTTATACCGTGTTACGCAAACTCTGTGAGCGTGGGATTTTCCAAAACAACGGAGGAACTGTTTCCTCTGTGCTGACCAAGAACGAGTTCTATGCTGTTCAGAGCGAGCAGTTTGTAGATGAAACCTTTGAAGGCTCCCTCCCTGCTTTCATTGCGGCTTTTACACAAAGGAAGGGTATTTCTCAACAGGAAGCTGCGGAGATTCGACACATGATTGATGCAGCCGCCGGAAAGGAGTAATCTATGAGTTCACTCTTTTTGAAAATTGTAAATATGAGTATCGCCGCATCTTGGCTGATCCTTGCGGTCGTACTTTTGCGTGTAGTTTTGAGAGAGGCACCTAAGTGGATCAATGTTCTGCTTTGGGGTGCTGTTGCAATTCGACTCTTATGCCCGATTACCATCGAAAGCAATTTGAGCATGGTGCCAAGCGCAGAGGTTTTTCCGAATGAGGTCGTTTCCGGACCATCCTTTGATGTGAATACAGGTTTCAATATCGTAGATACACAAATCAATGATTACCTTGGCGACCGCTACTTTGAAGGTGTGACGGTTCCTGCAAACAACGGAGCTAACATAACAACGATTCTCAGTGTTGCATGGATAGTTGGCATTTTCACTTTTGCTGTATTTGCTCTTGTGAGCTACCGAAAAATCCACAACAAGGTTCGTCCATCGTTAAATGTGCGGGACAACATTTGGATTTGCGATGATATCCAAACACCATTTATCCTAGGCTGCTTTAAGCCAAAAATCTACATTCCGTCCGGAACGGATGAAGTGCAGCTTCCCCATATCATCGCCCATGAGAACGCTCATTTAAAACGCTGTGACCACTGGTGGAAGCCGCTGGGGTATCTGGTTTTAGCAATCCATTGGTTCAATCCGCTTGTATGGATTGCGTATATTTTACTTTGCAGAGATATTGAGTTGGCTTGCGACGAGAAAGTCATTCGAGAATTAAATCAGAGCGAGTCTATTTCCTATTCCGAAACATTACTCTCTTGTAGCGTAAATAGAAGAACGATTTTGGTTTGCCCGCTTGCCTTTGGCGAGGTTGGCGTAAAAGAAAGGGTGAAGCGTGTGTTGAATTATAAAAAGCCTGCGTTCTGGATTGTTGTCGTAGCAATAATTGCTGCTATCGTTACGGCGGTTTGTTTCCTGACAAATTCCAAAACGATTGGTGATTCTATAACACTTGTTGAACAGTCTACACCCGGAAATGGTAATACTTTTACCTATGATACTACCTTTGGTCAAAGTGTAATGAGCGGCACTGTTTATGCCGAGCAGTGGAGTAATGGCACTTGCACAAAATCTACGCCTGCCGTATTAACGAGTGAAGTCGATGAGATAAACATCTTATTGGATGTTCGTCGTGAAAACGGTCATTCAGTAGGTGTTGATATTCAAGTCGATACCAACGAACATGGTGGTTCCTTCATCACATATTTTGCATTCCCTGAGAATTATTCCATCCTCGGATGGAGCTGCAACGGTTATGAGTTGAATAAACCTATTCTAATCCAATCCGAGGCGGAAAAAATTTTGGCAGCTATGGTATTTGATGTGGGAAATGGAGTGAGGGTATTTAGTCCCGAAGTGCTTGTCAATGAACCTGAAAGATTGGAAAATGTAGATTATGCAATCGTGATTCGTGCTTCATTTGATAGTACCAACTTGGGCAATGAAAATTCGGAACATACTTCTCACTCAGCAGATAGTGGTGCTGTGATTCCGATGGTTATGGTGAATGACACACTCTATCTGTACACAGGATTTGAAAATACAGATGCTCACCACGATGTGATGAATGGCAAGATCACATCCTCTGTTCACGGGAACACCAAGCCTACCGTAAATGATCAATCGAATTTTGGCGAGGGATACGCATATCAGTACGGTGCTGCCGAAGGAACCATTGAAATCTACATGGATGGTAAATGGTGCATCTTTGCTACTGAAGAAGTGCGACAGGATATTCAATTTCCTGTTGCTGATGGAGATGTTAACGGATCAAACGGAGCTGAGTCGGGAGAAACTACATCAGTAGTGGCAGGAGTTTCAATGGTGGATGCTTCTAAGATTGCCAGCATTGCTGTAACCAACGGCAATACCGGAGAACAGAAAACAGTTACTGGAAAAAAGGCATATAGCGATGAATACCTTGCCTAACGTGACTATGATGATGGAAAAGTATAAATCCCGGGAAGGCGATATTGAAATTTCAAATCAAAGTGGAAAAGGACTGAAAACCTGGGAATGGTATGATATTCAGAAGTGGGAAAACGGTGAATGACACAGGCTGGATCAGCTGACGGATGGATTGTGGACAGATACTCTATACCAGATTCCAGCGGGAGAAATTACGGCTTTTTCTACGAATTGGAAAACGTGGTATGGCGACTTGTCAGACGGTAAATATCGCATCATAAAGAAAATATATGAAACGATAGAAGATGAAATCCATACTCATTATCTGGCAGTAGAATTTGAAATTCGATAACTGTCCAAGTACAATGTCAAATATAATTATTGCATCCTTAGTAAAGGAATACCATCGCAGATACTTCCAAAGTAGCAGCGATGGTATTTTTTCTGTTGAAAATACTGTGTAGTACGATATGTACACAGGAAGGACAGTATATTTTTCACTGGCTCAGATATATTGTAGAGCAGCAATCCACCACTACCATTCCAAAATCGGAGTGGTAATGGTGGATTTTGTTATCATCGCTCGTAATCTTTTTGCTTTCTTTTGGGAGGTTTTTGCATCTGTGATTCTGGTTCTTTGCGCTGAAGCATTTGAGTAATAGAAGGCTTTCTGGTAACTTCCCCAAGCATTTTCTTCACTTCCAGCTTGCTCTGACGCATCATATCATAATCATATTTAACGCCGTAGATTTTTTGAAGCTGACTGGCTGCGGATTGCTCTTTGCCAGTGCGAAGCTCCATTCTGGTGTCGGTCAATTCGCCTGCATCCACATCGGCAACGGTTTTTTCCAAATCCCTGTATCTCTCCAGTGTTCTGTCCAGTTCGGCAGTGAATTTATTTTCTGCCTGTTCCAGTGCGTCCATCTGTGTATCAAGATTCTTGACTTCCTTTTTGAATTTGGAGAAGGCTGCATCATCCGCACATTCCATACTGTTCAGAAGCATGGACTTTTCGGATTTCAATTCCTCCAAATCCTCAGTCAGCGTAGCAACCTGCTCCGACAATTTCTGATGCTTTATCACATGAATAAAGGGTAGAGAATCCTGTTCTGCACGGAGCTGCTTTCGCTCTGTGTTTTTCTCTTTGATTTCCTGTTTGATTTCCGTATATCGTTCCACGACCGGTTTTACAGCATCCACATAGTCAGAGATTTTCTGCTTGCTGATACGGATATGGCTGATGCGGTACATAAGAACAATCATATTCTCACGCAGGGATTCCAGTGCATTTGCCAGCTCCGGAATCGAAGTTTTTACTGCAGCAGCCAGCTTTTTGACCTTCGCTTTCAGCTCCCGGAGAAGGGCGTTGTCCGCCTTGATCTGGCGATTAATTTCGCAGCGGTCAGAAACGATACCCATCGCTTCCAGCTTTCGTGCGTGATAGCCCTCGTGGATGGTTGGCAGTTCATCCAATCCCCGTGCGGCGTGACTGCGGTGATCGATCCGGGCATCTATCTCCGGATACTGTGCCAAATGCCGATTGGTAACGGTTGCCCATTTTTCCCGCCAGATGAGTAGCTGTTCATCGCTGTTCCAACGCTGAGAAATTGGATTCTGTCTGCCATACTTTGTACTTTTGGGATACTTGTTGGCTCGTTCATAACCTTGCTTCTCAGCTTCTGAAGGTGCCATATACACCTTTCGCTCGCCAACCAGATATTGATACTGTTTCTCCCAGCCCTCCGCCTGTGCGATCTTATATTCAGCAGAGGTAAATCCCCATTCTGCGCCATCCCTCACGCACAGATATTCTTTTTCGGTTTTATGCTGCCATTTACCGTTTTCCTGTAAGGGGCGAATCGTCAGCATAATGTGGGCGTGTGGATTGTGTCCGGGCGGATATGGGTCATGGATTGCAACATCCGCACACATTCCCTCGGCCACAAAATTGTCCTGAATAAATTCTGTGAGAAGGCTCTGCCAGTCTGTCTTTCCCAGTTCTATGGGAAGTGCTACCACAAATTCACGGGCAAGGCGGCTGTCCTTGGTCTTTTCGTTTTCCTCCACCGCATTCCACAGAATGCTTCGGTCACTCCACGCAGCCGGAGCGATTGGCGGAAGAAATACTTCCTGCCAGACAAGCCCTCGTTTTCTGGTGTAATCATGCTGAATCCCATCGTAGTCGTTGTATATCTGTGAACAGCTCAGATATGCGGAAGCCGCCACAGCGGAGCGCCCGGCTCCACGGCTGATGACCTTTGCTTCCAGATGATAGATTGCCATTCTTCATCACCGTCCTTTCGCTTTTGTTTTTGTTGCTTTTTAGAAAAAGCAAATGGGGCTTGGCAACAATGCCCATCTCTGCAACAAAGCTGCCGGTGGCAGGTTTTTGCAGACAGTTGGTGGAATACCGTCGGTTAAAGCGACGGTATTTTTTATAGGTGGTAACACCGACCACCAGCTGCGTGGACAATGACAGCAAGCTCGCAGGATTGTGGCATTGTCCATAAGGCTCCCGCAGGAGCCGCATCCGCCTCGCAGAGCGCACGGCCCCGAAGGGGATACCACCGCCCGATGTTATCGGGTGGTGAGTAAGTGCGCCCTTCGGGAATAGAGATACTTTCGTACCTCAATGTTTTTCCGTAACTTCTGCACTTAATCGTCTTTCCAGCTCCATTTTTAGATTATCCAAGTCCATTATCTGTGCTTCCGGGAATACGTTTTCCAGAATAGCTCCCTGCTGAATCAATCTTCTTGTGCGCTGTTTTCTCTCTTTCTGACGGTTTCTGGCTTCAACCGCTTCCTGTCTGTGTTTCGCCTGCAATAATTTCTTTTCATCCTCGGTCATATTTACGTCCTTTCTGACCATATCCGGTCTAACTGATTTTTATTTGGTACTTGTTTTAGAAAAGAATGGTGCCGGGATTGTTGCTGCATGAGCGGAATTATCAATGCACCGCTGATTAGGAGACAATCCGGCACCGCCGGTCTTACGTTCCAGTACCGCTTTCCAGTATTTTCCGTGCTTCTTTCATGCTTTCAGCGGCATTTCTCTGCCGGATATTCTGATTGTTGATTCTCAGCGGCACACACCGTTCCAATACTCGGTCATAGATACGGGAGCGAGTCAGATCCTGCGGATTTTTCAGTTCCTCCAAGGTCATATTAGTTGTCACAATCAGTGGCAATTTGCTGCGATATCGGCTATCAATGACATTGAATACCTGTTCCAAGGCAAACTCCGTACTGCGCTCAATTCCCAGGTCATCAATAATCAGCAGACTGTACTGGTTCAGGCTGTCGATATATTGGTTCTTCTCCTCGGAATACAGCCCGGACAGGGCGTTGAGAATCCGGGAGAAATTGGTCATCAGCACCGGAACACCCTGCTCCAGCAGAGCGTTGGCGATACATCCGGCAAAAAAGGATTTTCCGGTTCCCACATCGCCCCAGAGAAGCAAGCCGATGGATTTTGCCTTCATTTCGCTCCAATGGACAACATAGTCATGGGCTTTCTGCATTTCCGGGTTGTAACCCTTATCATTGGCAAAGGTGTATTCCCGCAGGGACTTGTCCTGTAAGCCGTTGGCTTTCAGACGGGACACCTGATCCAGAAATTCACGGTGCTTTCTCTCCGCTTCCTCTTTATCCTGGACTTCCTGCTGACAGCGGCAGCGAATGGGAACCACCATTTCCTTTCCAAGAACAACCACATGGTGCTGCCTGGGTGTTTTACATTTGGCGCAGTGGATGAGGTTGTCTGATTCATTGCGGTATTCATCTTCCTGCAAAGGGCGGTCAGAAAAGATATTCTGAATGGTGCCAGTGATTTGGTTCATAGGCTTTCATCCTCCTTACATTCATAGCTGCGTCTTACGGGAGCCGGGTGATCCTGCGTATACCAGCTGTGAATCGTAGCAGCGTGGTCTTGATACCGCTTCCCGCTGGAACGTATATAGCCAGACAGCTTTTCGATATATTCCCGGTATAATGGTATTTCCTTTTGAAGCTGTGCCAGCTCCTTTTCATTCAGGAAAACATTTTGATATTTTCCGTAAGCGGTGCGGTCAGCCTTACTCCCTTGTTTCTTTATCTTGTTATTGTTCTTTTCATTATTACTTCCGGACACTTTTCTTTCCCTTACAGAGACAGTTTCCTGTCCGTCAGACGGATAGGTTTCTGTCTGTATCAGGGAAAGATTTCTGTCCGTCTGCACCAGATATTCCGGTGGGACTTTTACATAGATTTTGTTTGGCAATCCCGGTCCCTGACGCTTGCGGAAAATCAAATCCGTTTTTTCCAGAACTGCCAGAGCGGTCTTAACAGACATTTCGCTTTTGTGCATGGTTTCTGCCAAATCCTTGATTGGAAAGAATATGAACGCACGCCCACGCTCATCTACCCAGCCTTCGTTTTTCTGTGAAAGTCTTGCTCTATCCAACAAAAGTACATACAGTATTTTTGCGGTTTCACTCAGCTGCTCCATATCCAGTAAAAATCGTGGAAATGCCATATACGGCGGTATCAGGGTATCCTTTATTAGAAACTGTGTCATGCGTTCACCTCCTTCCGTTGTCAGAATAGATACCGGTTATTCCCCAAGAAAATCCCAGTCAAGGTCTGCATCTTCCGGTTCGGATGCTGCAACAGCTACCTGCGGTGTAATCTGAGCAATACCAACCATACAGCCTGCCAAATATACCGGTAGGGTCCTGTTCATGGCATTTTCCACCGCTGTTACAATCTGCTCCACGAAGCGTTCCTCACGCTCTCTGGTTTCCAGATACGGCTCATCTTGCTTCTTGTAGTAACGGTCAAAGTAGTCCACCAGAGAAATGGCGATAATCTGGCTGTAGGATTTGAATTTCTTTTTATCCATCGTTTGCAGATACTGCCACGCCCGGTTCTGCACATCCTTGTCCAGATTGAAACGAAGATTTGTGCTGCGGATATTCTCACTCATGCTTACTCCTTCCTGCGAAGGCTGGCATGGGCGAGATATTCATATCCCTTAGCAGTCGCACAAATATCATCCAGAATGGTTACACGGGTTTCATCGTACTGCCCGAAGTTTCTGACCAGACAGCCACCACCGCCAACAATATACAGTCGCATCAGTTCCGGATTGTATTCATAGCGGCGGAGTGTGGCGAAAATATCCGCTACATACCTTTTCGCAATGGCAGTGATACAGTCCAGATAAGGCTTGCCGATGTCCGCTGTTCCATAGCGAAGCACCTGCTCAATGGTGACTTCTTCGATTTTGACACCAAAGCTGTCCAGCACGGCATTTTTAGCAGCGATCATACACTGGTTCACACCAAACTTCTCTGTCCAACAACGGCTCTCCACCGCCTTTTTATTGTTGATATAGAGAATGTTCATGGTGCCGTTTCCGATGTCTGCAAGGAGATTGGTTCCCTTGAAATCGCCCAATCTGCTGACAATAGCGGGATAACCTTGAGGGAACAAACTGCATCCGACAAAATGGAGCTTGTACTCCTTACCATTGAAATGGAAAGATACATATTCATTGCGGAGCAGGTAAGTTCGGAAATCTTCACGCTGTTTGCGAACCCGGGTCAGCGGCAGACCGGCAGCCAGATGAACATCTGCTTCACGGATGCCATACGCATTCAGCTCTCTGGCAACTGCCATCAGAGTCAAAAGATAATAGTCCTCATCCATGGCTTTGTCCGGAATAAATTCCTTGTGTCCCTCTCCGATGCGGTAATAGGTGCCGTTGTATTCCAGAATGTTACCGGAGAAAATCGGTTCTGTGTCATAGGCAGTAATGCCGGTAGGGGTGACGGTGTTTGCTGTTTTGATGTTGCCGTAGCCATGATCTACGGCGATAATTTTGATGCTTTTCAGTTCTTTCATTTGCTTAATTCCTCCTCAAAAAATTTGATAGTCATAAAAAATGCCCTCTTTTCAGTAGATTTGCTTTGAAGTGGCACCGGATTTTTGAATTTGGTGCTGTTTTCATTGCAATTTCATTCTACTGGAAAGAGGGCAAAAGCACATTGAGCGTGGATTGAGTGGAAATTGAGCAAAAAAAGAAGCAGCCACACACCGTAGTGCATGACTGCTATACAAAATCATTTTTCCTTTTATTCTTTTGGCAAATAACTTTTGTCTATTGAAAGATTAACACAAGTTGCTACTGCAATATAGATTACTAAAATAATAGCCTCTAATACCAAAGTATTATACGGACGAGGGTAGAATCCTGCCGCAACACTTACGATAAATCTAATCGGGAAATAAAGTCCCAACCAAGCAGAAATTTTGTAAAACTTTCTACGGAAGTTCTTTGTTTTTTCTGTTGCACTGGATACTTTCTTCTGATACGCATATTCAAACCCGCCAATGGCTGCAACAAACGGCAGGAAACTTAGAAATGCAAAAAACACATTTTGAAGAATGAACATTGTCATAAACTGCATCAAAAGTATCATCACTTCAAGTGTCACCAGATAGATCATAATCTGACCGAGATTATCGTTTTGAACTTCTTTTATCTTCGGCAAGTCATTATCACTTTGGTAATCATCGTTCAGTAAGTAATCTGTTGTAACATCAAACAGCTTGCTAAGTTGAAGAATGTTATTTGCATCAGGCATCGCAGCTCCTGATTCCCAACGAGAAATAGCTTGTCTTGATACATCCAGTTTTTCAGCCAAATCCTCCTGAGACATTCCATTGGACTTTCTCAGTCCTACAATTTTATCAGATAGTTTCATATGAAATCCTCCTTTGCTTGGTGACTTCATTGTACTTAAAATCACTATAATTCACCACCACACCGACTTTGCATATCCGCAACAAGAGTTTACATTGTACTATTTTTCAAGAATTTGCGGGTCAAGAAGGAAATCATAGATATTCACGGTCAAAATACCATAGTTATCATAGTACGGCTGTACAATATCTTTTGTAATAACAATCTTCTTGAAAGAATCGTCTATCTTTCTAAACGGTCTGATTTCCTGAGTACGTTTCGCTTCATCAGGTAATGAATAAGCTGACTGGATATAATATCTGGAAGAACCGAGATTGCATACAAAATCAACTTCCAGCTGTTTACGGGTTACCTTTCCTTCTTGGTCTTTTTCCGCAATAATAACAACACCAACGTCCACGCTGTATCCACGCATACGCAGTTCGTTATAAATCACATTTTCCATGGAATGTGTCTGCTCAAACTGACGGAAGTTAATCCTTGCGTTGCGAAGCCCAAGATCAGAGAAATAGTATTTCTTTGGAGTTTCAATATATGCCTTACCCTTGATGTCATATCTCTGTGCTGATTCAATCAGGAAAGAATCCTCAAAACAATCCAGATATTTCTTGATCGTTTTTGAAGTGATTTTAGATTTTTTTACAGTCTTAAAGGTATTCTTTAACTTCTCAGGATTGGTCAGAGAACCAATAGCAGAGGAAAGGATATTCAGCAGGTCTTCCAGTTCTCCAATATTTTTAATCCGGTTACGTTTGAAAATATCTCGAATATAAATTTCGCTAAACAGGTTTTGCAATGCTGCCGCCTTATCGCTGCTACTTTCACGAAGAACGACCAGCGGGATGCCTCCGTAAAGCATATATTCAGACAATCCCATATACTTGTCGCCTTTGAAAACCGACATAAATTCCGAAAAACTCAGTGGATACATATGGACTTCATCTCCACGTCCGGCAAACTCCGTAACAATATCTTTGGACAGGAATTTTGCATTACTTCCGGTTACGAATACATCCATATTATCTTTGCGAAGATAACCATTCAATACAGATTCAAAGCAGTCCATCAGCTGAACTTCATCCAAAAGCAGATAATACATTCCATCCGTGGTAACTTGGGAACGGATATATGCCATAAATTTCTCCGGATCAACTCCACGTTTTTCTTTTTCAATTTTGATAAGGCTTTCTCCAATCAAATACAGGTCATCTGCGGAATCAAACGCAAAACGAATAATATGGTCAGCAGGGACACCGGACTCTAACAAGTGATTATAGAAAATATTATTCAGCAGATAGGACTTTCCACATCTGCGAATACCTGTAATTACCTTAATCAATCCATTGTTCTTTCTTCTAATCAATTTGTCTAAGTAAAAATCTCTGCGAATCTCCATACGATAACCTCCTTAGGAAAGATTTTTGCAACTTAATACAGTTTTCTGTTCTATATTACCATATCGCAACCTTCAAATCAATATGTATAACCGGTTTTAGGAAAGATTTTTGCAACTTAACACAGTTTTCCGTTCTAAAGCCTATTATATGCTTCAATCAGGATATTATCCCTGTATTCTCTCATTGTTTTATTCTGTTTCAACAAAGGAAAAGCAGCCACACACCGTTAAGTACATGGCTGCCCAAGGCAGTTCTTTATTTAATTTGAGGCTACGACAGACTGCGATTTGAAAAATGATGATTTTATAAACTATATACCCACTAATCCCATTGTAACTTAATCTTGCCATCTGCTTTTTCAAATTTAAGTATTAGATCTATAAATGAGTAAATCCTAAATTTTGCACAAAAGAAAGACACCCTCTGCTGAATGATGTATAATTGAAGTGCGACCAACAACCTACTCATTCAAACAAGGGGGTGCCTATTGCAAACATTATACATCATTCCAATAAGATTTACAATTACTTTAAAGTTCTCAACCTCAACTGTTTTTTATCCGATATTTACCTGCAGCATTTTATGGCTATCATTCTTTCTACCTTTTTGCGTGGATACCGTGGCAAAACAACAGATTTCGCCTTGACCAGCCAACATCATAGAACGATTGTGGCTCACTTCCTGAATCAGGGAAAGTGGAATGATTTCCTTTTTCAGGATGCCCTAAGAAACAGCGTTGCATATTTGATCTACCGGGAGGCGACTATTTCCGGTCAGCCTATCTTTTGCATTGTGGATGATACGATTGCTTCCCATACAAAGCTTTCGTCACAGGCTTTGCATCCAATCGAAGCTGCGTATTTTCATCAATCTCATCTGAAAGGCAGACAGGATTATGGGCACCAGATCGTGTCCGTCATGCTTTCTGCAATGGAATCACTCTGAATTATGCCGTTATTCTGTATGATAAAACAAAATCAAAGATCCAGATCATACAGGATATTGCTGCAGAACTTCCTATTGCACCGATAGTTTCCTACTTCCTTTGTGACAGCTGGTATACTTCAGCCAAAGTCATGGATTGCTTTGCTAAAAAAGGATTCTACACCATAGGGGCTTTAAAAACCAACCGAATCCTCTATCCTTGCGGAATCCGTCAGAAAGCCAGTGCATTTGCCCTTCACTTGCGGAAAACAGATCCAAACATCAGCCTTGTGACCGTTGATAAAAGGCAGTTTTACGTATATCGGTATGAAGGGAATCTGAATGATGTTCCCAATACAGTGGTTCTACTGAGCTATCCAACACCATGTTTTGGGATTCCAAAAGCACTGCGGATCTTTGTTTCAACGAATGCAGCATTATCCACGCAGGAAATCCTGAGACTTTATACCCAACGCTGGCAAATTGAACTGTTTTTCCGACAAAGCAAGAAAAAGCTTGGTCTGGATAAATATCAGCTGCGTTCCCAAAAAGGAATCCAGAGATACTGGCTGATGATGTCATTTGTCCATTATATGTGTTGCACTTGCAAAGGAACCTATATTTTTTTACATATAGAATAACCAACTTCTTCCCAAACAGGATCCTTTAGATAATCTATTGCATCCGAAATAATAATAAGCAAATCCATATAGCATTTGGGTGATGATTCCTCTTTTTTATATAAACTCAAAATATACTCAAAATAGCCATCAATAAAGTTGACAGACCATTTCTGCGACTCACTACCTTTCATGAAATAACACCTACCTTTATAAATTTAGTCCAAAAGAAACCAACGATATCAGCCATGAAACTCCAAAATAAAAAACAAATGACATAATTCCAGCTGTATTAAAAAAAACTACTAATCTACTTTTTTCAGAAATAATTTTTTCTAATAATTTCTTTTTACAATAATACAAATGTAAAAGTATATTCTTCTTACTACAGAGCAATAGCAGGATTAAAAGCATTAAAAAGAGTCCTGCATTTAATAACATGGTTAAAACCATATTCATTGAAAAGGAAAACAATTTATTTTCCCACAAGAAAATCCCCAGATTATGAATAACATGAAAAGTAATAGCATACCATAAATTTCCTGTGAGGCAGACCAAAACACCTGAAAAAAAACCAATCAAAAGAAATATTAATAATAACCCCTGACCATGCATTATAGCAAACAGTATAGTTGTTGCTAAAATTGCAAATCCCTCCCCATAAGACTTCAGCTTAGACCATAGAATTCCCCGAAAAATCCATTCCTCTACCAGAGGTCCCAGTATTACACCTGTGAAAATATCTAAACCACTGTGTAAACTTTTATCATTCATCATTACGATGTCTTGAAATACTTTTGCATACAAAAACAAAAAGAATGCACAAAAAACATGGGATAAAAATATTACAAATGCCGTTAATAAACCTTTTTCCAATACGGATAATTCATATTTGTTTTTAGAATAACATGTATCCAGCAAAGACAACCTTCCCCATTTTTTCATTCCCACCCATACGATACCAGCCCAAAATATATAAAAAGCCATATTTTCAGCAAAAATCGGCATTATTCGCATAAGTATTAGCGAACCCAAATACGCAATCAATAAGATCCATCCTATTTTGCCGGCAATTATTTTTAATTCACATTTCCTTTGTTCGTCCATCGTGCATATATTCTCCATATAAAAATGTCCCATAATTATCCTCCTGGTTTTAATTTGCTCCTTGCAACTTTTAAGCAAAAATTATACTATAACTTATTAAAAAACTCTTCACGTTTCTTTAATGTTCGAATAGCAATCCTGATTAGTTGCAGATATTTTGCTTCTAAATTTCTCTTTCCAGTTAAGCGGTTACAGAGCATGTGGCATATTGAAAGCAAAATGTGTTGTTTTGTCTCAGTTAATGTAGGTGCAAAATACAATGCTTTTTTCAGGAATTGTAACTTTTCTTTTCTTTTTAAATAAATTGACAAACTTTCTTTTAATCGCTCATCAATATTTTCTATAGCTCCCTTATCCAGTTGGAAAAGTATCATTATCTTTTCCGATGTGTAAAGGAAAGTCATGACTTTAGCACTTTTATGAAATCTATAGCGTAGTTTTGTGCAATTTTTCAAATTTGCTCATTTATAGTATTAGAAAATATCTACATTTTTCATCGACAGTCAACATACCGGTTTTTATCTCTGGTGTCAAATCTAATATGGTCTCTTTATTTTCATTTTCTACAATAACATGGATACTTCCTTTTGAGACATCGCCATCCAACTTAAAAGTATATTAACGACTTTCGTTAAATTTTATTACCTTTTTTACATATCCGCTACAAGATGAAAAAGAAACTTCGCATTTATTTTTCCCTCTGAGTGAAACAACAAATAATAAGGCTCGTTTTGCGTTCAAAATCATATATCCGTTGACCCATAAAAAATAAAACAAAACCAACATTGAAATAAATACAATCGCTAATTTCATGAATTCACTCATGCCAACACCTCACAAAATTCAATTTTTCGCATCCAACCACTGTCTACCTAATTGCACCCCAGCCTGAGTATAAGTTTCTAATATGTCCTGCTTCTTTTCTTCAATCAGTTCCGGTTCAGCATCAAACAGCACCTCATAGATAGCCAGAGCGTTCTTAAAGTGTGTGGTAGCTTGCAGCACATCGCCGATTGACAGACAGATATTGCCCATAGCTTCTTGTACAACGGCATAATCACCGGACACATCAGAGTTAGATTCTTTGATGACACGAGACAGCCTTTGTAATGCAGATAACCCGAGGTACGGCTCACCCATATCCGTCAGCAGTACCGCATAATTGGTGATTTGCGGAATACTGTCATGATAAGGCGCCAAGCCGTATTGCTCAAGCAAGTGAATACCCGTTTCCATATGCTGCTTTGCCAGTTCCAACTTACTGGTCTGCTTATACAGACCGCCAAGGTTTGCATGGAGATTCGCTGCAAGAAGGGCGTTCTCTGCGGTCACTTCGGAGATCAGCGTCACAGCTTCTTTTTCCAGCTTGATTGCCTTTTCCGGTTTCTTCTCATTAGCGGCACGGAAGTCCAGAAGCAAAGCACGGTCAGAAACAGAACCAATGGTATTGTCTTTCAGCATAGAAGCCAGTTCTGTCAAAATCAATTCCATTCCAGATTCATAGCCATACTTCTGCATATACGGAAAGGAATCTTCCAAAAACCGGAGATAGGATGCAGTATCGTCTTTTTCAATCGAAGTCACGATATTATTGACCGTCTGGAACAACTGTTTGTAATAGGAAACTTCTTCGCCATGCCGTAGACAAAGTTCCTGCAAGCTGTTGAGCAGGGTGTGGCAGTTCCGGACAGAAGGCTTGGTTTCTGTAATTGCTACTTCCTGAATCATCGGATGCAAGGCAATCGAATGACAGGACTTTGTCTGTATGAATCCTTTTTCCACCAGATCGTTGATGGTATTCATATTCCGAAGCATCAACCAGCCTGCAAACACACGGGAACTGATACCGGTTGTCGGTACAAACGCCATGCTCCGCATAATATCCTGTTCATCACCGGCAAGCTGATACAAGGAAAACAATGTATGGATATGGTCATAGTAAGTTGCCTTGCGGCTCTGACCGTCCTTGGTGATGCCGATTTTATCATCAGCATCCAAGGATGTTTTTTCTTCTTTCAGCTTTTCCAGCAAATCCATCGGCTCCAGAATACCCGTTTCAAGCAGTCGAGCTGCCAGTTCTACCGCCAACGTGTGACTGTGAACCGTATCAATGATTTGTTCCAATACACTCTGGTATTTTTCTGCGTCCGAGAAAAAGCAACCGGCAATGGATAATAACGCCTGCTTGCCTGCAATTTCGGTTACTTCCATGGAATCGTAGTTATCAAATCTGCTGCGGGTCGTGAACAACATACGGCAGCGATATTTCATCACAACAGAAAGAGTTCTGTCCTGAGAAGCCGTAGTATTAAAATTATCTACAATAAACAGCGTATCTTCTTTCAATGTACGCAGGAAGCGATTGTGTTTGCGGAAGCGTTCCTGCTCGCTGTCATCCGGAAGGTCATCAGCAAAATCCATATCCGCTATATCCTGCATCAGATTACCGGTATAGGTCAGATACAGAACATTGGTGTATTCCTTGCGGTGCTGCTTTGCATAGGCTTTTGCCAGTTCGCTCTTACCGATACCGGCGATGCCATGAAGAAATACCTTTCCATGCTCCAATAACAATTCGTGAAGCATTTCCAGTTCTTTTTCACGTCCGCAGAAATGTCGGCAAGGCTTTGGTGCTCCTTCATCAGCAATGAAATCACTGAGAATTGGAGAAAGCTTTCCGTCAGCAAGGAGATTCTTTACCTTTGGGTCACGCTTGATAAACTCACGCTCCATGCCGAAGCAAAGAACATCCGCTATAAACGATGCTTCATCCTCTCGGCTATCACAAGGATAGTGCCGGGAGCATTCTTTTTTTACTCGTTCCGAAATGGTATCATCCTGCATTAGCAGTCGGTATACTTCCTGTGCAGCCATAGAACTATCATACATTGAAAGCAGTACATTGTTTTCCAAATCTGCTGCCAGTTTTTCACGATTGCCATCTCTGGAATAAAACTGCGTTATTTTCGGACTGATTTTTGCCTGCCCGGTGAACCAGCGGCAGACCAATGCCATATCAAATGTAATCGTTTCCTTTGTTTGGGTAAACAAGGAGCTAAAAACATCTTCTAACAATGCAGTTTGGTTTGTATCGTAATCGTCGCTGATAAAGCGTCGAACAATGGTCATGACTGAACTGAAATCACATCTTTCCATAAACAGCCCTCCCTTCGAAAAGTAGTCAATTTATGGTCAATTGGCACTCAATGTGCCTTTGACAGTTTCTTGATAGAATGATATCACGAAAGAAGTTCCGAATATCTTACCTTTTATTATAGCATCAATTCCTATTTTTTGAAGTAGCAAAGCGGCTGCAGTAATGTGGTTATAGCGGACAACTTCTCTCTCATAAACTGAAATACCGAGGGAGGTGCGTGGTAT